>Ga0160472_100315_pt1 | contig 48174 bp, 35 predicted proteins | sample HID1973M_E11MG_FD_108267 | JGI IMG/M metagenome (GOLD analysis project Ga0160472, IMG submission 108267) | Enriched mosquito-associated microbial communities from UW Madison campus, WI, USA - HID1973M_E11 MG | ecosystem: Host-associated > Arthropoda: Insects > Digestive system > Unclassified ... | reverse complement strand
GGCCCGCTGTCTGAGCGCCGTTCAGGCGCGAGTTTGGGCCGACTGCCGCGGCTTGTCGTCATGGCGAGGGGGTGTCGCCGATCTTGGGGTCGCCTTCTCTTGGTTACTTCTCTTGGCGAGCGAGACAAGAGAAGTGACTCGGCTCCCCCAAAGGGGGAGTCGAAACCAGCAGTGCATCAAAGTACCGCAATCCGAAGTCTGTACGCTGACGGACATGTCGGCAGACGGGTTCTGCGCATGCTGCCGTACAGACATACTCATGTCGCCAGTGGGAAAGTGTGCATACCGCATGCGTGACAGCGATCCTGCGGCGCTCCCGGGTGGCATATCTCCGAGGAGCGCCGGCAGCCAGCGCACGGCAGCAGCTTCCGTTCATGACAGCCCGATGGATGCCACTGCACGTTTCGCAAGCCGGTACGCGAGGTACGCGTTGCGCGGATGCTTGTTCCGATCGCGGCGCGCTCAGGGCTCGCCGTGGAGCAAAGCTGCGCAGGGTGTCGGTCGAGATTGATCATGTCAGTACATAACGTTCAGGTATTCCTGGCGCGCGACGCGCGCTGGACGCTGGAAGTCGACGATCCCCTGCAGGTGCGCCAGTACTTCACGTCGCGTGCGGCCGCCGTCGCGGCAGGATTGAAGACGGCGATCGCGGAACATGTGGCGCTGCTGGTTCACGGCGTGCACGGCGAACCCGACGAGATCCTGCTCAAGGAGCGCGACGGCGAGCGTCGTCCGTGACGCCGTACAGGAATGATGACCGGCGGGATTCGGGCCCGGGCGGCTGACAGGCCGATCGGAAAACAGAAGATCGCCCGGGAGATTGCGCGCTCGCCGGGATGCAGCCGCCATGCGCCGGATGGCGGCGGGCGCCTGGCTTTGGCGCCCGATACCTCGTTTTACTGTCGCTTTACCGCAAGCCAAAATAGCCGAGCACGAATAGCACGATGACTACGGCGCCCACCAGCCAGATGATGTTGTTCATGACACTCTCCTTGATCCTTGATCCACTTGCTGCCGACATGCGAACACGTACCTGGCGTGAAAGCCCAGCGATGGCTCGTGCCGGCAGGGTGCAGGGCTACCATCGCACGGATGGCATGGCCGTGTCTGTACGCCAGCGGTCAGCGCGATGTGCTGCCCCGACAGGCCTGGCTTGAGGGAAGGCAGGGGCTCCCTTCCTTCTTGGCACGGTCTTGGTACGCTGTCGTACCGCTTTCTCTCCGGGGAAGGCGGAGCCTCGAGGCAAGTTCAGTTGGTGGCCTCATGGCAAAGGAGTACCGGACATGTTGCGAAGCATAGAGAGTTTGCACCGCGCTACAGTCAGCGCAAACGACGGCGACATCGGACACGTCGACCAGGCGTACTTCGACGATGAGAGGTGGGGGGTGCGCTATCTCGTGGTCGAAGCCGGAAACTGGTTCCGCGGCAGGCAGGTACTGATATCGCCGTACTCGGTCAGGGACTGCGACCTCGATTCGTCTGCCGTCCACGTGGACCTGTCCTTGCGGCAGATCGAGGACAGTCCGGACATCGACACGCACAAGCCGGTCTCGCGCCAGCATGAGATCAACTATCTCGGCTACTACAACTATCCCCAGTACTGGGGTGGCCCGAGCCTGTGGGGATTCGGCCCGTACCCGATGCTCGGCTTGCCCGAGGCCCCGGCGGCATTCCCGCCGGCAGGGGCGATTATCTCCGCCACGGACCCGGAGCCGGCACCGGACGACATCCACCTGCGCAGCACCGAGGCACTGCACGGCTATCAGCTGGTGGGATCGGACGGCAACGCGGGGCGCGTGCGCGGCTTCATCTTCGACGACGCGGCGTGGGTGATCCGCTATCTCGTTGTCGACCTGAGGAACTGGTGGCCGGGTGGAAAGGCCGTCCTGCTGCCGACCGAACTGATTCGCTCCATCGACTGGCAGACTTCGACCGTTTCCACCTCGCTGACACGCGATGTGCTCAAGGACGGCCCTGAATACGACGATGCCATCGTGCTCGACCAGGGCTACGAAGCCGCCCTGCGGGACTACTACGTCAAGGGCGGATACCTGGCGGCGCACAGCGGATCGACTCCCGCCATGCCGGCATTCTGAGGTAACGCGGATATGAAGAATCCCTGGACGAAAAAGAATCCCTTCATGAGCATGTGGCTGAGCGGCGCCAATGCGGTGGCCGGCTCGGCGCGGGCGCGGATGACCGCGGAAGCGCGGCGCCAGGCAAAGATCGTCGAGATAGAGGCCGCCAGGCAGGTTGTCGGCTTCTGGACCGACGTGCTGTCGGCCCCGAAGCCAGCGCCGGCCAAACGGAGGAAACGCCGATAGCGATGGCGATGGCGTGTTGCCGGTCCGTCACCGTACAGACGGCACCGTGAGCCGGGAAGACAGTGAGACCGGGCTTGGGGCCGCGGCGCATGCGGCCAGCTTTTCTTCAGGCAAGGCTTCCTCCGCAGGAAACCGCTCCGCCAACGATCAGGCGATCAAACAGGCGATCAAACGCGTCGCGCAACCACCGCTGCACGAGACGATCCTCGCTTCAATGCCCCTGGCGATCCGGTGTCGTCCCGTGGATCAAGCCTTTCGACATTCATTTGCGGAGGGCTTTGAAATGCAAGCGATCGAATCGGTTCTTCATGAACACCGCGTCTTTCCGCCACCAGCCGATCTGGCGGCGCATGCGGCAATTTCCGGCATGGCCGCCTACCGGGCGCTCGTCAGCGAAGCCGAACGGGACTACAACGGCTTCTGGGGACATCTCGCGCGCGAGACGCTCACCTGGAAGACGCCATTCTCCAAGGTACTCGACGAGTCGAACGCACCCTTCTACACGTGGTTCGAGGATGGCAGGCTGAATGCCTCCCATAACTGTCTCGATCGCCATGTCGAGGCGGGAAACGGGCACCATGTGGCGATTATCTTCGAGGCCGACGACGGCACGGTTTCCACGGTCACCTACGAGGACCTGCTGGGACGCGTTTGCCGCTTCGCAAACGCGCTGAAGAAGCGCGGCGTGAAGCAGGGAGACCGCGTCGTGATCTACATGCCGATGTCGGTCGAGGGCGTGATCGCCATGCAGGCGTGCGCGCGGATCGGCGCAACGCATTCGATCGTGTTCGGCGGCTTTTCGGCCAAATCGCTTCACGAGCGGCTGGTGGATGTGGGAGCCGTGGCGCTTGTCACCGCGGATGAGCAAATGCGCGGCGGCAGGGCATTGCCGCTGAAGAATATTGCGGACGACGCGCTCGCCCAGGGTGGCTGTGAAGCTGTCCGGAGTGTGATCGTCTACCAGCGCACGGGCGGCAAGATCGGGTGGAACGCGGAACGGGATCTCTGGATGCACGAGATGTCCCAAGCCGAAAGCGATCGCTGCGAGCCGGAATGGGTCGGTGCCGAGCATCCGCTTTTTGTCCTCTACACCTCCGGTTCCACCGGGCGGCCGAAAGGCGTCCAGCACAGCACCGGCGGCTTCCTGTTGTGGGCCGCGCAGACGATGAAGTGGACCTTCGACTGGAAGCCGGCCGACGTGTTCTGGTGTACCGCCGACATCGGCTGGATCACCGGGCACAGCTATATCGCCTACGGGCCGCTCGCGGTCGGGGCAACGCAGGTGATGTTCGAGGGCGTGCCGACCTATCCGGACGCGGGCCGCTTCTGGGACATGATCGCCAGGCACAAGGTGACCGTCTTCTACACCGCGCCGACGGCCATCCGTTCCCTGATCAAGGCGGCGGATGTCGATCCGGCGGTTCACCCCGGAAAGTACGACCTGTCCTCGCTGCGCATTCTCGGTACGGTCGGAGAGCCGATCAATCCGGAGGCGTGGATCTGGTACCACACCCATATCGGCGGCGCCCGCTGCCCGATTGTCGATACCTGGTGGCAGACCGAGACAGGCGGCCACATGATCTCTCCACTGCCGGGCGTCACGCCGCTGGTGCCGGGTTCGTGCACGCTGCCGCTACCGGGAATCATGGCGGCGATCGTCGATGAAACGGGTCAGGACGTGCCGGCAGGGCAGGGCGGCATCCTGGTCATCAAGCGCCCGTGGCCCGCGATGCTGCGCACCATCTGGGGCGATCCCGAGCGCTACAAGACGAGCTACTTTCCGGAGGAACTCGGCGGCAAGCTCTACCTCGCCGGCGACGGCGCCGTGCGCGACCCGCAGACCGGCTATTTCACGATCATGGGCCGCATCGACGACGTGCTCAACGTGTCCGGCCACCGGCTTGGCACGATGGAGATCGAGTCGGCGCTCGTGGCGAATCCGCTGGTTGCCGAAGCCGCGGTGGTGGGCAGGCCGGACGAAGTGACCGGCGAGACCGTAATTGCCTTCGTGGTGCTGAAGGGCGCGCGCCCGGACGGCGAGGCGGCGGAAAAGATCGCCAGCGAGCTGCGCGCGTGGGTAGGCAAGGAGATCGGACCGATCGCAAAGCCGAAGGACATTCGCTTCGGCGACAACCTGCCCAAGACCCGCTCGGGCAAGATCATGCGGCGCCTGTTGCGCTCGCTTGCGAAGGGCGAGGAGATTACACAGGACATCTCGACGCTGGAGAACCCGGCGATTCTCGAGCAGCTCGGCTGACAGGGATGACGTCATGCGTTAGATGGTCCAGGGCGCTTCGCCCTGGCCAGCCTGGCTTCACCCTGGCTATCAGGAGACATAAAGTGAGCAATGCACGTGTTCCACTGAAGTTATCGAATCCCGCACCGCTGGGCCTGGCGGGCTTTGCGTTGACCACATGGCTGCTGAGCATGATCAATGCAGGCTGGTTCCCGGCAGAATCGATGGGGCTGGTACTGGCCTGTGCCTTTGCATACGGGGGCACCGCCCAGGCCATTGCCGGGGTGATGGAATTGCCGCGGGGCAATACCTTCGGCGCCACGGCGTTCCTGAGCTTCGGGGCGTTCTGGTGGTCGTTTGCCCTGTTCCTCACGTTCCCGCATGACAAGGTGCCCGCGGCCTTCATTGGCTGGTACCTGTGCTTGTGGGGAGTGTTCACCTTCTACATGTGGCTGGCCACATTCAGGTCGCCCCGCGCGCTCCAGCTGATCTTCCTGGTGCTGTGGATCACCTTCTTCCTGCTGGCCGCGGGAGAGTGGACGAAGCTCGGCGGGTTGCGGATGGCGGGCGGCTACACCGGTCTGCTGACAGCCGTCCTGGCGTTTTACCTGTCCGCTGCCGACGTCATCAATGAGGTCTATCAGCGCGCCGTCCTGCCGGTCGGGGAACGGAGATCGGCGACGAGTGCGGGTGTCGCGGAGATGCTTCCGCAGGCCGTGCAGCTTCACGCTCCCGGTGTCGGCAGGACAGGAGCGGGCTGACCGGTCATGACCCCGGCAATCGACGAACAACCCAAAAAAGGCGACCCTCGACAGGTCGCCTTTGCTCGGCTGAACTACGTTTGAACTCCGCTATTTCGTCGCCTTCTTGATATCCGCCTTGACGTCCCCAAAGGCCGCCTGTGTCTTCCCGGCGTCCTTCTTCACGGCCCCCGTGGCTTCCGTCTGCTTGTTTCCGGTCACCTTGCCGACGGTTTCCTTGATCTTCCCCGCGGCTTCAGTGGCGCGGCCTTTTACCTGGTCCTTGTTCATGATGTATTCCTCTTCGTTAGTGGCGTTAGTGGCGTTAGTGGCGTTGGTGTGGCGGGAGGCCCCTGCTCATCGAAACTGCAGGGGAAAGACGAGACTGATCCCGGGCGTCGGCTCGGGGACATAGGCCACCGGGGGCGGGGCATAGACATAAGGATCGTTGTAGACGCCGTGGTAGTAGCTGGTGCCGCCGCGGTAGTAGGTGTTGTGTTGATTGTGGTAGCCACCCTGATAGTGGGCGCCACGCTGCGCTTCATGGCTGCGGGAAGCCTGCTGCGGTCCGGGCCCGTGGTGGTAGTCGGCGCCAAATGCCGGCGCAGCCGACATCGCGGCGAGTGCCAGGCTCAGGCCGAAGGCGGTCACGATCTTGCCGCCAGGCGGGCCGGTGCGCGTCGTGCGTGTTGTGGATGAGGTCATGATGCGTTCCTCTTGCTTGGCGGAAGCCGGGCGCCGGCCGCAGTGGCCGCGCGGGGCGCCGCGCCAGGCGTCAAATGTGATGGGGGTTGGTTCGGAAGACGGAATCGGCGTTCCGCTTCTGGACATCGGACATGCTGTCGTACAGCGCCTTGAACGGCGGATTGAGCTTCCTGACACCGTCCGCATGGGCGTCCGCCATGGCCTTGTAGGAGGCCATGTCCTCGACGGCGGTCATGCCCTTGGCGTGGTCAATCCGGTCCTGCCTGATGGTGCTCATGGTGCTGGCGTTGTCGCGCATGACGGTTGCCACGTTCTGCCACAGGCTGTCCTGCGCGGCGGTGATATGAAGCTTGGTGTGCAGATCGGCGATGCGCGTCTCGATCCGGTCATTCCGGGCCATTTGCGCGGCATGCGTGGAGGCCATCTCGTTGGTCCCCGGCGCCGCCATGGCGGGATTCGCGAAGGCCAGCGCGGCAACGAATGCAGCGGCGGTCAGCGCGAGCGCGGCGCCTGCCGCGGTGGGATGGGTGTGTTTCATGGTGGATCTCCGTGGAGTAGAGGCTGGCGTTGCGGACGCCGTCATTGGCGGCCGCAAGGCTGACTTCCATACCCCCCTTTATGCGCGTATTCCCGGCGTGTGTCTGTCCGGTGCCGGGCATTGCGCGGCGCCGGGATGGGATGGCCAGACCCTAGACCACGACCACCAGCGCGTGCTCGCCCCCATCCAGCGGGACGCTGACCTGCCCGTCGGCACAGGGGATGCTGGCGCCGTCGAGGTGCGCACGTGCAACGCCCGCGGCGCAGTGCATGGGTGTCTCCACGCTGATCTCGTAGCGGGTCGACGCCACATTCACGGTGGCCTTGAAGCCCGGCCACGCGGCGGGAATGCAAGGGGCGATGACGAGCCGGCTTCCTTCTCTCCGGATGCCGAGAATGCCCTCCATCCCCGCGCGATACATCCAGCCCGCCGCACCCGTGTACCACGTCCAGCCGCCGCGTCCGACGTGGGGCGGCACGGAGTAGACGTCCGCGGCCACCACATAGGGCTCGACCTTGTAGCGCTGGACGGCATCGGGCGTCAGCGCATGGTGGATCGGATTGAGCAGCGAGAACAGCGCGACGGCCTTCTCGCCTTCGCCGAGCCTGGCAAATGCGAGGACGGCCCACATCGCGGCATGGCTGTATTGGCCGCCATTCTCGCGCAGGCCCGGCGGGTAGCCCCGGATATAGCCGGGGTCGGGCACGCCCTTGTCGAAGGGCGGCGTGAACAGGAGCGCCAGCCCGTCCTCGTGGCGCACCAGTTGCTGTTCCAGCGAGGCCATCGCCGTACGGGCACGGGCGGGCCCGGCCGCGCCCGACAGGACTGCCCAGGACTGGGCGATGGCGTCGATGCGGCATTCCTCGCGGTCTTTCGTGCCGAGCCAGGTGCCGTCGTCGAAGGTCGCGCGGCGATACCAGTCGCCGTCCCAGGCCTCGCGCTCCACCGCCTCGCGCAGCGAGGCCGCATGCGCCTGCCAGCGCCCGGCGCGCGCGGCGTCACGGTCCTCTGCCAGCGGCGCGAACATGGCGATGGTCCGCAGCAGCAGCCAGGCCAGCCAGACGCTTTCGCCCCTGCCCTCGGCGCCGACCCGGTTCAGGCCGTCGTTCCAGTCGCCGCCGCCGATCAGTGGCAGCCCGTGCGCGCCTGTCTGCGCGATGCAGGTGTCGATGCCGTGCGCGCAATGCTCGAACAGGGAGGCCGATGTATCGGAGACCATCGGCTGGAAGAAGGCGTCGGCCTCGCCGGGGCCCAGTTGCTGGCCTTCGAGGAAGGGCAGCATTTCGTCGAGTACGGTGGTATCGCCCGAGGCGGCGATATAGGTGGCGGTCGCGAACGCGAGCCACACGCGGTCGTCGGAGATCCTTGTCCGCACGCCTTGCCCGGAGTGCGGCAGCCACCAGTGCTGCACGTCGCCTTCCACGAACTGCCGCCCGGCCGCGCGCAGCAGGTGGCGCCGCGTGGCGTCGGGACAGGCAAGGGAGAGCGCCATGCCGTCCTGCAACTGGTCGCGGAAGCCGTAGGCGCCGCTTGCCTGGTAGAAGGCGGCACGCGCCCAGATGCGGCAGGCGAGCGTCTGGTAGAGCAGCCAGCCGTTGAGCAGGATGTCCATGGCGCGGTCCGGCGTGGTGACCTGTACCGCGCCCAGCACGCTGCGCCAGTGCCCGGTCACGGCCGCCAGCACGGCGTCGAGATCCATGTTCCGGTAGCGCCCGACCAGCGCACTGGCCTCGGCGGCCGATGCGCATTGTCCGATCAGCGCGACCACTTCGATGCTCTCGCCGGCCGCCAGTTCGACCGTGCATTGCAGGGCGGTACAGGGGTCCAGGCCGGCACCGGTCGCGCCCGACAGGGGTGCCTTGCCGAGCAGCGCGGCCGGCGTTTCGGGGCCGCCATTCCGGCCGAGGAACTCGGTACGGTCCGTGGTCCAGGCGGTCTGCCGGCCGCCCAGATCGGCGAAGGCGACGCGGTCCGGGAACGCCGTGCTCCACGTATTGCGGACCAGGAGGGCGCCGGTGGCGGGGTCGCGCGCGGTCACGATGAAGGGCGCCGAGGCGCCCCGCGACGTGCCGAGCACCCATTCCGTATACGCGGTCACGGAAAGCCGGCGGGGGAAGCCGGAGCGATTGCGCAGCGTCAGGCGCGAGATCTTGACCGGATCGTCGAGCGGCACGTACTGCAGCAGGTCCAGCGCGATTCCGTTGGCCTCGTGCGTGAAGCGGCTGTAGCCGTGGCCGTGGCGGGCCACATAGGTGCCGTTGTCGCGGATCGGCTGCGCGGTGGCGCTCCAGGTCTGGAAGCTGTCCTCGTCGTGGACATAGATGGCCTCGCCGCATGGGTCCGCGACCGCGTCGTTGGACCAGGGCGTGAGCTGGTTGTCGCGGCTGTTTTCCGCCCAGGTGTAGCCGCTGCCGAGGGCCGACGTCTGGAAGCCGAAGCCGGGATTGGCGATCACGTTGATCCATGGGGCGGGCGTGCGCTGCCCGGCGTTGAGCACCACCATGTATTCGCGGCCGTCCTGGTCGAAGCCGCCCAGGCCATTGAAGAACTCGAGCGCAGGCGGTGGCGCCGCCGGTGGCAGCGACTGCGGCGCGGGCGGGCGGCGCCGGACCGATGCGGCAAGCGGTGCCCGCAGGCGGGCGAGCTGGGCCGCGATCGGTCCGCGCCGGGCAATCAGCGCGACACGCGCGACGGACTGGAGCAAGGTGCGTGCGTCGGCGTGCATCATGTCGGCGCGCAAGGTGAACACCGCGCCGCGCGCGCCCTCGTCGTCCGCGTCGCCTTGCGTATGACTGCTGCGCACGGCGCTTTCGATCGCCAGCTGCAGATCCTGGATATACGAAGAGGCACGCTCGTTGACGATGACGAGGTCGACGCCCAGCCCCTTCATGCGCCAGTACTCATGGGCGCGCAGGAGCTGGCGGACCTGCGCCATGTCCTCGATCTCGTCGATGCGCAGCAGGACGATCGGCAAGTCGCCGGAGATGGCCATCGGCCACAGCGCCGACTGCGGGCCGGCGCCGCGCAGGATGGCATCCGCAGGGGCCCTGAAACGGGCGTCGGCGTAGAGCAGCGGGGCTGCCAGGCGCTGGAAGTCGGCGGCTTCCGCCGCGTCGATGTCGAGGTGCCGAAGCTCGACCTGGGCCTGGGTCCAGGCGAGGGTCTTGGCCCGCTCGAAGGCGTTGCGGTCGTGGTGCTTGTCGATCAGGGCCAGCAGGTCGTCGCGCGACGTTGCCATCACGGTCCAGAAGGCCACCCGCGCGCTGTCCCCGGGGGCGATCCGCACGCGCTGCCTCAGCGAGAAGACCGGGTCGAGGACCGTGCCCACGGTGTTCGAGAGCGGCCGTCCGGCCGTGACGGCCGCGCACGTGGCGGGCGGGTGGCCGTCATCCAGGAAGCGGGCCCGGTCGGTCTCGTACTGCGCAGCGGCGACCGCGTCGCCTTCCACCACGCTGAAGTGGGCCGCCCAGACCGGCGCGTCGTCGGGCGAGCGCGGCCGGCGTGTCGCGGTCAGCGCGTCGAACTCGGGCAGGTGGCCGGTCTGGACGAACATCCGCGAGAAAGCCGGATGGGCGTCGTAGGCGGCACGCGTCGCGAGCGCGATTTCCGCGTAGGACGTGAGTTCGATCTCGCGCGCGCGGCGCCCGTTGTTGACCAGCGAAACGCGGCGGACCTCGCCGTCGTCCTCGCCCGACACCAGGATCTCCAGCACGGTCATCAGGCTGCCGTCATGGCCGACGAACTCGGTGCAGTCCTCGGCGAAGGCCACGGTGGTGCGCTCGGCACCGGCGCCGGCCGGCGCGCAGGCGGACCACGCGACGCCGCTGTGGGTATCGCGCAGGAAGATGAAGGACCCCGCATCGTCGCGCGTGGCGTCTTCCCGCCAGCGCGTCACGGCGACGTCCCGCCAGCGGCTGTAGCCCATTCCCGTGGTGGTCAGCATCACGGCATACCGGCCGTTGGACAGCAGATGCGTGACCGGAGGGCCGGCCGCCGGTCCCGCGAACCGCCGCACGGCGGCGTCCTGCGCCTGTACCGCCGCCGCCGAGGCCTTGACCTCCTCGGCGCGGGGGTGCTCCACGGCGACGTTGCGCGGCATCCGTTCCTGCAGCAGCAGTTCGCAGGCCTGGATCATCGGCTCGCGATGGAAGCGCTCGCGCATGCGGCCGTCCTGCAGCGCGTTGGCGATGGCCACGATGGTCATGCCCTGGTGGTGGGCCATGAAGCTGCGCACGATGGCGACCGTCTCGCCTTCGGCCAGGCGCGCGCGCGTGTAGTCGAGCGCCTCGTAGAAGCCATGGCGTCCGAGCGCGCCGATGCCGGCGAGGCGGTGATAGTTTTCGCACGCGGCCAGCGGGTCGACCATGGCCGCGAGCCCGGTGGCGTAGGGGGCGATCACCGCGTTCTCGGACAGGCCCCGCTTGAGCCCGAGGCCGGGAACCCCGAAATTCGAGTACTGGTAGGTGAATTCCCTGTCGCGGGCGTTGTACGCCGATTCGGAGACGCCCCATGGAATCCCCAGCGACTGGCCGTAGGCCTGCTGGCGCGTTACCACCAGCCGCGCAGTCTGCTCGAGCAGGCTGCCGGTGGGCGCGCGCATCACCAGCGACGGCATCAGGTACTCGAACATCGAACCCGACCACGAGATCAGCGCCGAGCCCTTGCCGAGCGGGGTCGCCATGCGTCCCAGCCGGAACCAGTGCGGCGTCGGCACGTCGCCCTTGGCGATGGCGAACAGGCTGGCGAGCCGCGCTTCGGAGGCGAGCAGGTCGTAGCAACTGCCATCGAGCCGGTTGTCGGCGAGCGAATAGCCGATCGACAGCAGCTTGCGCGCGGGGTCGAGCAGGAAGGCGAAGTCCATGGCAAGGGCGAACTCGCGCGCGGTGTCGGCGAGCGCCGTGAGCCGGGCGTGGAGGGCCGCGAGTGCCTGATGTTGATGGTCCCGATCATGCCCGGCGACGGCGTGTTGCAGCGCGCCCACCCAGAAGGCGAGGTCGGCAACGCTATCGTTGTCGCCGGCGGGCTGGATGTCCTGCACGAGCCTGACGGCTTTCTCCGTGAGGCGCCCGAGCGCGGGCGCCGCCGCTTCCATGGCCAGCGGACCGGCCAGCAGGGCGTCGATGTCGGTCAGCAGCGCGGCAAGCTGTTGTCCGGGCTCGCTGTGCGCAAGGGGCAGGGCGGCCAGGGCCTCGCTTGCCAGCCGCGACGTGTCCGCCAGTCCATGGCAAAGGTCCGGCGCGGCGGTGGTCTTCCATTCCTCGCAGGCGTTGGCGACCACGATCAGGTGCGCGGCCAGGTTGCCGCTGTCGACCGACGAGACGTAGGCGGGATGCAGCGGCTGCAGGGTCAGCGTCTCGTACCAGTTGTGGAAGTGGCCGCGGTAGCGCGGCAGCTTGCGCATTGCGTCGAACGCCGCCTCCATGCGCTCGACCGTTTCGGTGGTGCTGGCCCAGCCGAAATCGCGCGCGGCGATGGCCGACAACAGGTAGAGCCCGATATTGGTCGGCGAGGTCCGGTGCGCCACCACGGGCTTCGGTGTTTCCTGGAAGTTGTCCGGCGGCAGCATGTTGTCGGCCGGGGTGACGAAGGTCTCGAAGTAGCGCCAGGTGCGCCGTGCGGTGAGGCGCAGCGCCAGGGCATTGGTCTCCGGCAGGGTGAGCCGGCGCGCGGCGACCGGCGCGCGGCTGGTCCACAGGGCGAGGGCGGGCGCCGACAGCCAGAGCAGGGCAAAGGGCAGCACGATCGGCCAGGACGAAGGCGACCAGCCCACGCCCGCCGTGGCTGTCGCCATGGCAAGCAGGGTGCCGCCGGCCATCAGTCGGTAGAAGCCGGTCAGGTCCAGCCGGGGGCGCGTGGCGGATTGCGCGGCGGTGGTCCATTCGAGCAGATGTCGGTGCGTGACGAAGAGTCGCGTGAACGTCCGGGCGATGGCGTCGGCCGCGCGCCATGCCTGGTCGGGCACGAAGGCCAGCACCAGCAGGCTTTGCGTGGCGGCGAGCCGGAGGTCGGCGAGCAGGCTCCGCACGTGGTTGCCCAGGCGCATGCCGCTGCGGTGCCGCAGGCCGGTCATGACCCCGGGGAGGACCGCGGGAATGGCAATCGCCGCCAGCGGCAGGACGGCCGCCAGCAGCGCCGCCGGCCGGGGCAGGAACCAGCTCAGCACCACGCCGAGGAGCAGCATGGGCGCGAGCAGCGAGCGGCGCAGGTTGTCCAGCATTTTCCAGCGCCCGATGGCCGGCACCGCGCAGCGTCCGTTGCGGTGCCCGAAGATCCAGCCAAGCAGTTGCCAGTCGCCGCGCGTCCAGCGGTGCTGGCGCCTGGCGGCCACGTCGTAGCGCGCGGGAAAATCCTCCACCACTTCGACGTCGGAGGCCAGCCCGGCACGGGCGAACACGCCTTCGAACAGGTCATGGCTGAGCAGCGCGTTCTCCGGGACCCGGTCGTGGAGGGCCGCTTCGAAGGCATCGACATCGTAGATGCCCTTGCCCGTATAGGAGCCCTCGCCAAAGAGGTCCTGGTAGATATCGGAGGCGGCCGCCGCATAGGGGTCGATGCCGCCGGGACCGGAGAAGACGCGTTGGTAGAGCGAGCCCTCGCGGCCAGTCGGCAGGGAGGGCGTGACGCGCGGCTGGAGAATGCCATGGCCGCCCACCACGCGCTGGCCGGCCGCGTCGAACCGTGGCCGGTTCAGCGGATGGGCCATCTTGCCGACCAGCCGCAACGCGGCATCGCGCGGCAGCCGCGTGTCGGCGTCGAGGGTGATGACGTAGCGCACGCCGGCCGGCACGTGCGGCGCCTGCCCGTCGACGGTCATGTAGCTGGTGTCGCGAGCGCCGCGCAGCAGCCGGTTCAGCTCCTGCAGCTTGCCGCGCTTGCGTTCCCATCCCATCCACCGGCCCTGCACGGCATTGAAGATGCGCCGGCGATGGAGCAGCAGGAAGCGGTCGCCGGCCGGGCCCGGGCCATGGCGCTCGTTCAGCCGGCCGATTGCCGCGCTGGCCACGGCGAGCAGGCCGGCGTCGCCGGGCAATATCTCCTGGTCCGCGTCGACGCCATCGGTCAGCAGGGCGAAGGTGAGGTCGCCGCCCGCGCCGGCAAGGTGATGCACCTCCAGCCGCTCGATCTGCTCGCATAGCTCGGCCTCCCCCGTCAGCAGGGTGGGCACCACCACCAGCGTCCGCAGCGAGGACGGCACGCCGGCCTTGAGTTCGAGGCCGGGCAGGATCGCCGCATCCAGCCGCCCGGCGAGCGCACGATTCACCAGCGCGCCGGCAATCTCGCTGGCTGGCACGATCCAGCACAGCGCCAGCAACACCAGCCAGCCGGGTGAGAGGCCGGGCAACGTCCACAGCGCGAGCGCCAGCAGGCCGCACGTGACGAGCAGGAGCGCGCCGACGTAGCCGCCGATACCCAGCCGCTTGCTGAAGCGGCGAATCCACAGGCGGGGCGGGGCCCGGAAGCCGATGGCGTGCTCGAGCGCCTGCCGGCCCGGGCCGACCAGGTGATAGCCGGGATCACAGCCGTGGCCGCTCACGTGCGCCTTGTCCGCCTGGTCCGCCTCGTTCGCCTCGTTCGCCTCGACTGTTCCGGTCGGCCCCGGCGCGGCGCCGAGCGCCAGTTCGGCAATCTTCAGTTCCGGGCACGCGCTGCCGCGCGCCAATTGCTCGATCGCGCTGCGATACAGGTTGCGGGTGGGGAAATCCATTCCGGCAAAGGTGCTGCACGCGCGCAGGCGCGCGTCGACCAGGCTGACGCTCTCGAACCACTCGGCCCAGTCGATATCCGACATCAGCCGCATGCTCGTGATGATGTTGCGCACCGTCACGTTGGAGGCGCCCTGGCGCTGCTGCGCGTGCAGGACTACCTCGTCGACCGACGTGCCCTGCCGCCGCAGCCGCGCCTCCAGCCAGCCCAGTGCCGGCATGGTCCTCGGGTCCTGGTCGCGCAGGCGCCTGGCGAGTTGCGCGGCGAACTGTTCGGACAGCGGCGTGCTGGCGCGCGCGGCGATGTCCGTCTCGAGCGCCGTGAGGGCGCCTCCCGTGGCCAGCAGCCGCCCGGACAGGGCATCCGCGTCGGCGCGGGCAATCCGGCCGGCGGTGATCTGCCCGGTCAGCCGGCGCAGGTTCTCGACGAGGACAATGCGCAGCGTGATCGCCACCGCCCACAGTTCGCCGATCGTCAGCGGCTCGACGCGCTGGTAGGCGGCAATGAAGCGGCGCAGGATTTCGGGGTCGAGGTAGCTGTCGGTGTGGGCGACGAAGGCCCACGCCAGCCCGAAGACGCGCGGGTAGCCGGTGAACGGCCCCGCCGCGAGCTTGGGAAGCTGGCGATAGTACCCGGGCGACAGGTCGTCCCGGATCTCGCGGATCTGCTCCTCCACGATGTGATAGTTGTCGAGCAGCCATTCCGCGGCGGGCACGACCTCGATGCCGCCTTCCAGCTCGGCGGCGCTCGCCCGATAGGCGGCCAGCAGGACGGCCGCATTGTCGCTGAGCCGGCTGTGCAGCGACGGCACGCGCGGCGGCGACGCCGTCACCGGCTGGGCGGCGGCGAGGCTCTGCGCGTGCTGCTCCAGCCGTTCGATGCCGAACAGCTCCTCCCGCACGGGCGCCGTGCTGTCCCAGGGCGACGGCACGCGAGGGGTGCCGAATGCACGCAGGGCACGCAGGGGGAAGGGGAGGGCGAGCTTCAGGTGCATGGGGGAGCGGATTCCTTGTCCCGGTAGGCGGGAAGGACCGTGGCCGCTCTCGTCATTCCTGACATGACTGCACGATGCGCGAAGGATGCGCACCGTTGTGGAGTATGAGGCAGCCAGGGGGCGCGTGCCGTCCGCGGGCGTACGGATCGGAGGATTTATTCCGTCCGGTGAGGGATACGCTCATCAAAGGTTGGCCAACGTGGCCATGAGATGACGCGATCTTGTCCCGATAAGTGCTTCAAATACCTCTTGTTATCCAATGGGGCATGGGGCAGTACATCTCCCGGGTCGGCGCAAACTACGCGAAAGGGCTTCCAGTGCAACGGGTTTCAGAAGCGGAGTCCACCTGCAATTCTTTGCATCAGCGCGAGGTCGATCACGCGCAACGCGGCGAGCGCGCCAGTGGACTTGTCCGATAGATGCCTGGAGGCTCCGGTCAGGAAGCCGCGCCTGCCATCAGGGCATGCACTTGCGGGTAGAGGTCGGCGGCGGGCAGGGTGTGCAGCGATTCGGTCAGCGCCCACAGGGCGTTGGCGCGGTCGGGCCCGACCAGGGTGGCGGCCTTGGCCTGGAGCCTGGCCCGCGTGGTCTGCTCGGGCAGCGGCGCGCCCAGTTCGATGGTGCGCTCGAACTGCCTGCCATCCACGGTGACGATGACGGCATGGCAGGCGGTGTCGGTGAGCGTGGCATCGGCATGGATCGCCACGCGCCCGGCAACGCTGCGCAGGGTGCGGTCGCGGCAGACGCTGTCGGTGAAACTGTCGAGCGCGGCGGTATCGATGCCGGCCAGCACCATCGCGGCGGTCATGGCGAGGCTGAACTTGGCTTCCAGGCCGCTGGCCGGCTCGGGGATGCAGCACACCGGCAGCCACTGACGATGGATGCCGAGGCGAACCGAGGCGACGTCGTCAGACGTCAGGCGGTACTCGTCGCGCAGCGCCAGCAGCGCTTCGAGCGCGGCGTGCGTGCCGTGGCAGCAGGCGTGGAACTTGTACTGGACCTGAGGGAACAGGAAGGGCGGCGGGGCGTTGCCGCAGGGTCCGCCGTCCTGCTGGCCGCGATGGGTCGCGCTGAAGCCGCCTTCGCATTCGAGTGCGTCGGACCGGGCGAGAAAGCCGAGCGCGGCGAGACTGGCGGCCTCCACACCGTTGGCGGCGGCCATGCCGGCGTGGAAGGGCTTGGCCATCGTACCGAACTGGCACTTCAGGCCCGAGGCGCGCGTGGCGGCCAGGCCGAGCGCCTGCGCTGCGGCATTGGCATTCAGGCCGAGCAGGCGCGCGCATGCGGCGGTGGCGCCGAAGGTGCCGGCGGTGGCGGTCTGGTGGAAGCCGGCGTCGTAGTGCGAGCGACCCAGCCAGCCGCCCACGCGGCAGGTGGTTTCCACGCCGGTCAGGAAGGCTTCGAGCAGCGCCTTGCCGTCGGCATTCTGTTGTTGCGCCACGGCCAGCGCGGCGGGCAGCACGGCGACTGAGGGATGGCCGACGTAGGCGAAGTGCGTATCGTCGTAGTCGAGCGCGTGGGAAACAGTGCCGTTGAGCAACGCCGCCGCGCGGGCTGGCAGCTTGTCGGGCAGCCCGAAGGCGCTGGCGCGTGCCGCCCCGCCTTCGTCGCGCACCAGCCTGCGCACGGCGCGGCTCACGGGCTCGGCGGCGCCGGCCAGCGCCACGGCGAACCAGTCGAAGAACGACAAGCGGCCCGACTCCAGTACGTCCGCCGGAAAGCGCGTGGCGGGGCTTACCGCGAAGCGGGCCGCCTGCGCGGTGACGCTGGACGCGCTCATGCCGCCACCTTCCCCGGCAGGGGCGGTTTCCCGGATCATGCGTCGCCCGGCGGTCAGTTCTTGCATGTTGCGCTCCTTGTAGCAGGGTTCCGGCCGGGCAGCGGCCGCGAGGCAGTCGTCAGCATCCTGCCGGTTCATTCGATGGGAATGCGGCTGGCAGGCATGCACCCGCGCAGTCCTGTTGTGATCAAACCGCCCGCCAATGGCCTTCCCAGAACCGCGCGCGAATGTCGCGCTTGAGCACCTTGCCCACCGCGCTGCGGGGCAGGTCGGTCCAGAATTCGACGGACTTGGGTGTCTTCAGGCCGCCGAGCGCCTCCTTGCAGAGGGCAGTCACGTCGCCCTCCGACAGCGTGCAGCCGGCCTTGAGCTGCACCACGGCCTTGGCCGCCTCGCCCCACTTCTCGTCGGGCACGCCGATCACGGCGCAGTCCATGACTGCCGGATGGGCATTGATGACCGCCTCGATCTCGCTCGGGAACAGGTTGAAGCCGCCGCTGACGATCATGTCTTTCATGCGGTCGAGGATGGTGATGAAGCCGCGTTCGTCGCGCACGCCCACATCGGTGGTGTGGTGCCAGCCAAAGGCCGACACCTGCGTGGTCTGCTCGGGATTCTTGTAATAGCCCTGCATCACGCTGGTGGAGCGCACGACGATCTCCCCCTTCACGCCGGGTCCGACGAGATTGCCGTGCTCGTCCATGATCTCGACCCTGGCGAAAGGCGACGCCTGGCCGGCGGAGCGCAGCACGTCCTCGTCAAGCGATCCGTCTGGCCGGATGTAGTCGGCGGGCCGCTTGATAAGGCACGAGAGGCACTCGCTCTGCGCGAAGACTTCGTAGATCACCGGACCCAGGCGTTGCAGGGCCGCGCGCATCTTTTCCGGCGCGACGGGCGCGCCGCCGACCAGCACGGCGCGCAACGACGAGAGGTCGGCCCCGGCGGTACGAGGATCGCCCAGCAGGGCGTAGAGGATGGTGGGCGGGATGAACAGGTGCGTGATCCGTTCCCGCTCGATCGCCGCGAGGACGGCTTCGACGTCGAAGGCCGGCAGCACGACGGTCATGCCGCCGCGCACGGCGCTGGCAAGCGTCACGTAGCAGGCTGCATGGGTCAGTGGCGCCACGGCAAGCACGCGGGTGTCGCTGTCCATGTTCAGGTTGACGAACGTGGACACGATCCCGATCTCGACCGTCCGGTTGGTATGGACGGCAGCCTTGGAGGGGCCGGTGGTGCCGCCGGTGGGCTGTAGCAGAGCGGTGCTGTCCGGGCTTCCCGGTCCGCCCCGGAAAGGCATGTCGTATGGCGCGATGCGGTCGGGCAGGCTTTCGCCGTGGGGCGAAGCCCTGTCGATGCACAGGAAGCGGCACGAGGAAGGCAGGCCAGCCTTGAGTTGCGGCACGATGGCCTCGTATGCGCTATGGAACAACACCATGCCGACGTCCGCGTACTTCAACACCGTGATGTTCGTTTCCACCGCGTTGCGGGTGTGAACTGCGACCCAGGCCATGCCGGCCGCATTGATGGCGACTTGCAGCAGGGGCACGCGATAGTCGTTCGGCGCATACACCGCGATATGCGAACCCGCCAGCAGGCCTGGCTCGGCGGTGAGCGCGGATGCCGTGGCATGGACGAAACGCTGGGCGGTGGCGAAGTCGATGCGTGTGTCGCCGTCGACGAAAGCGGTACGGGTCGGGTGGCGGGACGCGGCGGCGTCGAAATAATCGGCAAGGCGCATTCGGGGGCGATCTCCTTGTTTGTCATGGGGTGCTCTCTCGCAACAACCGCGCCGCACCGGCGGCGCCATGACTGCCCGGCGCATGTCTGGCGCGGCCTGGGTTGCCGGAAAAGCTTGTTGCAAAGGCCCTCCCTTGTCCCCTCCCCAAAGGGAGGGGGCGCCTCTGGGAAGTGGCTCGGCGCGCCGAAACGTCCCGCATAAACTCCGCTTCGATCCCCCCTGCGTCGGGGAGGCTCGCTCTGCCCGCATGGCGGCGATGATCCGCACGACGGGATGCCCTGCAAGGGCTTCCGCGCCGCATCCGGCTCTCGCCATCCCCCTTGAGGAGTAGACCCATGCCGTTGAAGCGAATGAAGGCGCTGCTGTCCGTGCTGGCGCTTGCCTGGAGCACTGTCGGCTTCCCGCAGACCTATCCCGGCAAGCCCGTCACGCTGATCCTGCCGAGCGCCCCCGGAGGACTGATCGACGCGATCGGGCGGGCCTATGGCGACGAATTCATGAAGCGGACGGGACAGCCTGTCATCGTCATCAACAAGCCGGGCGCGTCGGGCACGCTGGGCACGCAGGCCGCCAGCCGTGCGGCGCCCGATGGCTACACCCTGCTGATGTCGCAGTCGACCGCCATTTTCAATGCGCCGCTGACGATGAAGAAGGTTCCCTACGACGTACGCCGTGACTTCGCCTTCATTACACAGGTCGGCTCGGGAACCCTGGTGCTGGCTGCAAGCAAGGATGTGCCGGCACGCAACATGCCGGAATTCGTGGCCTGGGCGAAGGCCAACCGCGGCAAGGTCAACTATGGCTCCTACGGCGTGGGCAGTACCGCGCATCTGGTCGTTGGCTACCTCAGCAATTCCCGCGGGCTGGAGATGACGCACGTCCCGTACCCGAGCGAGGCGCAGGAAGTGCAGGGGCTCGCCGGTGGCTCGGTGCAATTCACCCTGGCGTCGGCGGGCGCGCTGGCGCCGCACCTGGCGAACGGCAGGGCGCGTGCGCTGGCCGTGATCGGGGAGAAACGCCTGGCCACGCTGCCGGACGTACCGACCATGCAGGAGTCCGGCTTCCGCGACGCCGAGTTTCGTCCGCAGGCCTGGATCGTGCTGATGGCGCCGGCGGGCACGCCGCCGGACGTGCTCGCGTTCGTGGAAAAGATCTCGCGCGAGATCGTCCTGTCGACCCCGCTGAAGGCGCGTTTCCAGGCCTATGGCATCGAGCCGATGGGCAACAGTTCGGCCGAGTTCCGCCGGAACTTCGACGCCGCGCTGCCGGTGATCAGCGGCCTGGTCAAGGCATCCGGGGCGAGCGAGGAATGACTGCCTGAGGTGCGTCGCCCGGCGCGCATCCCGCCGGTTGCCGGGCATGCGGGTATTCACGGGGATTGGTGGGACACCCCGTTCGATCTAGAATCCGAAAACTACGACCCGTAGTAGAAATATTCGAAATACCGAAAAACAAGGGTCGAGCGAGGCGGACACAGCGACGCCCGGCCAAGAAGAGGAGACAGGGAATATGAACGAAGGTATCCGGCAACGGCTGCCGCGGCTGGCCCGGCTGTTTGACATGGCGATGGTGGCGGGCGGCGGCATCGCGCTCGGCCTTGCCGCAGCGCTGTGCGCCACCTCGACGATGGCCGCCGACGTCTATCCCGCCAAGCCTGTGACGCTGGTGGTGCCCGGTCCGCCGGGTGGCATCACGGACCAGTTGGCGCGGCTCGTCGCATTGCGCCTGGGTCGCGACGCCGGCATCCAGGTCGTGGTGGACAACCGTCCCGGCGCTGGCGGAAATATAGCCGCCGAACTGGTCGCGCGCGCACAGCCCGACGGCTACACCGTGCTCCTGGGTTCCCAGGGGATGATGGCCAGCAACCAGTACCTGTACAAGTCGCTGCGTTTCGATCCGGCCCGGGACTTCGTGCCGGCGGAGGGCCTGATCTCCATCCCCAACCTGCTCGTGGTGAACAGCAACCTGCCGGTCCACTCGGTGAAGGATCTCGTCACCTATGCCAGGGCCAACCCCGGCAAGCTGGCGGTGGCATCGGCCGGCAACGGTACCGGCTCGCACCTGACCGCCGAACTGTTCCAGACCCAGGCCGGCGTCAAGCTGAACCACGTCCCGTACAAGGGCAGCATGCCGGCCATCAACGACCTGCTGGCGGGGCAGGTGGACCTGACCTTCGACTATCCGGTTTCCACGCTGCCGCAGATTCAGGCCGGCAAGCTGCGCGCCCTGGCGGTGACGGGCCCCACGCGTCTGCCTGCGCTGCCCGACGTGCCGACCATCGCCGAGGCTGGCTATCGGGATGCCGAATCGACCTCCTGGCTTGGATTGTTCTTCCCGGCCCATACCGGCGAGGCCGTCGTCGCGAAGTGGCATGTGGCCGTGGAAAAGATGCTGGCGGACCGCGCCGTCATTGCCGAACTCCAGAGAATGGGTGGCGCACCGCTGCCGCTGGGCGAGGACAAGTTCGGCAAGTTCGTGGCCGCCGAGCGCACCAAGTGGAAGGCGATCGTGGCGCGCTCCGGCGCCTCGGTCGATTGATTTCAGGGCAGCAGGGCGGCCTGGCGCCGCCCGTTTCGCAAGAGATCGACCATGCGTGTAGCACCCCGGATTCTTCTCACTGAACAGGATCGCGCCCATCTCGAGACGCTTGCGGGCGCGGCCGACACGCCGGCCCGTGTCGCGCAGCGTGCCCGCATCGTCCTGCTGGCCGCGCAGGGCGAGCAGAACAAGTTGATCGCGCCTCGCCTCGGCATCGGGCGAGCCCAGGTGGCGCGCTGGCGCGAACGCTTCGCATACTCGGGTCTGATGGGCATTCTTTGCGATCTGCCGCGCGGCGCGCCGCCCCCGGTCAAGGTGGACGTGGCGCGTCTCGCCTTGCTGGCCAGCGGAACCCAGGGCGATGCGCCACGCGGCCGCACCATGCGTGGCATGGCCAGCGAACTCGGTGTCAGCCCGGCCAGTGTGTCGCGGCACTGGCGCGCGGCAATCCTGACGGCCGCTGGTGTCCCGCCTGTGCGGATTGCCGGGGAACGGCACGCGGGAGGCCCGGCGCATCCGGCCGGCTGCGGGACCGAGATCATCGGGCTGTGCGTGGCGTCGCCGGCGGATGCCCCGGTGCGATCGCTCGATCCGGGCGATGACACGGGCGATCCGCGAACGGGCATGCATCACGCCCGTTTGCAGCCGGTGTCCGCCCCGCCGGCACAGCCGCCGGCCGCCGAAAGCCGATCTCCGGGCGTGCAGCGTCCCACGCTGCCCGGCGGCAGCACCAAGGTGCTGCCGCCGCGTGGCTCGCACCGGCTCATGCCACGCGAAGCCCTGATGGGGCGACTGCTGGAGGCGCGCCGGCACCGCTGCGTCCTCATCCAGGGGCAGGCCGGCAGCGGCAAGACCAGCACGCTGATGGCCTGGCGCAAGGCGATGATCTCGCTCGGCCACGACGTCTGCTGGCTGTCGCTCTCCGTTGAAGACAACGAGCCCGCATGCTTCTTCAACTACCTGCTCGCCAGCATCGCCGAGGCGGACCCTGGCGCCGTGGCCGAGGCAGCGCAGGTGCTGGGCGCCGAGTGCGGCGAGTATGACGAGGCGGCCATCGAACTGTGGGCCATCACGCTCTCGCAGGGATTGGCACGGCGAGAGCGCGACCTGGTGCTGATGATCGACGACCTGCACCACATTACGGACCGGCGCATCCTGCAGGCGTTGCAGTGGCTGCTGGATTATGCGCCGGACCGGCTGCACCTTGGCCTGACGTCGCGCACCGCACTCGAACTGTCCATGGAGCGGCTGCGTCTCCAGGGCATGCTGGCGGAACTCGACATGCGCGACCTGCGGTTCACCGCCGAGGAGTCCGCACGCTTCCTGCGCGAACAGCTCGGCAGTATCGACAGCAGCGATGCCGCGGCACTGCACGCGCAGACCGACGGATGGGTGGCCGGGCTGCAGTTGTTCGCCATCGGACTGCGCACGCGCCAGGCTGGCGACTACCCGGTGACGCAGGTGCGCGACGCGCGCGCCTTCGCGAGCTTCTTCGAGCGCGAGGTGCTGGTGCGGCTCGCGCCCGACGACCGCGACATGCTGACCCGCGTGGCGATCTGCCAGCGATTCTGCGCCCCGTTGTGCGCGGAACTTCTCGGGCGGCCGGAGATGCTGGCGCACATCAAGGCGCGCATCGCGCAGATGGTGGCCGATCATCTCTTCATCACGACGGTCCGCAGCCACGACCATGAAACGTGGTATCGCATCCATCCCCTGCTGCGTGAGACACTCCTGGCGCAGCTTGCCGCGCGAGGAGAGGCCGAACGACGCGCGCTGCACGCGGCGGCGTGGCGCTGGTTCGTCGCCCGCGGGGAGGTGGACGACGCCGTCCTTCACGCGGTGCGCGCCGGCGACGCCGACGCGGCCGCGCAACTGGTGGAGAACTGTGCGCAGACGCTGATGGTGCGTGGCGAACTGCCACAGCTTGCGAGCCTGCTGCGGATGCTGCCGGAGGAACAGGTGCGCCAGCGCTTCGGCCTGCAGGTGGTGAAGTCGTACATGCAGCTTTATGCGCGCGATTTCGATGCCTTGCGCGAAAGCCTGGCGCGCATGGGCGAACAGCGCGACGCGGTCGGCGCAAGCGGTCGCTACTCCCTCACGCTGCTGCGGGCGGCGAAGGCGCTCCTGCTCGACGACACCGACGAGGCGGCGGCGCTGCTGCCCGACATCCGGAATGCCCCGGCCGACGCCGACGAATTCTCCTGGCATGCACGGGGCAACGTCCTGTCATGGTTGCTGACCCAGCGCGGGGAGCACGACATCGCCCGCGCGGTCCTGGACGAAGCCGACCTGTTCTCCCGCTCGCCGAGGAGCTGGCTGCTGGGGCGCTGCATCCACGCCGTCGGCCTCTCGCGCGAAGGCCAGATCCGGCACGCCGGCAAGATCGTGCGCGAGGTGATGGAGGAAGCCGAAGCACGCGGCCCCGGCTATGTGGGACTGTCCGCCATGGCGGCAGGGCTGCTGGCCGATACGCTGTACGAGCTGAACGAAACGGAGGCTGCTTGCCAGTTGCTGGAACCGCGCATGGCCATGATCGAGCAGGTGGCGCTGCCGGAGGTGATGCTGCGCGCCTGCCTGGTGCTGTCCGATGCGCACTGGATCGCCGGCCGCCGCGGGCAGGCGCTGGCGCGCCTGGAGCGGCTGGAAGCGTACGCCGGGCGTCACGGCCTGGACCGGCTGCTGGCGGAAGCTCTCGTGGTGCGCCAGCGCCGGCATCTGGAGCAGGGCGAGACGGAGCGTGCCAACGTCGTATTCGAGCGCCTGCAAGCGCTGGCGCTGCGTCATGCCGGCTCGGGTCCGCACAGGTCCCGCCAGACCGCGCTGGCGGCAACGCGCGCGGGCATCGACCGGGCCTTGCACACCCGTGACTTCCCCCTTGCGCTGGCGCATATCGAACCGCTGCTTCACGCGCCCTCTGCGGACGGGCGGGGGGATACCGCCCACCCCTTGCCCGCGGTCGCCAGCTTGCGCGCGCAGGCCGCCATCGCGCGACTCGGGCTGGGAGACGCTGCCGCGGCCCGGCACGACTTCGTCGAAGCCATTCGCGTGAGTCACCGGCTGGGATTGGCGCGCACGCTGCTGGACATCTTCCAGGCCATGCCGGAAGCGTTCGATACGCTTTCGCACGAGCCGCTGCCGGAGCCCGTGCTGAATTTCCATCTGGAGCGGCTGACGCTGGCGCAGCGCGCGGCGGAACGGGAGCTCGGCCTCGAGCGTGCCGTGCCGGCGGCCGGATCGCTGGCCACCCTGAGCGAGCGCGAGCGCGAAATCCTCAACCTGCTCGCGCAGGCGATGTCGAACAAGAAGATCGCCACGATCCTGAACGTCTCGGCGGAGACGGTCAAATGGCATCTGAAGAACATCTACGCCAAGCTCGGCGTGGGCGGGCGAGGCCGCGCGGCGGCGTTGCTGCGCGACACCGTGGCGCCGGAACTGGCGCGCGCCTGAGCGGCCGGCTTCGCTGTTCCGGCGGGCTTCTGGCGGAACTCCGCCGGAATGCCGCCGGCCTATTCCTGCCGCATCAGCGCGTCGCGTACCTCGATCAGTGCCTCGAGGTACGCGGCGTGGTTCTTCTTCATCCGCTCCGCCGGGCCCGCCAGCGAAATGCCGGCCGGCTGCCCGCCCATCCATCCCGCCACGGCCAGCCCGTAGACGCCTTCGCTGCCTTCCTCCCGTGCATCGCACCAGCCGCGCTTGCCGCCCTTCGCAACCTGTTCCATCAGCGTATCGACATCCACCACGGTGTGCGGCGTGACCTTGCGCATGCCAGCCTTGCCGAGCATGGTCCGCGCCTCGCCGGCCGGGAGTTGCGACAGGATGGCCTTGCCCATCGCCGAGGCGTTCAGCGCGGCGCGGGCGCCTACCTCGACGATATAGCGCAGTGGCTCGCGGCTCGGTTGCACGGCCACGATCTTGACGGCCCGGGTATCCAGCACGCCGAAGAATGCGGTCTCGTTGGTGCGGGAACCGAGCTGCTGCACCGCCTCGCGGGCGACGCGGCCCAGGGGGTCGTTCTCGGCGATCTGCCCGGCGATGTCGAACAGCCGCGCGGTGGGGTAGAAGCGGCGGTTGCGCGCCGTGCGCATCAGGTAGCCGAGGGAGTGGAGCGTGTGCAGCAGATCGGACGTGCTGCTTTCGGGGAGGGAAAGCAGCCGCGCCATCTCGGAGTTGGACAGGTCGCGCTTCTCGCGGGCAAAGACTTCGAAAAGCGCCATGGCGCGGCCGGCGGCGGGGATGAGGGTGGGCATGGGGCGGTGACGACTGGGGAAGCCCGTACTATACGAAATCTCGTAGGCGGTCGTCACTAGCGTGAACCCGGCCCGGCCCGGGGTGCTTCGCGCGGCCCGGCGGCGGCCGGGCCGATGCCTCATCAGGGAAGTTCGTTGCGGGGATCTTCCCGCAGGACGGCCTTCCATGCCTGGGTGGCGATGGGTGCCGCCTTCTCTTCCACCGCATGGGCCAGCAGGCCGGCGGTGCGGCCGACGAGCGACAGGCCACGCGCGATCAGCGGGTCCAGTCCCATGGCGGCGACGATGGAGGCGATCGCACCCACGGCGTTCAGCGGCAGGTTCTTCTTCTGCTCGTTCACCAGCACGCTGGCCATGGCATCCATCAGGCGCCAGTGCACGCCGTAGTAGCCATTCTCGCGCGCGAGTTCCCGCAGCGTCGGCACGCGCGGATCGCCGTTCACGTGGATCGGATGACCCACCCCGTAGATGGCGCGCCGCTGTTCCTTGTACACCCGGATCACGTCGCGCGCGGCCTGCATGACTTCCACGTCGCTGGCGTCAGCGCGCAAATCCTTCGCGCCCTCGTTCAGCATCTCGGCAGCGTTCTGCATGGTACCGAGGAAGACGCTGCCCGCGCCAAGCAGTCCGGCGGCCACTGCCCCTTGCAGGGCTTCCGGCGCCCCGGCGTACGTCAGGCGCGCGGCCAGCGAACTGGGCGTGATGCCGTGGTCGGCCGTGGTCACCAGCAGCGCGTTGACCATGACCTTCTCGCGCGGCGTAGGCATGCGCGCCAGCGTGGTGAAGAAGATCATGTCGACGAAGTCGAACTTGCCGATGATCTCGGTCGCGAGGTTCTTGCCGCGCACCATGATGGTGTCGACGGTGGTGTAGCCAATATCGGTCTTTACCATTGCGAAGGCTCCTTGGTGATCCAGTTTGTCGTTGATTTGCTCCCCTCTCCCATTCATGGGAGAGGGGAGAGGGAAGGGCGCATCTGCCAGCGACATCGCGTGGGATGCCCCGTTTGCCCTCTCCCCCAACCCCTCTCCCGCAGGCGGGAGAGGGGAGCGGGTTGTCAGGTCAATGCGCTAATGCCAAGAATCTCCCGCCCAATGATCAACGTCTGGATCTCCGTGGTCCCCTCCGGGATCCAGTTGGTGGTGTGCAGGGTGCCGGTCCCTGCGGAGGCGGCGAGGGAGTTCTCGGCCAGGAGAAGCAAGCCGTTGCTCCGAGACATCGCAACTCAATACGGCGGGTTGTGGAAGGGTAGTGCCGTTGCGCGATGGCCCGCAATCGATTTTTTGTGGGGGGTGGGGTTAAGCGCGCCTCGGCCGCACAAGCGACGCTTGTGTGTTTCACAGCGGACGGCGCTTTAGCGGACGGCCACGCGGGCTCGCCGATTCCAACCCGCGCCGGGGGGTGGGGGCCGCCTGAATGCGTCGCTATCGTTGGGAACGCATTTCAACCTTCAGAGAGAGAACATGAAGACACGCCTGACCGAGTTGCTTGGCATCCGGTATCCGATCGTCGAGGGCGGCATGCAATGGATCGGCCGCGCCAGGCTGGCCGCCGCGGTGTCCAATGCCGGCGCGCTCGGCATGGTCACCGCGCGTACGCAGCCCAACCCGGATGAACTGCGTCGTGAAATCGACCGCACGCGCGAACTGACCGACAAGCCCTTCGGCGTCAACCTGACGCTGTCGCTGACCGCGACCGATGTGGTCTACGACGACTGGGTCGACGCCATCATCGCCAGCGGCGTGAAGATCGTCGAGACTGCGGGCAACAACCCGCGCCCGGTGATTGCCGCGTTCAAGGAGGCGGGCATCACGGTCATCCACAAGTGCACGGCCGTGCGGCATGCGATGTCGGCCGAGCGCATGGGCGTGGACGTGATCTCGATCGACAGTTTCGAGGCGGCCGGGCATACCGGCGAGGGCGACGTGGGGGGCATGGTGATGATCCCCGCCACCGTGCGCGCCGTGAAGATCCCGGTGATCGCCTCCGGCGGCGTGTGGGGCGGCCGCGTGATCGCCGCGGCGATGGCGCTCGGCGCGGAAGGCGTCAATATCGGCACGCGCTTCACGCTGACGCAGGAGTGCGAGATTCACGACAACGTGAAGCAGGTCCTGCTCGACGGCACCGAACTCGATACGGCCCTGCTCAAGCGCACCCTCGGGCGCACCGCACGCTACTTCCGCAACGCCGTTTCCGACGAAGTGCTGGCGATGGAACGCCGCCCCGGCGGCGCCACCTACGACGACCTGGCGCACCTGCTGGCCGGTCCGCGCGGGCGCAGTGCGCTGGAATCGGGCGACTTCCATTCGGGGCTGATCTGTGCCAGCCAGGCGGTCGCCCTGATCGACGACATCCCGACCTGCGAGGAACTGGTCGCGCGAATGATGGCCGAGTGCCGCAGCGCGCTGCGGGCGAACCTCGACCGCTTCGGCGACTGATCCGATCCGCCCCCACCAGGACTTCCACGGAACACACCATGCAAGCAGAGATCATCACCATGCGCGAAGCCCGGCTCGAGATCCGGGACGGCATCGCCGAGTTCACCCATACCCGGCCCCAGCGCCGCAATCCCATGTCGATGGACTTGCGCCTCGACTACATCGACATGCTGAACCGCGTGGACGGGGACCCCGCCATCCGCGCGCTGATCCTGACCGGCGAGGGGGGCGTGTTCAGTGCCGGCGGCGACCTGCGGGGCCTGAAGGACCGCGCCGACAACCCCACGGCGCCGCAGAACACGCCGGACGCCATGCGCCGCCGCCTGCTGACGCTGCACGCATGGGTGGGACGCCTGCGCAACCTTGAGATACCCGTCATCGCCGCCGTGGACGGCCCCGCGGTGGGTGCCGGGATGGGACTGGCGCTGGTGGCCGACTTCGTGCTGGCGTCGTCGCGCGCCTACTTCGGGATGTCGTTCGCCAAGGTGGGCCTGATTCCGGACATGGGCGCGGCCTACTTCCTGCCCCGCGTTGTCGGGCTGACCATGGCCAAGGACATGATGATGACCGCGCGCCGTGTCGACGTGGAGGAGGCCAAGGCGCTCGGCATCGTGCATGCCATCTATCCGCACGAGACGCTGCTGGACGACGCGCGCAAGTTCGCGCGCCGCTTCATCGCCGGCCCGGACCAGACGCTGGGCCCCACCAAGCGCATGCTGAACAGCAGCTTCGAGACGAGCTACAGCGCATTCGTCGAAGTCGAGGCGAATGCGCAGGCGGTGGCCACCACCACGCCTTATCACGCCCAGGCGCTGCAGCGCTTCGTTGGCGGCGAGCCCTCGCTGTTCGACTGGGACCGCGCCACCACCGCCTGAGCGCGCACGGAACGGGAAATGGCCGGGGTTCGCCCCGGCCATTCCTCTTTCCGCATGGCCGGGCGGTTGGCCCGGCGCTGCGGTGAAGCGGCGGATCAGGCGTCCGGACCGCTCCCGATCTCGATCAGGGCGTCGACGGCATACGCCCCTTCGCCGGCCGGCATGGCGAATACCGGATTCAGGTCCACCGACTGCAGGCGCGGACCCGCCGCCGCCGCGAAGGCCGACAGCCGCGACAGCGTGCGCGCCAGCGCCGGAATATCCGCGACCGGCTGGCCACGTGCGCCCAGCAACAGCGGCGCGCCGCGAATCGAGCGGATCATCGTCTCGGCCACGTCCTCGCCGAACGGGCAGCGGTGGAACACCACGTCCTTGAGCACTTCGACGAATACCCCGCCCAGGCCGAACATGGCGACCGGCCCGAATACCGGGTCGCGGTGGATGCCCATGATGCATTCCACGCCGCCGGAGAGCTGCTTCGCCACCAGCACGCCGTCGATGCGGGCCTCGGGCGCGGCCTGGCGCGCGCGCTCCAGCAGCAGGCCGAACCCGTCACGCACGGCGCTGTCGTCGCGCACGTGGAGCAGCACGCCGCCGATCTCCGACTTGTGCAGGATGTCGGGCGAGAGGATCTTCAGCACCACCGGGAAGCCGATTTCCCGGGCGGCCCGGACCGCGGCGTCGGCCGTCGCGCACGCCCGCTCGGGCGCGCTGGCGATGCCGGCCTCGGCTAGCAACGCCTTGGCCTTGGCCTCGCTCGGCGTATGCGCAGGCAGGACAACGTGGGGCACGGCCGGCGCGGGCGCCGCGGGGGCTGCGGCGAAGGCGCGGCCGAACCGGCCCATCGCGGCGATGGCGGCCACGGCGCGGCTCGGGTCCTCGTAGACGGTGAAGCCGGCCGCTTCGTACTCGCGGATCACGTCGCGCGGGCCCCGCAGGATCAGCACGTACAGACGATCCGGGTAGCGGGCGCGCGCTTGCGACAGTTGCTGCTGCAGCAAGGGCGCCACGCCCGGCGACGTGCCGAGGTAGCTGAAGAACCCGACGATCGAGCGGTAGCCGCCCTCGGCCAGCATCATGTCGAGGAACGGCTCCACCAGGCTGGGATCGTTGACGAACTGCGCGGTGGTGTCCACCGGATTGCGCGGCGCGCAGATCGGCAGCCGGGCGAGCATGCGGGCTTGCGCGGCGGCGGGCATCTCGGGCATGTCCACGCCGTAATCCTCGGCGGCGTCGGACATGATGACGCCGGCGCCGCCGCTCAGGGTCAGGACGCCCAGGGTGTTGTCGGCCGGGAAGATGCCCCGCACGGCCAGCTTGACGATGTCCAGCATCGCATCCGTGGTCAGGGCGCGCACCACGCCGAGTTCCTGGAGCACGGCGTCCACCACGGCATCGTTGCCGGCGATCGACGCCGTGTGCGAGCGCGCCGCCGCGCCGCCCACCTCGCTGCGGCCCACCTTCATCATCACCACCGGCTTGCGTGCCGCCCGGGCGGCCTTCAGCGCGGCGGCAAGGCCGTCGCCATCGTGGATGCCCTCGGAATACAGGGCGATCACGTCGGTATGCGGATCGTCGACCAGCAGGCGGACGACATCGGCCAGCGTCACGTCGCACTCGTTGCCGGTCATCACGACGCTGGACAGGCCGATGCCCGCGTCCACGATGGCCGACACGAGGTGGCTGCCATACGCGCCCGACTGGCTGACCACGCCGACACGGCCCCGCTGCAACCCTTCGAGGTGCGCGAGCGACGTGAAACTCCCGACGAAGCCGGTATGCAGGTTCACGGCGCCAAGGGAGTTCGGGCCCAGCAGGCGCATGCCGGCGCGGCGGGCAATGTCGACCAGTTCCGCCTGCATGCCGACGCCGTCGCCTCCCACTTCGGCGAACCCCGCGCTGAACAGGATGGCGACGGGAACGCGGCGCGCGGCCAGGGCCTCGACCACTTCGCGCACCTGCTCGGACGGCACGGCGACGATGGCCACGTCGGGAATCTCCGGCAGATCGGCGACCGAGGGCCAGGCCGGGATGCCCTGCACCTCGCGGCGGTTGGGGTTGACGGGCAGGATGCGGCCGGCATAGCCGAGCTTCAGCATGGACGCGATGGGTCGTCCGCCGATCCGCATGGGATCGTTCGAGGCGCCGACGATGGCGACGGAGCGGGGGTTCAGCAGGCAGGCGATGGGCGCTGTCGTGGTGGTGGTCATGGATGTCCGGTCGTGGAAGTACGGGGAGTACGGAGGGCTGGCCAGGGCGAAGGTGGGCAGGGCGAAGATGCGTCGCCGTCTGCGAGCCAGTGTCGTGCCGCCGGCGCGAAATCGCCCCCACTCGACGAGGGGGGGCACGGTGCGCGGGACGAGGCGGGCCGGCCATATGCGCGCCTTTGCTGTGAAACGTCATGCCGATGCTGGCGGGCATGGCGGGCATGGGAGCCTGGGAAGCTTCCGTGTGCGCGGGCTGAGGCGGGAGGCGCCCCTTAGAACCGCTAACTGAATGAGAGGCCCGGTGGTTTTCTCCCCTCTCCCTTTGGGAGAGGGGCGCCAACCGCTGGGCATCTTGTTGGCGCCGCTTATGCCGCAGCGTTCCGCTTATGCGCCGCGACGATCCACCCGCGTCGGGGAGTACCTCGCTTCGGCCCGCGCCGCAATGATGAATCCCGGTACAAGCCTTCGCCCTCTCTCCATGAACCTCCTGGATCGACCTCCAAGCCGCTGCCCGTCGGGCGTGACGCTGCCCGGCGCCGCCCCCGACGGCAATCCGTTCGGGTGGCTCGAAGCCAGCGCCGAGTCGCTGCCGGACGCCGTCGCGGTGGAAGACAGAAGCTGCCGGCTGACCTGCCGGGAACTGCACGATGCCAGCCTGCTGCTGGCCGGCTACATGCAGCAGCGTCTCGGCGTGCGCCGGGGCGACCGCGTGCTGATCCTGATGCCGCCGTGTGCCGTCATGGCCGTGGCCTGGTATGCGACGCTGCGTTGCGAGGCGGTGGTGATCGACATCGATGCGGAAAGCTCGATCGGGGCGATCTCGGTCCAGGCGTGGCATGCCAGCGCACGCGTGGCCATCCTCCTGCAGGATGGTCTGGCGCGCCTGGGTCCGTTGCTGGACGACGGCCGCCTGCGCGGATGCATCGTCGCCACGCGGGGTGCATTGCCCGCGATACCCGGTGCGGGCGCTCGGCTGCCGCGCCTCCACGCATTCGACGAAGCCCTGGCGGCAGGCATTGCGCCGGCGGCGATGCGCGCGGCCGGCGACACTGGCCCGACTTCGCACAGGCGCCGCGTCGAGCCATCGCCTCCCCATGACGAACCGGGCTACCGCCGCACGTCGTCGACGAAGCGGCGGGCGGATCGATGACATCGCCGGGCGTCGCCATGCCTTCACTCACCAATCTCCACCCTGCGGCCAGCTCGGGCCGCGGGGCTTGTCGCTCCGGCCGTGTGCCGGGGCACCTTTTCATGCAAGTTTCCCTTGCCCGCATGGTCACCGTCCGCGGCGAGCGTGAGGGCGGGGTACGACGTCAGGGGACCGGGCCGCGCCATGCGGCCAGCCCCTGGCGCACTGCGGTGCGCACGCCAGGAGGGGGGCGTGCGCACCGCATTTCATTCGCCGCGCGGTGTCACGACGGCGAATCCAATAACCATACGGGGGAGAAATAATAGTGAACAAATCGCTTATTGCGCTGGCCGCATCATGTGCCATGGCCGGCGCGGCGCACGCGCAGACCAGCAGCGTGACGCTCTACGGGGTCATCGATGGCAGCATCGAGTATGTCAGCCGCGTGGGCACGGCGCCGGCCAATGTCGTCGCATCCGGCACGCCGACCACGCCGGTCGGTCCGCGCTTCGACATGCCTCGCGCCGGTGGCCTGTCGGCGTCGCGGTGGGGCCTGCGTGGCGTGGAGGATCTCGGATCGGGATGGAAGGCGTTGTTCAACCTGGAATCCGGCTTCGACTGGGATGCGGGCACGCTGACCAGTGCGCCGCTGTTCAATCGTGCGTCGATCGTCGGCCTTGACAACAGCCAGTATGGCAAGTTCACCTTCGGCCGCCAGTACACGGCCATGACCGATGCGCTGATCAACTTTGCCCCGCTGCGCTTCGCCGCGACATACGAGCCTGGCGTGTGGTGGCTGGGGTTGAACTACCGGCAGGCGAACATGGCGAAGTACACGGGCACGTTCGGCCCGCTGCAGGTCGGCGCGCACTATTCGTTCGGCACCGGATCGTCCCTGCAGGCCGCCGGTACGGGCCAGCCGCTCGGTGCAGGAGAGGCGCCGGGCAGCCTGAAGGACAACAATGCCTGGGGCACGTCGCTGGCCTACTTCAGCAACGGCTTTGGCCTGGGGCTGGCCTATGACGAGTGGCATCCAGCGGCGGCCACCACGCCGGGCGTGACGGGCCGCGAGCGCAAGATCGGCATCGGCATGAGCTACACCACGGGGCCGCTCAAGGTGACCGGCGGATACCGCTACCGCAACAGCGAGTTCAGCACGGGTGCGTCGCTGCTGCGCGACGACTACTGGTTCGCCGGCGTGAACTACCAGGCCACCGCGGCGCTTGGCCTGCAACTCGGCTACTTCTACTCCGACATCAAGCGCTACCAGTCGTCGCCGACGACCGCGTCGACCAATCCGGCCAATCCGCAGCAGGTGTCGTTCATCGCGGACTACAACCTCAGCAAGCGTACCGACGTGTACATCGCCACGAGCTTCGTCCACAACGGCAGCCTGATCAACGATGGCCAGTTCACGGGCTTCCTGTTCGGCTATCCGCAGGCACCGGGGCAGAAGAACATGGTGGGCGTGACGACCGGCGTGCGTCACACCTTCTGATCGAAGCCGCTGGCGGCGGAAGACGCGAAGTGTGCGAGGTCGGCACCGACGCTGACTTCGCTACTTCGCGCCGACCGCCGCGAGCGGATCGTGAACTGACGGAAAGAACGACATGGATTTTGCCCTCGATTCCACGCAAACCAGTCTCGTGGACGCGCTGCGGCGCTACCTGGAAGCCGAAGTGGCGCCCATGGTGGAACAGTGCGAGGCCGCCCGGACGCCTGTACCCCGTTCGATGGTGGCCGCCATGCGCCACTACGGCCTGATCGGCGGACTGCTGCCGGAGGCGCAGGGCGGCTTCGGCCTCTCCATGACCACCTACGGGGCACTGGTCGCCGAGGTGGCGCGTGTCTGGCCGTCGCTGCGCGGGATGCTCAGCGTGAGCAATCTCGCGGCGTCGGCGCTGGCGGGCGCGGGCTCGGCCGCGCTGCGGGAGAAGTACCTGCCGCGGATCCTGAGCGGCGAGGCGCTCTGCTGCTTTGCGCTCAGCGAGCCCGGCATCGGTTCCGATGCGGCCAACGTCGAAACCCGCGCGGAACGCACGGCGGATGGCTGGCGCATCAACGGGCGCAAGATCTACATCACCAATGGGCCGATCTGCGACCTCGGCATCGTGTTCGTCAACACGCCTTCGGGCGATGGCCGCCGCGGGGTGAGTTGCCTGGTGTTCGAGAAGTCGATGCCGGGTGTGTCCTGCACGCCGCTGGAAAAGATGGGGATGCATTGCAGCCCGCTCGGAGAACTGCTGTTCGACAACGTGGAGGTGCCTGCCGGGAATCTCGTGGGCGATATCGGCGGCGGCTTTGCCATCGCCAAGCGCTACCTGAACATCGGCCGCAGCGTGGTGGGATTCGCGGCGCTGGGCATCGCCCAGGCGGCGCTCGATGCGGCGGTACGGTTTGCCGGAGAGCGGGTGCAGTTTGGCCGGCCGATCGGGTCGTTCCAGCTCGTGCAGCAGATGATTGCCGACATGATGACGCAGGTCGAGACCGCCCGGCTGCTCTGTTACCGCGCTGCCGATGCGCTGGATCGCGACGATCCGGCCAACCGCACGCTCTGTCCGATGGCGAAGCGCTACGCCAGCGATATCGCGCTGCGTGTGGCCGAGCTGTCGCTGCAGGTGCATGGCGGCGCAGGCTATACCACGCTGTTCCCGGTGGAGCGCTACTACCGGGACGCGCGCCACCTGAGCATCGGGGAAGGGACCAACCAGATCCTGAGCCTGGTCATCGCCCAGGAGACCCTCGGTCTGTCGGCGCTGCGATAGGCGCGGCGCGAGGCACGGGGCGAGGCGCGGCAAGCCAGGCGATGGGCTGGATGCATTGATGGCAACCACAAAAGAACAGGAGACACGATGATCGACAGAAGCATGATCGGCAAACGGCTGGGGACACGGTCCATCGACGTGGAGCGAGGGCGGTTGCGTCTGTTCGCCAAGGTGATCGGCGAAACGAACCCCCTGTACACGGACGACGCAGCCGCAAGGGAGGCGGGCCATCGCGCGCTGCCGGTGCCGCCGACCTTCCTCTTCTGCCTGGAGATCGACGCGTTCGATTCCGTCGGCACCGCGAAGCTCACGGGTCTCGACGCCAGCCGGATCCTGCACGGCGAGCAGAAATTCACCTATCACGCCATGGCCTACGCCGGCGATACCCTGACGTTCGACGTCACCGTTGCCGACGTGTACGAGAAGAAGGGCGGCGCGCTGGATTTCCTCGTCAAGGACACGCGCGTGACCAACCAGGACGGCGTGCACATCGCGGACCTGCGCGGCATCGTCGTGCAACGAAACGGATGAAACGGAACGAACGCATCATGAACCTGCCGCGCTTTGACGATCTCCGGGTGGACGACACCCTCCCGCCGCTCACGCTGCCCGGGATTTCCCGCAAGACGCTCGCCCTCTATGCCGGCGCATCGGCCGACCATCATCCCCTGCACATCGACCTCGACTACGCGCGCGAAGCCGGCATGTCGGACGTCTTCGCGCACGGGATGCTGTCGGCGGCCTACCTGGGCCGCCTGCTGACCGATTGGGTGCCGCAGGAACGGCTGCGCGATTTCTCGGTGCGCTTTACCGGCATCACGCAGCTTCACAGCATTCCGCATTGCGTGGGCCGGGTCGTCGGGAAGTTCGAGCACAACGGCGAGACATGCGTGCGGGTGGCGCTGTCGTGCGCCAACCAGCATGGCGAAGAGAAGCTCGTCGGCGAAGCCGTCGTGGCGCTGGACTGACCCGTGGAGGAACACAACGTGAAAGGTATTCTCTCGGGCGTCAGGATCGTCGAGATCGCCGGCATCGGACCGGGGCCGTTCTGTGCCATGCATCTTGCCGATCTGGGCGCCGACGTCATCACCGTGCAGCGGCCAGACGGCAAGGCAGGCTCGCTGGGGCCGGAAACCTGCGTCAATCGCGGCAAGCGCGCCATCACGCTCGACCTGAAAGCCGATGCGGGACGGGCGGATTTGCTGAAGCTGGTCGAAAGCGCCGACGCGCTGATCGAGGGCATGCGTCCGGGCGCGATGGAGCGGCTGGGTCTCGGGCCGGACGAATGCCGCGCACGCAATCCGCGCCTGGTATACGGCCGCATGACGGGATGGGGCCAGACCGGACCCATGGCCCAGATGGCGGCGCACGATGCCAACTACATCTCGGTGTCGGGCGCGCTGTGGCATGCGAGCCCGGCAGGGCAGCCGCCGATCACGCCGTTCTCGGTCGTGGGCGATATCGCGGGCGGCGCGCTGTACCTTGCCATCGGCCTGCTGAGCGGCATCCTGCAGGCCAGGGCTTCCGGGCAGGGCTGCGTGGTGGACGCCGCCGTGGTGGACGGCTCCGCGCATTCCATGCACCTGCTGCTCGCAGCGAGCAGCAAAGGCCTCATCACCGAGGAGCGAGGCGCCAGCCTGCACGATTCGTCGCCGTTCTACGCGAGCTATCTCTGTGCCGACGGCCACTATCTGACCGTGGGGGCCATCGAGCCGCAGTTCTACGCGGAGTTCCTCGCCAGGCTCGGCCTGCACGATTGCCCGGAGTTCCGCCAGCAGTGGAATCGCGCGGGCTGGCCCGCCTTGAGGGCGCGATTGCAGGCAGTGTTCCTCAAGCGCACGCGAGAGGAATGGTCGGTGGTGTTCGATGGCAGCGATGCGTGCGTGGCACCTGTCCTGAGCCCCCGAGAGGCGGCCGCGCATCCGCAAAACGTGGCGCGCGGCACGTGGTTCGAGCGCGATGGCTGCCTGCAGGCGGTGCCCGCGCCCCGCTTCGACGGCCAGGTGGCAACGCCGGGGCCCGTTCCGCGACTCGGCCAGCACAGCGATGCCATCCTGACGCAGTTGCATGAACGCGGCAGCGAGAGCGTCTGGAAGCTGCACCCCATCACAGAAGGAGACAGCCATGCCGCAAGACAAGACACGCGCCCCGCTTGCTGACCGGCGCGGCATACGCCGTGCAGCCATGCGTGCCCTCGCCGCCGCCGCGATGGTGCTGGCGGGCGGCCTCGCGGCTCCGGCTGTCCATGCAGGGGAAACGTATCCCGCCAGGCCCGTCAGGCTTGTGGTGCCTTATGCGGCGGGCGGCTTCTCGGACCAGGTCGCCAGGGTGGTCGGAATGGCATTGTCGAAGACATTGCAGCAGCCGGTCGTCATCGACAACCGCGGCGGCGCCAACGGCATCATCGGCACCGGGGTCGTAGCGAAATCGCCGGCCGATGGCTATACCCTGCTGCTGGCGCTGGACTCCCACGTGAGCAACCAGCTTGTCCGACCGGTGCCCTACGACGCCATCAAGAGCTTCTCGCCGGTGGCGCTCATCGGCGCGGCCCCGATGGTGCTCGTCGCCAACCCGAAGTTCGCGCCGGCCAATGCGGCGGAACTGGTCAAGGCCGCCAAGGCATCACCGGGCGCCATCACGTATGGCTCGCTCGGCGAGGGAAGCGAAATCGAACTGGCGGCGCGCCTGCTGGAAAAGAGCGCCGGCATCCGCATGACGGCCGTGCCGTACAAGGGCGGTGCGCCGGCGTTGACGGACCTGATGGGTGGCCAGATCCAGGTCATGTTCGCCTCGGCCACCTCCGCGGCGCCATATCTGCGCGATCGCCATCTGAAGCCGCTCGGCGTGGCCTCCGCCAAACGCCTGCCGATGCTGCCCGACGTGCCGACACTGGCCGAGCAAGGCTATCCCGCCGTACAGATGGGCTTCTGGGTTGGCGTCATGGCGCCAGCGGGCACGCCGGAAGCGGTGGTATCCCGGCTTGGCCAGGGCTTGTCGCAAGCGATCTCGCAACCGGACACGGCGAAACGGCTCGAGGAACTGGGCGTGCAACTGACCTTCAAGGGCCCGGCCGACTTCGGCAAGTTCCTCGACGCCGAATTCATCCGGGTGGCCGGATTGCTGCGCCAGGAAAACGTGACCGCGCCCGACTGAATCGGATCGCAAGCCGGATATCCCTACGAAACAAGAACGTAAAGCGTTGCAAAGCGACCGCACAGGAGACGCTTCCCAGATGAACCCCGTAGCCCCCGTAGCAGTCCCCGTTACCCCCGCAGCCCCCGAAGTTCCTGAAGTCGGTTTTCCCGACCTGTCACGCCTGGTCCAGCCGCGCAACATCCTCGTGGTGGGCGGCTCGCGGCGCCCGAACAGCGAGGGTGCCCGGCTGCTCGAAAACCTTGCCGTCCATTCGCGCACGGGCGGCGAACTGTTCGTCGTCAATCCGTCGATGGAGAGCGACGAGCGCTACACCTGCTGGCGGTCCATCGCCGACCTTCCGCCGGCGCAGATCGACGTCGCGCTGATCATGGTCCGTGCGGCACTGGTGCTCGACGCGCTGCGCGACTGCGCGGCGCGCAGGATTCCGTTCGCCGTCGTCATGTCGTCGGGCTTCGGCGAAGCGGGCGAGGAAGGCCGGCGGATGGAGGCTGGCATCAGGGCGCTGTGCGCGGCCACCGGCTTGCGCGTCTACGGGCCGAACTGCCCCGGGCTGACCAATCTGCGCGACCGCATCGGCATGACCTTCTCGCCGGCCTTCAGGACGGACATCAACGCCGGGCCGATCGGCATCGTCACACAGGGAGGCGGTTCGGGCCGCAACCTGTTGCAAGGCCTGTCGCACGGCATCGGGGCCGCGTTGTGGATGTCGGCGGGCAACGAGGTCGATCTGGGCGCCCCCGATTTCATCGCGCACATGGCCACCGACCCGGACATCCGCGTGATCGCCATCCTGCTGGAGGGCGTCAGCCGTGGGCGGGACCTGATCGCGGCCCTGAAGCTCGCGCGCCAGCACGGCAAGCCCGTGGTGATCATGAAGCTCGGCAAGTCGGAATACGGGGTGCGGGCCGCGCAGTCCCACACGGGTTCGCTCGCCGGCGCGACGGAGGTGAACAGCGCCGTGTTTCGCCAGTTCGGCGCGGTCGAGGTCGACGAACTCGACGACCTCGTCGCGGTGGCCCGGCTGCTGGCATCGCCCTGCCGGCCGTCATCGCGGCGGCTGGCCGTGGTCACGTTCTCCGGCGGCGCGGCGGGCATGGCGGCGGACCAGGTTGGCATCCACAAGCTGGAGCTGGCGCGCTTCGGCTCCGATACCGTGGAACAGTTGCGCGCGGCATTGCCTGCCTATGCGGCGGTGGAGAATCCGGTGGACGTGACATCGGAGGCCCTGAAAAGCATGGAGGCGTTTGCGCTGTGCCTGCGCACCGTCGCAAGGGACCCGGACGTCGGTGCCGTGGTGATCCCGGTTCCCGCCGACTATGCTGCCGTGACCGACGCGATCGGCAAGGCCATCGTCGACGTGGCGGGCCAGGTCGACAAGCCGCTGGTGCCGGTCTGGCTGAGCCGCCGGCTGGGAGGCGGGTTCGAGACGATGGAGCGGCACGGGCTGGCGCCATTCTTCTCGTTGTCGAAGGCGTTGAGTGCGCTTGAGAAGGCCATGCCGGACGGTGGCGCGACGGAAGGTGCCGCCGCGCACGAGACGCAGGCCCACGCGTCCGCAGGACTGGTGGCCTGCAACGAGGCCGTGGCAAAGCAGAGGCTCGCGCAGGCGGAAATCGCCGTGCCGCGCGGCGTGCTGGCGGGCTCGCCGTCCGAGGCGGCCGACGCGGCCGTGTCGATGGGCTTTCCCGTCGTGCTGAAGGTCGCGAGTCCGCAGATCCTGCACAAGACCGAGGTCGGCGGCGTGCGGCTGAACCTCTCGTCGGCGGAGGCCGTGCGAAGCCACTACGAGGAAATCATCGAGCGGGTCGGCGCGCTGCGCCCGGATGCGGTCATCGACGGCGTGCTGGTCGAGCGCATGTTCGACGGCAAGGGCAGGGAGGTGCTGGTGGGCGTGCACACCGACGCCGTGTACGGCCGGGTCATCACGGTTGGACTTGGCGGCATCTTCGTGGAACTGATCAAGGACGTGTCCCACCGCGTCCTGCCGATCGGCCCGGACGACGCAATGCAGATGATCGACGAACTGCGCTACCGCCGCGTCTTCGACCCGTTCCGCGACCGCCCTGCGGCCGATCTTCCGGCGCTGGTCCGGCTGCTGGTCAAGGTATCGGGCTTCGTCATGGCCCATCCGGAGATCGTCGAGATGGAGATCAACCCGGTGTGGGTCGGGCCGGAAGGGGAAGGGGCGTTCGCGCTGGATGCCCTGATCCTCGCTACCCCGACGCATTGAAGGCGCGGCACATTCACCACAATCGCGAGGGAGACACCCGCATGTACGAAACCATCGACTACCACTGCGACGACGACGAGGGCGTGGGAACGATCACGCTGAATCGCCCGCATTGCAAGAACGCCATCGACATCCCGATGCGCACCGAGCTGCGGGATCTGGTTGAACGACTGCGCTACGACCGCGGCCTGCGGGCGCTGATCATTACCGGCGCCGGCGGAAACTTCTGCTCGGGAGGCGACCTGAGCGCGCTGCAGGCGGAGGTCGGCAAGGACAGCGCGGACGTGGAGGCACGCCGGCAGCGGCTGGTCGACCTGCAACCGCTGGTCGCGGGGTTGATCCAGTTCGACCGGCCCGTGATTGCGGCGGTGACCGGCGTGGCGTTCGGCGCCGGCCTCGGCTTGGCGCTGGCTGCCGATTTCATCCTGGCCGCCGACGACGCACGGTTCTGCGCCGTGTTCGGTCGCGTGGGTGCGGTGCCGGACTTTGGCACCTTCTACACGCTGCCCCGTGCGGTGGGCGTGCAGCGCGCCAGGGAACTGGTCTATTCGGCCCGCGAAATCGGCGCGGCCGAGGCGTTGGCGATGGGCCTGGTGCTCGAAGTCCATGCCCCGCAGCAGCTCCTCGGACGCGCACGGGCTATCGCACGGAGCCTGGCCCAGGCTTCGCAGGCCACGCTGAGCATCTCGAAGCGCGCGCTCAACGTCTCGTGCAACGCGGACCTCCAGACCATGCTCGCCATGGAGAGCGACGGCCAGGGCATCGCGCTGAGCACGGCCTACCACGATACGTCGGTCAAGCGGTTTCTCGCGAAGGAAGGGCCCATGTTCCGTTGGCCGGAGCGGCAGGCATAGCAGCGACCACGAACAGGAGACCGGTATGGAAGCGTCTGAAAACTGCAGGATGAGCGGGCGGCGCCGCTTTGGCAAGCACGTGCTGGGACTGGCGGCAACGGCGCTCGCCATGCCGGTCCGCAATGCGATGGCGGAGGCGTATCCGTCACGGCCGTTGACCATCGTCGTTCCCACGTCGCCGGGCGCTTCGGCGGACATCATGTCGCGCGCCTTTTCGCAGTACCTCACCAAGGCGATGGGACAGGCGGTCGTCGTGGAGAACAAGACCGGCGCGACCGGCGCGATCGGTGCCCAGTTTGTTGCCCGTGCCGCGGCCGACGGCTATACGATGCTCGTCGGGCCGAGCAGCACGATGGTGGTCAATCCGCTGGTGCAGGCGGTGCCCTACAGCACGTTGAACGATTTCAGGATGGTTGGCCTGATGGCAAAGGCGGAAGCCGTCATCGTCGGCAGTCGCGCAAAAGGATTCCGTCATCTCGGTGACGTCATCGACTATGCGAGGGCGAACCCCGGAAAGGTGACCTATGGCTCCAGCGGAACGGGTGGCGTCCTTCACATGGCGATGGAGTATCTGCAGCTCCTGACCAAGACCGACATGCTGCATGTTCCGTACAAGGGCGCCGCGCTGGCAGAAGTCGCATTGCTTTCCAACGAAATTGACGTCCTCCTGACCAACACGTCGTCCGTGGAACCCCACATCCGGGCAGGCAGGCTCGTGCCGCTGGCCATCACGAGCACATTGCCGTGGAGCGGGCTGCGCGATGTGCCCAAGGCATCCGATTTCGTGCCGGGCTATTCGGTCGATACCTGGCTGGGGCTGTATGTTCCCGCCGCGGCCGGCGCGGACCGGGTCGCCCTGCTCAATTCGGCCCTGAACGGCTTCCTGGCCGACCCGGCCAGCATCGAGCGCATGCGCAGGCAGGGACTGGCCGGAACACCCGGCACACCCGAAGCCGCGCTGCAGTACCAGGGCGCCGAGCTGAAGAGATGGAAGCCCGTCGTGGAAGCCGCCAGATCTGCCGGCCGTATATAAGGCGTGGGCGGCGGACGACCTCCGACGCCAGCCTCCAGTCAACACGAGAGTACCCCCCATGAATGAAGCCGGAGTAGTCGGCACGAGCGGTAACGCGAGCGGGAACACGAGCATGAGCATGAGCGAAGGGCACGGGCCTCTGGCAGGCCTGAAGGTATTGGATCTGGGCACCATGATTGCCGGGCCGGTGGCATGCACGCTGCTTGCGGACTTCGGTGCGGAGGTCATCAAGGTCGAACAGCCCGGCGGAGGCGATCCGTTGCGGCAGATCGGACCGTTTGTCGGGGACGAAAGCCTGTACTGGAACGTGGAGGGCCGGAACAAGAAGTCGATCACCGTGGACCTGCGCAAGCCGGAAGGCCAGGCATTGGTGCGCGAACTGGCGACGAAGGTCGATGTCGTGGTGGAGAATTTCCGACCCGGCACGCTCACCGCGTGGGGACTCGACTACGCGGCGCTGGCAGCAGTCAATCCCAGGCTGGTCATGCTCAGCATATCGGGCTTCGGGCAGACCGGTCCTTACGCGCAGCGCGCGGCATTCGATCGGATCGCGCTGGCATTCAGCGGCATCCTGCACGTGACGGGCTATCCGGATCGTCCTCCCGTCAGGCCCGGAACCACGATGGCGGACTATCAGGCGGCCCTGTTCGGCGCGTACGCGGTGATGATGGCGCTCTATCATCGCGACGCGAAAGGCAAGGGCGGCCAGCATATCGACCTGAGCCTGTACGAATCCGTCTTCCGCTTTACCGAGACGCTGGCTCCGGCCTATGACCGGTTCGGTTCCGTCCGGCAACGCCAGGGCAATCTTGCCGCCGCCGCGGCGCCCGGCGATGTCTTCGAGACATCCGATGGCCGCTACCTGGTCCTGACCATGTCGAATGACGCCATGTTCGGGCGACTGTGCCGGGCCATGGGACAAGCCGCCCTCGCCGACGATCCGCGCTACGGCAGCCACCGGCAGCGATGGGAACATGTCAACGAACTGAACGGCATGGTCGCCGAATGGGCCAGGAGCCTCCCCGTCGCGGACCTCGAAGCGGCATTGCAGGAGGCCGGGCTCGCCTATACGTTGACCTATACGATCGAGGACATCTTCGCGGATGCCCACTATCGCGCGCGCGAAAGCATCCAGAGCGTGGATAACCCGCGTATCGGGAGTGTGAAGATGCCGGGCGTGGGACCGAGGCTGTCGGCCACGCCTGCGGCGCCGATTCGCGCGGCGCCCGGCCTGGCCGAACACAATGCCGAGATCCTGGGCGGCTGGCTGGGCCTGAGCGATGTCGCGCAGCAGCAGCTTCGCGACGCCAACGTGATCTGATCCTCCGCGGGAATGACACTTGCGGCCGGCTGTTGGCGGCGGGCTGCTTCATCAAATGACTGGAGACATGCCATGCCGAACCACCCACCTTCCGAAGAGGTCTCCACCGACCTCGATGTACTCGACAGGCTGATGTCGGAACGACATACCTGCCGGGCGTATCGGAACACCCCGGTCCCGGAGGCGCAGATCCGGAGCATCGTCGCCTTCGCCAGGAAGACCGCGTCGTGGTGCAACGTGCAGCCCTGGCATGTGACCATCGGTTCCGTCGAGGCGACCGAGACATTCCGCAAGGCGCTGATGGAGCAGGCGACGATCGCCCCGGAGACAGACTCCGACCTGCCGTTTCCCCAGGAGTATCGGGGCATTCACGGCGAGCGCAGGCGGGAGACCGCCTATCGGCTTCATGCATCGCTGGGCATCGCACGGGAAGACAGGGAACGCCGGAACGGTCAGATCTTCGAGAATTTCAGGTTGTTCGGGGCGCCACACGTCGCCATTGTCACGATGCCTGCAGACCTGGGCCCCTACGCGGCAATGGACTGCGGCGCTTTCATCGCGTCCTTTCTGCTCGCCGCGCACGCACACGGCGTGGCGACGACCGCCCAGGGCGCCGTCGCGCGGCATGCCAAGTTCGTGCGTTCCCACTTCGGCATCGGGGAGGACAGGAAAATGCTTTGCGCGATCGCATTTGGCTACGCCGACGAGAATCATCCCGTAAACCACTTCCGGACCATCCGCGCGCCGGCGGAGGAGATCATGCGGCTGGTGTGACCCATCCGGGCCGTCCCGGCGCGGCGTGACTATGCCCCAGGGGTGTCGTTCGGCCCCGGTTTGCCGAGCCGCGGGAACCTTCATACAATCGTTTGCGGAAAGCCGCCCCCCGGTTGCTTTCGCGTTGTCGCTGGAACGGCGGCGCAGCACCGGTCATATTGCCGCCCTTGTCAATCGGAACAAAGGAGCGCCACTTGAATCAACTTCTGCGTCGCCATGTATCGGTGTTGTGCGCACTGGCTTCCCTGGCGGCCTGCCAGAGCAGTCCAGGACCGGCAGCGCTTCCCTCCACGGCGCAATCGCGAACGGCAGGCGACCTCGACAAGCGCATGGTGCATCGCCGCGCGGTCGAGGCAGCGATCTGGGGTGTCCCGGCCGTCAACTTCGAGCGGCTTTACGATGGACTACGCGATGCGGGCGGCGACTGGAACCAGATCGTCTACTGGTCGCGCCTGCCGGACTGGCGAAACCAGACCCTGACGCCGAATCCCGACGTCATCTACCTGATGCCGTTCTACGACACGCGGAACGGTCCGGTGGTCCTGGAAATACCACCGGCCGAGGGGGGCTCCACGATCACCGGGAGCATCGACGATGGCTGGCAAACGGCGCTCGAGGACGTCGGGCCAGCCGGCGCGGACAAGGGAAAAGGCGGCAAATACCTGATCCTGCCGCCCGGCTACAAGGGGAAGGCGCCCGCCGGTTTCGTCGTGTTGCAGTCATCGACGTATACGGGCTATGCCTTGCTGCGTTCGAACGTTGCCAGCAGCAGCGACGCCGATGTCGCCAGGTCGGTCGCCTATGGCCGCAGGATCCGGCTGTATCCGCTGGCCGAGGCGAAGCGCCCGCCGCAGACCCGGTTCGTCGATGCAGTCAATACGGTCTACGACAGCACGATTCCCTATGACTTGCGCTTCTACCAGGCACTGAGCCGCTTTGTGCAGAGGGAGCCGTGGATCGAGCGCGACAAGGCAATGATCGACATGCTGAAGTCGATCGGCATAGAGAAGGGCAAGGCGTTCGCCCCCGACCAGGGAACGCAGGCGACGCTCACGGCGGCCATCTCCGAGGCCCATGCCTCGCTCGACGAGCGCTACGAGGCAGCCTTCTCGAATACGTACTTCCCGGGCAGCCGCTGGGCCCTTCCCGTTTCGCAGGAGCTGATTGAAGGACTGGGAAGCAATTTCGCCAAGGCCGGCAGCTATCCCACCAGCGACCGCGGTGTCATGTACACCTTCGGCTTTTTCAGCGCCAGGCACCTGGGCCAGGGGCAGTTCTACCTGGTGACGCTGAAGGACAAGGCTGGCCACCCACTCGACGGTGCCAGCACCTATCGCCTTTCCGTACCTGCCAGGGCGCCGGTCAGGCTCTACTGGTCCGCCACGGTGTATGACCGCGCGACCCACGCACTGATCCGTGACCAGTCGCGCCTCAGCCGTGCCTCGAATTCCCAGGGGCTGCAGAAGAACGCCGACGGTACGGTCGATATCTACTTCGGCCCGGCGTCGCCGCCCGGCAAGGCGTCGAACTGGGTGCCGACACGCCCCGGCGGACAGTTCGAGGTCCTGTTCCGGCTTTACGGTCCTGAACAACCCCTGTTCGACAAGACCTGGCAGTTGCCTGACCTTGAGAGACTGTAAGCCGATTGCCTCTGCGATGGCCTGCAGGGTGTTCTTCTTGTGACAGGACGCGCCGGCGCGTCAAACGGCCGGCGAACCAGTCACAAGGTGCCTATCGCGCCATCTCACGCATCTCGCGAGTAGTTTTCTCATCCGGAGCATTGAGAAATTCACCTATCAGATGTCGGCCAATGTGGGCATGAGATGGCGCGATTTTGTCCCTATAAGTGCTTCAAGCGGCTATTTTTGCTGCAACTATGAGCCCATGAGATGGCGTCATTTTTTTCTGTAAGGGCATAATGTGGCGCCATTTTTCGTCGTGTAACCTATTGATTAACAACGAAAAAATAACCGGAAATAGCGAATCACCCTAGCCAATAGATGTCGTCGTGTCGGCTGTAAGGCGCATTTTTGGCGCTTCGAATACCGGCAACGTGTCAGACCTTAATGCGCCTTACATCGCTGTCCAGCCTTAGCTCGGTTGGCTCGCCTTCTAAGCGAGTGGTCAGAGGTTCGAATCCTCTAGGGTGGGCCAACACTTTCCGGAGAATTTGGCGGGGCGGGCGCGCAGTCGCCCCCACGCCGAGGGTCAGCCGAGGGTCCCGGCGCTTCGTTGTGATCGCCAGGTGACTTGCAATGGGCGGTGTTGGAATGTTTCGGGGCTGCCATTTGCATTCGGCCGCACCAGAGGGGCGGGCCTACGCGCCCGCGAATACCCACAGTTCACGCCGCCGCAGCGCCCCGGTCAAGAGCTGCACGAGTCGCCGCACCCTTCGGCGACGGCCCTCACTTGCGCCGGCTCTTCTCGGCGCGGGCGGCAGTCTGCGCGTGGGCGAACGTCTGGATCTGTTCGGTCTGCTGCAATAGCGCCGACGGCACCGTGCCCAGTGCTGTCGCGATCCTGCCAATCGTGTGCAGCGAAGGCGAAATGATGCCTCGCTCCAGCCGGCTGATCGCGGCCTGCTGCATGTCCAGCGCCTCGGCCAACTCTTCCTGGCTGAGATCGGCGGCCTTGCGCGCCAATCTGACCGTCTCCCCGAACGCCTTCTCCAGTTCCATACCCTTCGCAGCCAAACGAAAGTTTGTAGTTTTCAGGCCGCTAGGTGCTTAGTCCACGTCCTTTTGAGTTCATAAAATAACTAATATGTTATAAAATAGCCGAAAATGGATTGAGGAAAGGCTTCCGTTTCATTGTCTGCCGCGGAGGGCCGCATTTGGACGCCGATCTCGCCTCGGGAATTGAGGCTTCAATCGGAGCGCAAGTCCGTTCCGTGAGGCTGTTGCAGAGCCAGCCGCAGTCGGAACTGGCCACGCGCGCCGGGATCAGCCTGCGCTCGCTGCGGGACTTGGAGAGCGGGCGCGGCACGACGTTGCGCACCCTGATCCACGTGCTCGGCGCGCTGGACCAGGAAGGGTGGTTGCACACGCTGGCCGCCCATGCCGAGGCGGACGAGGGCGGAATGGCGTCGCGCGGCATGGCGTCGACGGGCCCGCCGTGATGCCGCCTTGGGCTAGGCGCGGCACAACGCAGTCGGATGGACTGCCCGGCGAGGGCGGCCGCGTTGTCCTGCGTCAGGCGGCGCCGTGCCTTGCCACGGCATGTGTGCGTCTGCCGGCAGCCATGGAATCGGCCCGGGGTCGCAACGCAAGTAGGTGTCTGCCTGCCACCACGGGTTTTGCGCGGGGGCGCGACTCATCGGACGCGTGCCCAAGGTTGGCCGTGGCGATGGATCCCTCGGCTTGCGAACGGAAGCAGAGCCGCGCTGCGAGGTCGTGGCAAGCACGGGCGTGCCCGTCTGGTCTCGTTGCGTAGCCCGCCTCTTATGGACGGTTTGGAGGGGGCGAGTCAGATTGCAAATACCCGTTTGATTGCATTGTTTGCCGTAGAGGAAGATGACTGGAAATCTAATGCTGCTTGATACTGCTCCTCAATTGGGTGCGGAGTATTCGTTGGCCGCCCTCATTCGGCGAAGCGGAAACGGACTGATGCTTGACGCCAGTCTCTCGCCCTTGGCGTGGAGGGTTTGCGACCATCTCTATGCGCTGGCACATCGGGATCGACATAAAAGCACCACCAGTTCCGTGCGCTACCACGAACTTCTGTCGGTGTCAACGCCGATCGAAACTTGCATGGTTCTGGCGGCTGAAAATTGCACACCTTTCCCTTCATCACTGCATGGTCTTGGTGCGCCGTGCCCGCCGACTGGTGTCCGGTGAGACGAGAAGTTC
>Ga0160472_100313_pt1 | contig 49021 bp, 38 predicted proteins | sample HID1973M_E11MG_FD_108267 | JGI IMG/M metagenome (GOLD analysis project Ga0160472, IMG submission 108267) | Enriched mosquito-associated microbial communities from UW Madison campus, WI, USA - HID1973M_E11 MG | ecosystem: Host-associated > Arthropoda: Insects > Digestive system > Unclassified ... | reverse complement strand
CTGACCACCAAGCGCATGGAAACCATCGACGACGAAACCACCGCCGCCGCGCAGGCGTTCATCGAGAAACAGGCCAAGGCGGACAAGCCGTTCTTCGTCTGGATGAACACCACCCGCATGCACCTGTTCACCCACGTGCGCGACTCGATGAAGGGCCAGAGCGGCATGCCCGGCAACGATTACGCCGACGGCATGATCGAACACGACGGCGACGTCGGCAAACTGCTGAAAACCCTCGATGACCTGAAAATCACCGACAACACCATCGTCGTCTACACCACCGACAACGGCCCGAACCAGTTCTCCTGGCCGGACGCGGCGACCACGCCGTTCCGTAACGAGAAGAACTCCAATTGGGAAGGCGCCTATCGCGTACCGGCGATGATCCGCTGGCCGGGCAAGATCAAGGCGGGGGAAGTGTCCAACGAAATGTTCTCCGGGCTCGACTGGTTCCCGACGCTGCTTGCGGCGGCAGGCGATGCCGATGTGAAAGACAAGCTGCTCAAGGGCTGGGCGCCGACCTCTGGCAGCAGCAACTTCAAGGTGCATCTGGATGGCTACAACCAGCTGCCGTACCTGACCGGCCAACAGCCCAAGGGGGAGCGCAAGGAGTTTTACTACTTCAACGACGACGGCATGCTGGTGTCGATGCGCTTCGACAACTGGAAAGCCGTGTTCTGCGAGCAACGTGCACCGGGCGGTTTCAAGGTGTGGAGCGAACCGTTCGTGTGCCTGCGCATACCGAAAATCTTCAACCTGCGCATGGACCCGTACGAACGCGCCGATTCCGTATCTGATCAGTACTATGACTGGATGATCAAGAATGCCTACCTGGCAGGGGTTGCCGTCGTGAAATCGGCGAAGTTCCTCCAGACCTTCATCGATTTCCCGCCGAGCCAGAAACCGGCGAGCTTCAGCATCGATCAGATTCGTGCGGCGGTGGATGCGAAAATCGCGGAGAAGGCAAAGGCTGCACAGTAAGACTGCCGCTCGCCCTCATTGGCGAGCGGACTTGTTTTTGGCTGGGGACCGTGTCGGCCCAATCGCTGGCAAGCCAGCTCCCACAGGGAATTTGCGTCGCACCGCAGATCCCTGTAGGAGCTGGCTTGCCAGCGATGGCGGTTGGTCAGACAGCAGAGATGGTGAGCTGCTACCGCGATCGCGGGCAAGCCCGCTCCTACAGTGTTGTTGTGGCGCACCCCGGTATTGCAGTTCCATCCCGCGGGTCAGGCTCGCGCCGCACTCATCGCGCCGGTGGCCACCGACTTCTTGCGCACCGACTGATAAAGCAGGCTGGACACCATGAAGCCGATAATCGCCAGCACGCTCATCAACGTGAACACATAGTTGTAGCCCTGCTCACCGGGGAAGTGGTCGAGGATCGAGCCATAGATCACGTAGGCAAACATGCCCGGTGCATAGCCGATCAGGCAGCCGATGCCGAAGGCCGAGCCGGTGATGTGCTGGGGAATGCCGACTTCGCCCATGGGTGCCCAGAACACGCCACGCATCGAGAACACGATCAGGGCGAAGGACAGGGTGGCCGCCATGCCCGCATAAATGAAGCCCGGGCTTTTCGGGATCAGCATGATCACGCCCATCAGCGGCAACAGCGCCAGGAATGCCCACTTCAGGTAGCGGCTGGTGCTCTTGAATTGCTTGTCGGCAATGAAACCGCCGGCCGGCCCGCCGAGGATCTTCAGGAAGTACTGGTTGATGATGCCGTAGGCGCCCACCAGCGCCACGGGCAAACCGTACATTTCCTTGAGGTAGGGAATGAAATAGGTCAGGCCGCAATAAACGATGTAGACCATGAACACATTGAGGCTGACCAGCCAGATCCCCGGCACCTTGATCGCTTCGAGCAGGTTGGCCAGGCCATTCTTCGGCTTGGCGACCGCCTGCGTGTTGCCGCTCTTGAGCAGCAGCCAGGTCAGGGTGCCGGCCAGAATGTCGATGACCGAGTAGAACAGGATCGCCGACTTCAGGCCGTTTTCGCCCGAGCCCATGGCGACGAACACGCCCAGGGCGGAAAAGGCCACCAGGGTATCGACCACGCCGCGCCCGCCTTCGAGCAGGCCGAACAGACGGCCTTGTTCCTGGTCGTCACCGAGGTTGCGGATCGCTTTGAGCAGGGACGGCCAGAACAGGCAGTCGGCGCAGACCGCCAACAGGCTGAACACGATCAGCAGATTGCTGAAGGGCGGAAAGGTCGCCAGGTACAAGCCCAGGCTGCCAGTACCGATCAGGCCAAGGGGGATCAGTTTGCGCGTGTCATAACGATCGGCGAGCATGCCACCCACCACGAACAGCGCCGTGGCGATGATCGCATTGGCACTGAGCAGCACGCCGATTTGTGTGTGACTCAGGCCCATGAATTCCTGCATGGGCACATAGAAGGCGTCCTTGAGGTTCGCCAGCTTGTAGATGGTGCCACCACCGAGGATGAGGATCAGAAATCTGAGCCATTTGGCCTTGTTTTGAGTTGTCATTATTGTTCTCCGGGCGTAATCGGGTTCAGGCGTTGGAAGGGCTGGCCAGGGTCAGTTCGGCCAGGGTGCGCAATTCGGCCAGCAGGCTGCGCACATAGGCGACCTGGTTGTTCGCCCAGCGGTGTTCATCAGCGAGCATTCGCTCCAGCGTGAAGCCGTCGGGCAGCGGCGTTTCGCTCATCTCCCGGTACGCAATGAAGGGATCGTCCGCCTCCTGGCGCTGGCGGAAGGCGGGGGCCACGTAATGGTTTTCCTGCTCGAGAATGAAGGCGATGACCTGCGGGGCGGATTCACCCAGCATCAGCAGTTCGAAGAGCATGCGCGGGCTCGGCAGGTCGTCCTCGGCGCTGCCCTGCAGGACGCCGTAATGGCCGAAGCCGTTGTGTTCGGGAACGATGCGCACGCCCTTGAGGTGCGTCTGGCGGATGTGCGGCGCCAGATTGCGCAAAGCCTGCAGCGGTTGTTCGCAGGCGTTGATCATATTGCCGAAGTCGAACAGTGCGTGCAGGCGAGGGTGGTTGAGGCGCTCAAGCAACTGCGCGATCTCGTCGCTCTTGAGTTCTTCATGCTGTTCGAAGTCAAAGTACAGGTCGTGCTCGTCGGCCTGTTGCGCCAGGTAGTGCAGGTCGGTCTCGATCACATCCATGACCCGCGACAGCGTGCCTTCATAACGCGAGTAGACACGGATGTTGCGTACGCCCAGAACCCTGGCAATGGCGATCACCTGGTCGACATCCTTTTTCAGCGTGCTGCTGATTTCCAGGTGCACATCCAGCTCCAAAGCCGTGGCTTTGGCGGCGAACGCCTGGAGCTGCGCGGATGACATCCGGCTCAGGCTGTTCTCCTCGCCGTCGAGCAAGTGCAGGCTCAGGCCTTGCAGTTCATGGCGATAGGCGAAGTCCAGCAGGTCGGCCGGGGTGACACGCCCGTGGGTGAGGTTGGTCAGTAGCGGGTAGGCGTGGGCAAACAGGCGCATTTGCCCCAGTCGCTCGAGCAGGCGCCGGGCCAGTGCATCCGTCAGTACGGGAGCGTCGCCGTGTTCGACGACCTTATGGCTCAGCAAGGCGCTGAAGCGTTCCTGGATCTTATTGTTCATTGGAGTGGTTCCTGGTTCAGACACCGGGTCTGGGCGCTGCCTTTATCGCGCCAGTCAGGAACTCTCGATAGATCCATTATCCGTTAATTGATAAGACCACTTGCGCCCTGTCAGCCAGGCGACGGCAGATAACCCAGGGTGCGCAAGGCCTGGGCCAGTGCCTGAACCCGCTCCCGGGCCTGGTTTTCCGGGGTGCCGGCAAAGCCGATCAACAGGGCTGGCGCCAGGTCATGCCGGATGCGGTAGTCACTCAAGGCATAAGTGTGGATGTTGTGCCGGGCCAGTTGCCCGGCGAGCTCGGTGTCGCTGATGTCAGGGGGCAGCCAGGCGATCAGGTGCATGCCGGCATCCGCCGGGGTGATGCGCAGGAAACTGCCGATCTGTTGCTCCAGCTGTTCGATCAAGGCTTGTTGCCGTGCCTTGTACAAGGCGCGCATGCGCCGGATGTGGCCGAGGAAATGGCCTTCGACCATGAAATCTGCCGTCGTTGCCTGCAACAGCGTGGACGGGCTGCGATCCATGACCGCGCGCAAGGTGCAGAAGGGTTCGACCAGGGCCTGGGGCAGAATCACATACCCCAGGCGCAGTGATGGAAACAGCACTTTGCTGAAAGTACCGACGTAGATCACCCGGGCCATCTGGTCCATTGCATACAGCGCCGGGAGCAGGCGGCCACTGTAGCGGAACTCGCTGTCGCAATCGTCCTCGATGATCCAGCTCTGGTGCTGCGCCGCCCAGTCGATGAGGGCCTGGCGCCGTGCATAACTGAGGGTCACCCCCAACGGATGCTGGCGCGACGGCGTGCAGAATACCAGGCGGGCATCCGGGCAGTCGGCCAGGCCTTGCTCGACATCGATGCCCTGTTCATCGATACGCAACGGCACCACGTGAGCACCCTGGGCCTGCAAGGCGATGCGCGCAGCGATGTGCCCGGGGTCCTCCATCCAGACGCTGTCCTGGGGGTTGAGCAAGAGCATGCCCAGCAAATTGAACGCCTGCTGCGCGCCGGACACGATGACCACCTGCCCGGCCGTGCAGTCGATGCCGCGCGCGTCGAAGACGTATTCGGCAATCGCCTGGCGAAACACCTGCAAGCCTTGCAGCTCGCCATAACCCAGGAGCGCCTTGGTCGGCTTGAGCAGATGACGGTTCATCAGGCGTCGCCAGATCGCCTGGGGAAAGGCGTCGTAGGTGCTGTGGCTGGGCAGGAAGGAGGTGGGCGTTGCCGGGTCCCAGTCGGCATAGGACACCCCGCGAAAATGATCGCTGCGCAGCGACAGCATCGACTGGCTCAGGTCGGACAGGCGCGGTGGCTGGCGTTGCTGTTCGGCCGCGCCACCACGGCTTTCCCATTCAGTGCCGACGTAGGTACCGGCACCGGTGCGCGACGCCAGGAAGCCTTCGGCGATCAGTTGATCGAACGCATTGAGAATGGTGATGCGCGACAACCCCAGTTCGTCGCTCAGGGTCCGGGTCGACGGCAGGCGCACGCCACCCTGGATTCGGCCGTTGAGGATCTGTTTGCGTATTTGCAGATACAGTTGGCGATACAGTGGAATGGCACTGGCACGGTCCAGTTCGATAGCCGACAGCAGCAAACCTGCGGGGGATTTCATGGCATGCTCGTTTGGGAAAAGGCAGTTTGAAGGGGGGGAGACAAGGGTAACGAGCGATACCCGATAAGTCATCCGCCTGACGGCATTGTGAAAGGCTTTGACTGGCGCCCAATGGCAGTACCCTTCGGAGAACAGATAGCCTATAGTTCATTTGAAGGTAAAAAATATTCATTTGGAGGAGGTAAAAATGAGCGTCACGATCGCAGCTCAGCGTCCCGCCAAAAAAAACGATGAGACACGTGAAGCCGGGATCGCCGCTTTCTGGCATTTCAGTGCTGCCCGGGAAATCCTCAAAGACTCCGAGCGGCTGGATCAGATCAAGGAAGGATTCCCCGCCCAACTGGCCTACGCTGTCCGGCAGACGTTCGACCTCCAGGAACGCAATCTGGAAACCTTGCTCAATGCATCCTACTCAACGCTGGAAAGGCGCCGGCGTGAGCAAAAGAACCTGGACTCCGTGGCCTCCGAACGCCTGGATCGAATTGCCACCGTCAGTCACCTGGCCGAAGCAGTCTTCGAGAGCCAGGAGAATGCAGCCCAATGGATGTCCACACCCAATAAGGCTCTCGGCGGGGCTGCACCGGTCATGCTGTGCGAAACCGAGATAGGCGCCAGGCAAGTTCGCCGTGTCCTGCACGCCCTTGAATGGGGCGGCGCGGCCTGATGCGGGCCTGGCGGATCGCCAAGGCGCAGCGTGCGACCGATCTGACGGGCAGGGGCGCGGCTATCGAGGGAGGGCGATGGAATGATCAGGATGTCCCAGCTGTTTACATGGGGCTGACACCCGCTATTTGCTGCCTGGAAACATTCGTTCATGCGGGGGGCGAACCTGCCTTCCCGATGAAAATCACCTGTTTCGAATTGCCCGGCGAGCAGTCGCTGTACCTGGAACCTGATCCGCAAACCTTGCCTCAGGGTTGGGCGAGCCTGCCCGCCGACCGTCCGAGCATGGAGTTCGGCACCCGTTGGCTGAAAACAAACGCTCATCTGGGGCTGATCGTTCCGTCTGCGGTATTGGCGCTGGAGCGTAATGTGGTGATCAATCCCAATCACCCGGCGGTCAGTAAAATCAAAGTGGTCGACGTCTTTGACTTTCTTTACGACCCGAGGATGTTCAAGTAAGGGAACGGGGCAGAATGATTGACTGCCCCATTGCTGCGTCTTCGTCACCAGGCCCTAGCGACGATAGTAGCGGTGATTATCCTCGTATCGATGGCCCATGGCCCGATCCTGATGGCGCTCCCAATCACGACGGCGTTCGGCTTCGCGGCGGGCCTGCTCCCTGCGCCATTCATTCCTGCGCCATTCGTCACGTCGCCAGTCCTCGCGGCGATCGTGCCAGCGGTCGTCATGCCAATCCCGGTCATCGTGGGCCAGCAAGATCTCTGCAGGCACGCCGGTCACACTGGCCAGGCTCGGCCATGGGTTGACCGCATCCTTGGCCGGCGCTGCGACGGCGGTGACTTCAGGTGCAAAAACAGGGGTTGAAGTGTGCATCTGTGTTGCTGATGCCGAGCCCATTGCCGCGAACGCGAACAGGCCGAACAGCACGCTCCGTGGGACCTGGAATTTCATCAACGTAGGCAACCTCTGCGGGACAATTGGTCGTGTGGCCATCTCGTGCGGGGTTCGAAACCCTTGTCGGATGTGCCTATCCACATAGACCGGTAAAAAGCGAAAAGTTCTAACAGGCTGCGGTGTAAATAACTGACGAGCCCGAAGAAAAGCAGCTTTGAGCAGCACGACGCACTTCAACGCAGCCGCTCCGTAAACGACCTCATCACCAATAATGATTGCGCCTGCTGATTAGCAAAGCTAATCACCTCCCCACAAAATCCATCGTTTGTTCAGGTTTTCAAGGCCGTAGCATGGATGTCATCAGCGCCAGGGTAGGTATCGCTGATCACAATGACTTAACTCATGCGTGCTTTACCCATCACCCATGGCTGCAATGGCCGTGTGACAGAACGATCAATTCGCGACGAAAGACTCCAGCTCTCCGGCACGCACGCCCTACCGGCGTGTCGCCGGCTGCCTGGGTCAGGCGCATCCGGACAGCATCCGACAATAACAAGAACCGAGGAGTGGCGACGATGCACATGAAAACATTGAGCGTACCGGCGTTGGCCAGCGTCATGGCCGTCATGCCGCCGGCCTTTGCCAATGACGAGCGGCTGGTCACCGGCCAGGCAGAACAACCGGCCAGCGGCCAGGAAGTGAGTCAGGCGCAGTCCCGGGGACTGGTCGACGACAGTACCCTCAGGTTCGAACATCGCACCTTTGCCTACTACGTGAACAACAGGAACAACAATAACGCCGAGACCAACTTCGCCGAGTCGGGCGACTCGCGCAATACCAGCCAGAACTACATCAACGACTGGGCGCAGGCCGCGATGTTCAGCTTCAGCTCGGGTTATACCCAAGGGGTGATCGGCTTCGGCATAGACGCCTTCGCCAATGGCGCGGCCCGCCTCAACAGCGGCGCGGGCACCGGTGGCAGCCCGTTGTTGCCCACCGATGGCAGCCATTGCAGCGCAATCACTGGCACCTGTCAGGGACAGGCGGGTTATGGACTGGCCGGCGGGGCGGTCAAGGCGCGAATCTCCCGGACCGAACTGAAGGCGGGCGACCTGACCCCGCAAAGCCCGGTGTTCGCCACCTGGGACGGCTACCTGATGCCGGCCCATGCCAACGGCCTGATGATCAGCAGCAACGAGGTGCATGACCTGGCCTTGCAGGGCGGTCACTTCACCTCGGGCAATGCGGAAAACAGCAGTAATCGCGACGGCGACCTTGGCACCGCCTACGGCACGACCCGGGTCGACAGCGCGGATTTTGCAGGCGCCGACTATGCCTTCAGCGACGCGTTCTCGGCTGGCTTGCATGTCGCCCGTTTCGAGGACGTCTGGCACCAGTATTTCCTCGGGTTGCAGCACACCCTCAGCCTCGGTGAGGAGACGTCACTGCACACTCGCCTCGACTACTACCAGACCCGCGACACGGGCGCTGCCGTTGCCGGAAACATGGACAACGATGCCTTCAGCCTTGCACTGGCGCTGACCCACGGCGCTCATACCCTGACCCTGGCGCACCAGCAGATCGATGGCGATACGCCCTTCGATTACCTGGGCATCAGCGGGCAGGGCGGTAACGGGCGAAGGGGCGGTGCCTATAACGGCCAGGGCTCGATCTGGCTGACCAATGCTTCGGAATGGGCGGACTTCAACGCACCGGGAGAGAAGTCGTGGCGGCTGCAATACGACCTTGATGCCAGCGGCTTCGGCATCCCGGGCCTGACTTTCACCACCCGCTACGTCAGGGGCACCGGTGGCGATGGCCGCCACGCCGACCTTGAAGGCGCCTACGGGGCTTACACCGACATGCAGGATGGCCGGGAATGGGAACGCGATATCCAGGCGGCCTATGTGGTGCAGGCCGGGCCGGCCAAGGACCTGTCCATCAGCCTGGTGCAAGCGGTCTATCGCGGTAACCGCGATGCCAGCATCAACTCCGGGGCCGATGTCGACGAAGTGCTGATCGTCACCTCGTATCCTCTGGACATTCTGTAGTGCAGGTAAGCGCCACACCGGTCCCTGGCCGGTGACCGCCCGCAAAACAGACTCAAATACCGACCGTGCAAGGGCAAACCCGTTGCCCGAACGACTAGCGCAGCAAGCAGGAGAAAAACAACAATGAACAGCAGACGAAACGTGTTGAAGCTGATGGCCGGGCTGACCCTGCTCGGCAGCGCCGGATCGGTATGGTCCTCCCGGACGCGGGCGGCGCAGGCTGGCGGACTTGCCAGTGGCGAGACCTGCACCGGGCCCGGGCCATCCCCATCGACCCCGGCCTTGCTGATGCCTGCCGAATGGTCACACCAGAGTGCAACCTGGATGGCTTACGGCGCCACACCCCATGCCTGGGGCGAAGAGCAGGAGACAGCTTTCGGTCGCGACCTGAGTAACAGCCGCTTCGTCGCGCGCCAGGACCTGATGCGCCTGGCCGCCAACCTGTCGCGGTTCCAGGCGGTTTACATGCTGGTCGACACGGCGGCCGACGAGGTCGAGGCCCGTGGTTTTCTGGCGGAAATCGTTACGCAGTCCTCGGCAAAGAATCAGTTTGGCAGCACCCTGGATAATTCCGGCCGGATCTACATCGGCACGCAGCGCAAGCCGGGCGAACTGCCGCCGATCAACCAGTTCCCCATCACTTTCCTGCAAACCCATATCAACGATCTGTGGACCCGCGACACCGCGCCGGTTTTCGTCAGGGACGGCGAAGGCAAACTGTACGGCGTCGACACCCATTTCAACGGCTGGGGCCAGTGGCCGATCAGTACCGGATTGTGCAACTGGGCCAAGGATCCGCAGAAGACCAGCAACGGCGTCATGGACCAGCCGATCGACGGCGACCGGCACGCGGCCGCTTTCATCCTCAAGCAGCAGGGTGTGCCTGGCGTGTCGACCTGGCTGACAATGGAAGGCGGCGGGCTGGAGGTCAACGGCGCCGGGCTGGCAGTCGCGATGGAGAGCTGCATCATCAACGACAACCGCAACCCGGGTAAGGACAAGGCACAGATCGAAGCGGAGCTCAAGCGGGTGTTCGGTGTTGAACGGATGCTGTGGATGCCTGGCGTCAAAGGTGAAGAATTAACCGACTGGCACGTGGACTTCACCGCCAAGTTCGCCTCGCCAACGCAAATGGTGTTCGCCTTCGACCGCAATTTCGAACCCCAGGACAATCGCAATGAAATCGCCCTGAATACCGCCGTTGCCGAAATCAATGCCTTGCCTGAAGCGCTGAAGACCCGATACCTGGGGCGCGCCAATGCTACCCTCACACTGCACCCGCTGCCTTTGCCGCGCAGCAAGAAGATCTACGAGTCGTTCAAGGCGCGTAACGCCCGCTTGCCCATCACCGAGCGCTCGCTGGCAGAGTTCATCGAAACCACGGCCCCGGGCTATGTCGGCTACACCCATGGCAACGGCTGCATCAACATGGGCCAGTTCGGCGACGCGCAGCGCGACCTGATCGCCTTCAATACCTTGCAGGCCTTGTATCCAGACCATGTGGTGATCCAGATTTCCACCGACGGGCTCGCCAGCGGAGGTGGAACCATCCACTGCGCGACGCAACAGCAGCCATTGATCGGTTGATTGCTGGCCATGCTCCGCTCCTCTGGGGCATGGCACTCACATCCCACAGCCCAAAGAGGGGCGGAGAAGCCGAGTTGAATCTAACAAAATATAGGCATATTATCGTTTTTTGATAATTTAGCTAACTTGAGTAGAGCCAATGGACGCCATCCGCAATCCTTACGCTCCCGGTGCCGGTACTCGTCCCCCGGAGCTTGCCGGGCGTGACGCTATCCGCGAAAAACTGCGCGTTTCTATCGGGCGACTGCGGATTGGGCGTCCGGCCAAGAGTCTCGTGATGGTCGGCCTGCGGGGCGTAGGCAAAACTGTCCTGCTCAATCGAATGCTGATTGACGCCGAAACGGCCGGCATCCACACCGTTTACGCAGAGGCACCGGAAGGACGTTCCTTGCCGTCTTTGCTGGCTCCGCAACTGCGCTCTGCCTTGCTTCGCATCAGCAGGGTGGAGCAGGCCAAAGACAAGGCAATTCGTGCACTCAGGGCACTGGCAGGGTTTGCCCGGTCGCTGAAGGTGACTTACTCGGATATAGAAGTTGGTCTGGACTACGAGCCCGAAGCCGGCCTGGCCGACAATGGCGATCTTGAAGGCGACCTGACCACTTTGCTCACGCAGGTAGGAGAGGCGGCACGCGATGCAGGGACAGCGCTGGTCATCTTCATCGATGAGCTTCAATACGTCGTCGAGGAGGAATTGGCCGCACTGATCACCGCACTCCATCGCATCTCGCAATTGAGCCTTCCCGTGACGATCGTGGGGGCGGGCCTTCCGCAGCTGCGTGGTCGCGCCGGAAACGCTAAATCGTACGCCGAGCGGTTGTTCGATTATCCCGAGATCGGTCCGCTGGAACCTCCAGCGGCCAGAGTGGCCTTCGTCAAGCCTTCGCAGGACGAGGGCGTGACTGTCGACCCGGACGCAGCCGATCTGGTCGTCACGATGACACAAGGTTACCCGTACTTCGTTCAGGAGTGGGGCAAGAGCGCCTGGGATGTGGCGAGCGACGACCACATCACGGTCGAAAACGTCAGGGAAGCCACGCCACTGGCGATCGCCGCGCTGGATGAGTCTTTTTTTCGCGTTCGTTTTGACCGGATGACGGTTGCGGAGAAAATATTTTTAAGAGCCATGGCGGACCTGGGGGCGGGTCCGCATCGGTCTGGCGACATTGCCGGACGACTCGGCCGGACCAGTCAGTCCCTGGGCCCCATCCGCAGCAGCCTCATTACCAAAGGCATGATCTGGAGCCCAAACCACGGCGACACAGCGTTCACGGTACCGATGTTCGATCAGTACATGAAACGCATCATGCCAGGGGACGATTGGCAGCCGCCACCCGTGGGTGCCGGTACTGCTCGCAAGGGTTCATGACCATTCAAGCCTGGATGCATAACCCCACTACGTTGTTCACGGAAGCTATCCGGCCAATCGGTGGCTGAACAACAGGGTGGGTTTACACCCCCAGGATCTGAAACCCGGCGCTGCGACCTGCAACCTAGAACAGGTCGAGCGGATAATCCATGATCAAGCGCAATTCATCCAGACTGTTGCCCAACGCGCTTGAGCGGTGGGAGGCGTGTCGAAGCTGAAATCCCAAATCCTTGGCTGATCCGGATTGCACGACGTAACGCAAATTGATGTTGCGCTCCCATTCCTTGCCATCATCGACCGTACCGTTGTCGATATGCTGCCCCCGAATGTAAAGCACCATCGCATTCAGGCCGGGCAAGCCCAATCCCGCAAAATCAAAGTCATAGCGGGCCTGCCAGGAGGCCTCGTCTTTCTCCATGAAGTCCGAGTACTGCACCGAATTGGCCAGCCACACAGCGCTCCCGCCGTCCACGCCATAGGCATAACCGGTTTCGCCACTGCTTTTCTGAAAGGCCGCCATTAGCGTATGCGGGCCATGTTTCCAGGCGCTGGAAAGGCTCCATATCACGTTGTCGACCTGGCCGCTGAGTTGCGCACCCAACCCCGTTGTGCGGTAAAGGTTGAAGTCTGTCTTCAAGGTGTCTGCCGAGCCCAACGGTGCTTTCCAGGACAGGTCTGCATAGCGTTTTTCAAAGTTGTCAGCCACGTTGGAGTAGTACAGACCCGCATTGAGATTTTCATTGAAGCTGTACCGGCCGCCGACGACATTTGCCCGGGTCAGGTCTTTACCATCGTGACGCGCGTTGAACTGTGAACCCATGGCCGTAAAGCGCCCGACATCCAGGCTCAGGCCGGGGATGTCATCGCTGTGGATCAATGTGCCTTGAGCGGTCTCCGGCAACAGACGCCCCATCATGGTGGCCAGTACCGGAATGGAAACGAACTGGTCGCCGTACTTGAGCGTGGTCTGACCGGCCCGCAGCTTGATGGCAGCGCCCGCCTCCGAGGTACTTTGCTCGTCCGCGGGAATGGTTGGCCATCGATCTCTACCGCCACCATTGTCCAGCTTCAAGCCCAACAATCCATAGGCGTCGAGGCCAGCGCCAATCGGCCCTTCGGTAAACCCCGAGCGATACTTGAAGATGAATCCCTGGCTGGCGTCCTCGGTGTCGCTATGGGGCGCAGCAGCGTTGTGAGGGTCCTGATTGAAATACAGGCTTCGGGCCAACAGGTTGGCGTGGCTGCCCTGCAGGAAGCCCTTTTCGTCATCAGTGGCGAGGGCGAAATCGGCACCGGTCAGACCGATCGTGGTCATCAGCACTTTTGCCGTGATGTGCATGTTGCTACTCCTTGAATTTCAGCTGGGTTGCCGTGGCTTGAGCACTGGCTGTTATTGTTGTGGGCGCTAAAAGTCAGCACCGACAGATGTCGGCAGTCAGAAAAAGGCATCGCCGGTTTAAGCGACGCCGGGCCGAGCGTCCTGCTTGATGATTCGCCTTGATTCCCTTGACGATTTTTGGGCGAACGAATCCGCTCGACGGCCGCTGCCAGGCAGCGGGCCGAGAGGGGAGGTCAGGGTTTGAGGTGTTGAATCAGGTAGGGAAAACGGCCTGGGCCACCAGTTCAATACGTACGCCAGGCGACAAGAGTTCCTTGACCACTACGGTTGCCCGACAAGGGTATGGCGCGTTGAAAAACTCCCGGTACACCGTGTTCATGCCAGGCACATCGGTGCGCTCGGTGAGGAAAACCTGCATGTGCGCGACATTAGCCAGGCTGCCACCCGCCGCTTGCATGGCCTGACGCAGATTGCCCAAGGCCTGGCGGGTTTGCCGTTCGATGTCGCCTTCGATGATGGCGCCGGTTTGTGGGTCTTTGGCGATATGGGCCGAATACACCAGATGCCCGGCACGCACGGTCCCGTTCAGTGGGGCTTTGGAGGGAGCGATACCAGTGTCTATGACTTCAAGCATGGAGCATTCCTTCGTGACTTGACCGACCGGGTCAGAGGGGGAGATTTTCAAAATGAGTGACGAACTTGGTGTTCAGGTAACCGGCGAAAGTCTCGCTGCCGCCCTCGCTGCCGTACCCGCTGTCCTTGATGCCGCCGAACGGTGTTTCCGGTAGCGCCAGGCCAAAATGGTTAATGCTGACCATCCCTGCGGCCAGCGACCGGGACGCGTGCTGTGCCTGGGCCGAGGAGGCCGTGAATACGTAGGAGGCCAGCCCATAGGGCAGGGCGTTAGCCAGTTCGATGGCCTGATTGAAATCATCGAAAGCGGCGACCACTGCCAAAGGGCCGAACGGCTCTTCTCGTAGCAGGCGGATGTGTTGCGGGGCATCGTGGATCACGGTCGGCGCGAAAAAATTACCGGTCTGGCCAATTCGTTCACCGCCGCAGGCGATCTGTGCGCCGAGGCTGCGTGCGTCGGCCACCAGTTCTTCCATCGCCAGTACGCGCCGGCCATGGCACAGGGGGCCCATGTCGACATTTTCCTGCAGGCCGTTGCCGACTCGGGCTTGAGCGATTCTTGCCACGAAACGCTCGAGGAACCGCTCATGGGCCGCCCGTTGCACGTAAAAACGACTGGGTGATACGCAGACCTGGCCAGCGTTGCGCAGTTTATTGGCGGCGAGGGCATCGGCGGCGGCGTCGATATCAGCATCGGCGAACACCAGCACCGGGGCGTGGCCACCCAACTCCATGGTGCAGCGTTTCATGTGCAGGCCGGCGAGCGCGGCGATCTGCTTGCCGACTGACACTGAGCCTGTGAACGATACCTTGCTCACCCTCGGATCGCTGATCAGCGCCCGGGAAATGCGCGCAGGTTCGCCCCACAGCAGGTTGAGGCAACCATCGGGCAGTCCTGCCTCTTGCAACAAACGGGCGATGGCCATAATGGCCGAAGGCGTGTCTTCCGGACCTTTCAGAATGAGGGTACAGCCGGCTCCCAGCGCCGCGCAGACTTTGCGCAAGGCCTGGCTGAAGGGAAAATTCCAGGGCGTGAACGCCGCGCAGACACCGACAGGTTCGAGCATCACGCTCTGACGCACGCGAGTGTCACGGGCGGGAATGATTCTTCCATACAGGCGCCTGCATTCCTCGGCATGCCATTCTGCATGTTCCGCCGCAAAGCGCACTTCGCCCAAGGCTTCGGCCAGCGGTTTACCCTGGTCGCGGGAGATATCGAGGGCGATGGCCGGGGCTTGCTCGCGAATCAGCGTGGCGAACTTTCGCAAGACGTCCGAGCGCAACATCGGCGAACTATTGCGCCAGTGCTTGTATGCGCGTTCGGCGCTGCACAGCGCGTTTTCCAGATCCTGGTCGGTGGCATGGGGCAACCGGCCAAGCTCGGTGCCGGATGCTGGGTCGAGTACCGATTCGGTGGCGCGGTGTTCACTCAGCCATTGTCCATCAATGAACAAAGCCAGCGGCGTATAGGCTTGAGTGTTCATCAGACGTGCACCAGCCCTTGTTCCCGGGCCCATAGCAACGTGTCATCCAGGGCCCGTTCGATTCGCTCGATCAAATCGTCGATTTCGTGTTCCTGAATGATCAGCGCCGGGCACAGGCTCAACGTATCGCCCAAACCGCGAGTGATGACGCCATGGACTTGGGCCCGGCGCCCGGCATAGGCGGCGGCGGACTGGTCGTAGGGGAACGTTTCACGGGTGTCCTTGTTGCGCACAAACTCCAGCCCGCCGACCAGTCCGACTCCCCGCGCTTCACCAATCAGCGGATGCTCGCCGAGGCGGCGGATGCCCGCCTGGAAGCGCGGAGCGACACGACGGACGTGGCCGAGAATGTCACGCTCCTGGTAGATTTTTTGCGCCTCCAGCGCCACGGCAGCCGCCACCGGATGCCCGCCATAGGTAAAGCCGTGGGAGAAGCTGCCGATTTTCTCACTCTGCGCCTTGAGCACCTGGTCGATCCTGTCGTTGATCAGCAAGGCTGAGATCGGCATGTAGGCAGCCGACAGTTGTTTGGCCAGGCTGATCATGTCCGGTTGCAGGTCGTAGGTTTGTGAGCCGAACATGTTCCCGGTTCGGGCGAATCCGCAGATGACTTCGTCCACCACAAACAGGATATCGTGCTTGCGCAGCAGCGCCTGGAGCTTGGCGAAGTAACCTTCTGGAGGAAGGATCACGCCACCGGAGACCATCACCGGTTCAGCGAAGAACGCCGCGATGGTGTCCGGGCCCTCTTGCAGGATCATTGCCTCAAGGTTGCCGATGCAACGATCGACAAAAGCTGATTCGCTCTCGCCAGGCAGACCATTGCGGTAATAGTACGGGCAGTCGGTGTGCAGGATGTTGGCGATGGGCAGATCGAAGTCGCGATGATTGTTCGGCAAGCCGGTGAGGCTGGCCGAGGCCACGGTCACACCGTGATATCCGCGTTGGCGTGCGATGATTTTTTTCTTCATCGGCCGGCCGATCGCGTTGTTGTAATACCAGATCAGTTTGATCGCCGTGTCGTTGGCTTCCGAACCCGAATTGGCGAAGAACACCTTGGCCATGGGAACCGGCGCCATCTCGAGCAGACGCTCGGCCAGTTCGATGCCCGGTTGCGTCGATTTGTGCGCAAACGTGTGGTAGAACGGCATGCGCTGCAGTTGCGCGAAGGCTGCCTGCGCGAGTCTTGGTTCACTGAAACCCAGGGATGCACAGAACAGACCTGCGAGGCCTTCTATATAGCGGTTGCCTTGATCATCAGTGACGTAGATGCCGTCGCCGCCAGTGATGACATGAGGCCCCAGGGTCTGATGCGCATGATGGTTGGTGTAGGGATGCAACAGGCTGTCAATGTCGCGTTGCTGCAGGTCGGTAATACTCATGGTCTGCTCCTGTTCGGGTGGACGGCGCTGCCGTCGAAATAAGGCTTTACGCGTGCAGCGAAGGAATCACATGGATGTCGTTGGCTTGCCAGTGCAGAGGCAGTCGCTGACCCGCTTGCAAGCCGCGCGCCTGGGGCCCCGGGATACGTACCCGCACAGGCGCATTGCCGAGCTTGCCGATGGCCAGGACGCTGTCGCCGTAATTGACGGCCGCCTCGACCTGGAGCATGGCGTTGCTCGTGTCGTCCCCGGTCACGCGAATCATTTCCGGACGCAATAGCAGGTCGACGATGGCGCCTGCGGGCAATGCCAGGTCAGCCGCCTGCAAGTCACCGATACCTTCGACCCGGTACTGTCCGTTACCCATGCATGTGGCAGCGAGCAGGTTGTTATCGCCGACAAAGGAGGCGACAAACCGTGTGGCCGGACGCAGGTACATCTCTTGAGGTTCGGCAATCTGTTCGATCCGTCCATGGTTGAACACCGCGATGCGGTCGGACATGGTCATGGCTTCGGTCTGGTCGTGGGTGACGTAGATCATGGTCACGCCCAGTTCCTTATGGATGCGCTTGAGCTCTACCTGCATGTGTTCGCGCATGTTCTTGTCCAGTGCGCCCAAGGGCTCGTCAAGCAGGATCAGATCCGGTTCGAACACCAGGGCGCGCGCCAGGGCAACCCGTTGTTGCTGGCCGCCGGACAATTCGGCCGGCTGGCGTGCTGCCAGATGAGCGAGGCCGACCATCTCCAGCGCAGCACCGACCATTCGTGTTTTTTCAGCCTTGGCGACACCACGCATGCGCAGCGGGAAGCCAACGTTATCGGCCACACTCATGTGTGGAAACAGCGCGTAATTCTGGAATACCACGCCGATATTGCGGGCGTGGGGCGGGACCTGGTCGATGGTGCGACCGGCGATACGAATATCGCCGCTGGTGGGTTGCTGGAAACCGGCAATCATCATCAATGTGGTGGTTTTTCCCGAGCCTGAAGGGCCGAGAAACGACACGAACTCACCGGGTTCGATCTGCATGGATACGTTGTCGACGGCCGGTTGCAGGTTGTCGTAGCGCTTGACGACGTTGTGCAGCGTAAGTGAGCGGGCTGGCATGGCAAAAACTCCGTAAGCGGTCAGTGGGCAGCCTGGGCAGGAATGCTGCCGCGGGTGGCGCGCCGGGTCAGGCGGGCGGCCAGCGGCACGAGCATGCAGGCCAGTACCATGATGAAAAGGAACGAGGACGCGGCAGAAATCACCGGATCGGCTTCCATGCGGAAGCTGTTGAACATCTGCCGCGGCAATGTGGCGGTGTCCCGTCCGGAGATGAATACGGAAATAACCGTTTCATCGAATGACTGAATGAAGGAGAACAAGGCGGCCACCAGGATGGCGGGGCGCAACACCGGAAAGGTCACCAGGCGGAAGGTCGTCAGCATCGGCGCGCCGAGGCTCGAGGCGGCCCGTTCCAGGTTGGTGTCGAAACTCTTGAGCGCCGCAGTGATGATCAACGTTGCTACGGGTATGCCCAGGCATGTATGGGCAATGATGATGCCGGAGTAGCTCTGGGTCAGGCCCAGGGAACCGAAGTACATGTAGTAACCCAGCGCCATGACGATCTGCGGAACGATCATCGGCAACATCAGCAACAGGTTCAGCGCAGTACGCCCGACGAAATAGTGACGCACCAGCGCAAAGGACGCGGGGATGGCCAGCATGAGAGTCAGCACAGTCGTGGCGACGCCGATGTAGAGGCTGTTGAACAGCGGTTGCATCCAGTTGATATCGGTAAAAAAGTGCTGATAGTTTCCCAGCCAGAAAGCACTGGGCGGGAACTCTAGCGACGCGTTGGCGCTAAATGACATCGGCACCACGATGAACAACGGTATGGCGATAAACAACGCAATCAGGATGGCGAGCAGCTTCAGGCTTCTCATGCTCATTTTCTCCAGAGACGATCTAGACCGATGAAACGGTGGTAAAGCCAGAACAACGCCACGGTGATCACGAGCAGAATGACCGACATGGCCGAGGCGGCACCGAAGTCCAGGACTTGTTCGATCTGATCGCCAATCACGCCGGAAATCATCTGTTGGTTGGGGCTGCCCAAAAGTACCGGCATGACGTAGAAGCCCAGGCAGGTGATGAACACCAGGGTGCAGCCGTTGACCACGCCAGGCAGGCTCAGTGGCAAATACACCGCGCTGAACGCGCGCAGCGGGTGGGCCCCCAGACTTTGCGCGGCCCGTACAAAACGTGGGTCAATGCGCTTCATCACGGCATACATTGCCATGACCATGAACGGCACCATGGCGTGGGTCATCGCCACCGTGGCACTGAACGAGGTAAACAGCATTTTCGGTGGAGGCGTCCAGCCAAGGGTTTCAAGCCAGCGACTGAGGGGCCCCTGGCGTCCGAAAATCACCATCCATGCATAAGTGCGCACCAGAAAACTGGTCCAGAAACTCAACGCGATGATTGCCAGTAGCGCTCCGCCCAGTCGCCTCGCCGGGCCGGCGGCGATGTAGGCCAGCGGGTAGCCGAGCATCAGGCTGCAGACGGTCACGATCGTGGCGGTCTTGAAGGTTTCCAGCAGCACTGCGAAAAAGCGCCCGGAACCGAGCAAGTAGGCGAAATTGCCTAGCCCGGGTTTTGGCTCGGTGACGCTCATCACCAGGACATAGCCCAGCGGCACAATGAAAAACAGCGTGAGAAAGATTGCCGCCGGCAGATAAAGCGGCAATGGACCCTTGATCAGCGCCTTGAACAGTCTCCCCAGCAGGTTGCTTCTGGAGGCCGCAGGTTTTGCGAGATTTGCGTCTCGACGCAAGCTCGGTGCTTCGTTCATTTCATTTCCCCGTACAGCAAATGGGTGACATCGCGCCCAGGCAGTGCCTGAACGCGACGTCCAGGTCGTTCACTTCAGCTGCTGATCCAGCGGTCGAAGCGTGTTGCTATTTCGTCGAGTTGTGGCAACAGCTTGGCGCCGTCCAGAACCACGGCTTTTTGCAGGTGTTCGGGATTGGTCGGTGTGACGGCCGCGGTCTTCTCGTCGATATAGGTGAAGGCCTTCGGGTTCAACGGTCCGGAGGCGTCGACGGCGCAGAAGCGCGCCATGCCTTCGGCGTTGTTGGCGATCGATTCGATCAGACGCCAGGCGTTGCGTGCCCGTGGCGTTCCCTTGGCGACCACCCAGCAACTCTTGTCGATGAGCGCCTGATCCCAAATGACTTCCACTGGATCCTTCGACGCCTGCTGCACGTTGATGGCGTAGTCGTTCCAGATGCCGATCATGTCCACTTCGCCGTCACGCAACAGCTGTTGCGATTGCGGACCTTGCGTCCACCAGACGCGAATCGCGGGCTTGATACGATCAAGCGCGGCGAAGGCGCGATCCAGGTCGTAGGGAAACAGTTGATCGGGCGGTACGCCGTCGGCCAGCAAAGCAAAGGCCAGCACACGCACCGGGTAGCGCTGCAAGCTGCGACTGCCGGGGTACTTGTCCAGGTCCCAGAAGTCTTTCCAGCTTTGTGGATGACCATTGGGGAAGCTGTTTTTGTGGTAGGCAATCAGGTTGGCGAACGCGTGGGTAGCCACGCCGTTGGCGTAGATCGCCCCAGGCCACAGCGTGCTTTCGTCAATATTGCCCGCGGCGGGCTCAATGAGACTGGACGCATTGGCCCGGACAATTTCGGCCATGCCCAGGGTTGTCACGTCGAACTCATAGACCCCCGTGCGGGCCTGGGTGGCCAGCTTGGCGAAGGAAATCGGCGACACCGTACGAATCTCTACACCCGACTCGCGGGTAAAGGGGTCGAACAGGAACTCCTTCGCCGCTTTCTCCCAGTTGCCACCCCAGGTATTCACATACAGCACATTGTCATCGGCATTGGCGCGACGAATGAACGGCGGCAGTGTTGCCAACGCAGTCCCCGCCAGCGTCGCCCCGAGAAATCCCCGGCGCGAAAGCTCGAATTGGCTTTTACTCAAATCACGATCACTCATAGTTGTCTTCCTTATGGGATGCGTCGTGGCAGATTCAAAAGCGGCTCTGTCAGCCGAACACTTCCTGGTACAAGCGAAGCCAGTTACCACCCAGGATCTTTTGCGATTCTTGTGGGTTGAAACCTGCGCGTTGCAGGCCATCGGCAACCACATTGAGCTGGCCGGACTTGAGCAACCATTCAGGCTTGCGTGCTGGGCCGGGGCTGGCAGCGGAGCCTGCGCCGTACTGAACGGTGCGGGTCCAGCGCCCCTTGCGCATCCAGTCGTAGTCACGCGGTTGCATGTTATGGCTATAGTCTGTGCCGATTCCGACGTGATCGATGCCGATCAGATCTACGGTGCGGGCGACCATCCGGCACCAGCCATCGACCGTGGCACAGGCGTCATCCGGGGTGATATTGCGGTAAGCGACACAGCCGATTACGCCACCGTTCTCACGCAAGGCACGTAGAACCTCGTCACTTTTGTTGCGTTTGTGAGCGAAGACGCTCGCGGCGTTTGCGTGGGTGATGGCCACCGGTTTCTGCGACCACTCAATGGCCTCGAGCGTCGTGCGATCGCCCACGTGAGACAGATCCACAACCATGCCTACCCGGTTCATTTCACGGATCACTTCGCGACCGAAGCGCGCCAGTCCGCTATCGACTTCTTCGTAGCAGCTGCTACCCAGTTCGTTCTGGTTGTTATAGGTCAGTTGCACCACACGTACGCCCAGGTCGGCGAACAGCTCGACGAAGGCAATACGATTGTCGAACAGATTGCTGTTTTGATAGCCAAGTACCACGGCAATCCGGCCGCTGCGCTGTGCTTCGCGGATATCCTCGGCGCAGCGGGCAATGAGCATCAGGTCGGCGCATTCACGCGCCATGTGTCGCCAGTGACCGATAGCATCCAGGGACTCTATGGCCCCCTCCCAGAAACCAAGGGTCGGCGTAACGCAGGTGTAGCCGCCGGCCTTGAGTTCTTCGAACACCTGGCGATCAAAATGGCCGCACTGCAAAGCATCGATAAGCATGGAGTTGCGTCCTCTTACGGGGTAGGGGCGGTGGTGCCGGATTCGATGCCGGCCATCAACAGCGAAAGATCGGTTTCGTCTTCGTCCGGTCGGCCAATCAGTCGGCCTTGGGCATCAACCATGATCGAACCGGCGTGGCGGCGTGATTCAAAGGAATCGGGCGCCAGTGCTTCATTGGCGTGATGGAACAGCGTCCACCACAATGCAGCTTCGACTTGCAGACCATTGAGGCGGATCTGGTCCAGCCAGGACGACGCTGGACTGGCCCGATATCGGGCGCTCAGACGCAGGCCTTCAGGGTGCGGCTCCAGATCGACGAGCAGGCCGTAGCGCTCGGCGAGCGCCGTGATCACTTGCAGCTCGCGAGGTTCTTGCAGATTGACGACCAGCAACCGGGCTTCGCCATGACGCTTGAGGTCATCGGCCAGCAGGTCGAGTAACGTGTCGGCGACGAGCCAGGCATGCTGACCCGCACAATCGACTCGTTTCAGGTCAGCCTGATATTGCAGCGAAAGCGCCAGCAGCCCGGTTTTTTCAAGCAGTTGCAGGTGCTTTTGCAGCTCGGCGAAACCGCCCAGGCCCAGCGCTGCGGAATAGAGTGCGCAGTCACGCAGCGCTGGCACCATGCCAGGTTCCATGCGGATGACTTGCATTAGCCGTTCGAACACCAGGCGGCATTCGCGCAAGCTGACCTGCAGCATGCGCGGGGTTGGGGACAGACTCATAGAGCGGGCTCCGATGGGTAGAACCAATGCTGGCTGGCGCTGCCGCTGGCCAGTTCTTCAGGAAGCGGGGCGCCGTGAAACAGCACGCCACGCAAGTTTCGGTTGAGGTAGTCGCGGGTTTTATCGATCCCGTGCAGGCCGACATTGAGCAGGCGCGTAATGTGCGCGGGGATGAAGTCCTCGCTCATGATGTCGGCGTGAGGGGAGTGGTAAGGCGTGCCGGCCAGTGCCTGGACGCGGGTCACAATCGCGCGGTGCCGGGGGTGAGCCAGCAGGAAGCGGGCCGTGCTCAAGTCGTCAGGTTGCGCGGCCAGTCCACTGTCCAGATCAGTGATCAGGCGGGGCAGGTCCAGGCCCAGATTAACCACATCGCCCAGGGCATCTTGCGGCCCGCGGCGGGGTTCTTCAGCGGTAGCTGATTTGTACCAGACGTAACGGCGCCGGGTACCGTTCAGATCCATATTAAAGGCCCATGGATACTCACTGCGCAGCAGCTCGCGCAGACGGCCGATCGGCATCTCCGGAATGCCCACCAGTTCCTCGTCAAGGATCAGGTTGCGACTCAGGCGATCAGCAATGTGTGGCACCAGCTCGATCAGCAGGCTGTGCAATGTCTCGAGTACTTCGTCATGAATGCGGCCCTCCAGCGAACGGCACAACTGGGCAAACGGCAGGTCACCGGCGATCTGGCCGGCCTGCAGACGTTCCTGCAGGCGCGCGACTTCAGCACGAACGCTGTGCAGTTCTGCGGCGACTGCGGCACTGCTGATAAAGGATTCGTAGACGCCACGGTCCTGTTCGCGAAACTGAATCGCCCGGTCCAGCAGATCGAGCAGGACGGGACATTGCTCAAGCGCTGCGTCGGGTTCCAGGCCCTTGGCATTGGCGAGGGCTTCCTCGCGAATCCACAACCAGCGTTCGATCAGCCGCGGATGATTGTTGACGAACAGCATCAAGCCAAGCGCCGATCCGTTGCCGACGCCGAGGAAACGCCGCAACTGCGGATCCATTGCGCACGCGTGCGGGGAGGCCAGGCGAGCAAGGTGTTGCACAAGGTCCTGGGCATACACGCGCATCATGTAGGCGCAGAGCATTTGCGCCGCCAGGGACCAGCGCAATGGGTGATCCGCTTCATACGCCAGGAAACTTTTGGTGCCGAAGGTGCCGTTACCATCCAGGCCGGTGTTGCGCATCAGGTAGCAGGTTTCAGCCAGCACGCCGACGTCTGGCTGGCGTCCAGCCGCCAGCGCATCGACAGCCTGATTGAAAAAGCGCGCGCTGCGGTTGGAGCGACACCAGATCAAGGTGTTCGGGGTTGCTCGACCTTCATAGAGCTTGGGTAGCTCCTGACCGGTTTTTTCAAAATCCTGTTCGCTGATCTCACCTTCCACCAGAGCGCCAAGCATGTCCCAGGAACGACCAATGATCCGGCCCGTACGACCGTGGGCCGAAGGTTCGAAGGCGAACACCGGGAAGGAGAACTTCCAGCCGTCGATTTCGATCAGGTAATTGGCGACGCCACTTCCCTTGGCGTTGATGTCGAAACGGGTGCAGGTGATTTTCCAGCGTTGTTCAATGGCCTGGGCCATCAACGCATGGGAGGCACTGATGCGTGATGGCTGTATGACGGCCAGACGTTCGGGTTTCATCAACTGCGCAGGCGTGCGCATCAATCGCGCCAGACGATGCGCAACTGATTCGGTTTGATAGTTCGGTACGGCAGTCATGCTTGGGCTCCACGCAGGCGCGCGTTCACGACATCCGCGGCGGCGGAGGCGATTGCGGCGCATTTATCAAGATCGAAACCGGCTTCGGGGCCGGAAATCGCCAGGGCGGCGATGCAATGGTCATGGTTGTCGAAGATCGGCACGGCGACCGCTGATACGGCGCGTGGCCCGGTCATCCCGGACACTGCATAACCCTGCTGGCGATAGGTTGCGAGCAGGGACTCTTCAGGCAGCGCGACGCCATCGGCGCGCAGTTGGGCGATGACCTCCGGACGGGCATACGCCACCAGAATCCGTCCCATCGCCGTCCGTTCCAGATTGAGGCGAGCACCCACGCGCAGGTCTGCACGCAAGATGCCTTTGGACTCGACCCGTCGCAGAATGACCGCCTCGTGGCCTTCCAGAACGGCAAGGGAGGCGGTCTCGAGGCTTTCGGTAACCATGTCCTGCAGTACGTCGGCCACCCGTTCCCCAAGATTGCCTTGCTCCATCGCCATACTGGCGTAGCGGACGATTCGCAAGGTCAGGCGATAACTGCCTTCTTCGGTTTGTTCGATCCAGCCGCCGTCGGCCAGGGTAATCAGCCTTTGATGCGTTGCTGCGCGAGCTTCTTCCAGGGCTTTGGCGACATCGGTCAGGCGAACCGGGCGGGGTGAGGACGCGACATAGTCAAGGACCGCGAGGGTTTTGGTAACCGAGGAGAGTGTGCGTACTGCCATTTTTTTTATCTCTTGTTGTATTCTATTAGAATACGTGGTATTCATATGGAATAAATTCTGATCCTACCCTTGATGCGTGTCAATGCTTCAGGGGATTTTTTGTGGGCGACAGAAATTTACGGGCATCAAAATCAGCCGGATCGTCGTGTGTTTTCGAATTGGCGAGGGGTTGTATGCCGTGCAGACCAAGGCCATTGCGGGGCGAGGTTGTAGCGGGTAGGCAATCACCAGGTCACCCCGGTCCGTCGACTGGCGCGATGCACAATCCCGGATCAAAGGCCTTCGATTGTCATGAAGTGAAAAAGTGTTGTCGCTAAATGACAAACGAACCAAGCCCCCTGTCTATAAATTGCTCCTCACATCTGCGTGGCAAGCCTTGCGCCAGATGAGCTACGGGCGTCCGTATCGGGTGCCCGACCGGAGTGGCACGATGAACAAGAAAAATAAACAGATCTCCCAACAAACCGAGCTGCACACGTTGAACCTCAACCCGGCGTTCGGGCCCCGCGGGCGCGACCTGCTCGGCACCGCCCGCATGGTCCTGCGCCAAGTGGTGAAGCAACCGGTGCACAGCGCCCGACATATGGCGGCATTCGGCGTCGAGCTGAAAAATGTCCTGCTCAATCGCTCGCAGCTCTCGCCAAAGGCGGGTGACAAGCGATTCGACGAGAAGACCTGGCAGCGCAACCCGCTGTACCGTCGCTACATGCAGACTTACCTGGCCTGGTGCCAGGAAATGAACGACTGGATCAGCACCAGTAACCTCAGCGAACAGGACGCGCAACGGGGTCAGTTCGTCATCGGCCTGCTGACCGAGGCGATGGCGCCGACCAACACCCTGGCCAATCCGCTGGCGCTCAAGCAGTTCTTTGAAACCGGCGGTAAAAGCGTTCTGGATGGCTTCTCGCAGCTGACCCGCGACCTGATCGAAAACGGCGGCATGCCCAGCCAGGTCGACAAGACGGCGTTCGAGGTGGGCCACAATCTGGGCATCACCGAAGGTGCGGTGGTGTTTCGCAACGAGGTGCTGGAGTTGATCCAGTACAAGCCGCGTACCGAGCAGGTGCAGGCGCGACCGTTGCTGGTGGTGCCACCGCAGATCAACAAGTTCTACTTGTTCGACCTGACGCCGGAAAGGAGCCTGATCCGTTTTCTCCTCGACAGCGGAATCCAGACCTTCGCCATCAGTTGGCGCAACCCGGGCAAGGCCCAGCGTGAATGGGGATTCTCCAGCTACGTGGAGGCTCTGAAGGAAGCGGTCGATGCGGTACTTGCGATCACCCGCAGCCCCGACCTGAACACCTTTGGCGCCTGTTCCGGCGGTTGCACCCTGTCTTCGCTGTTGGGTCACTACGCCGCCCTGGGCGAAAAAAAGATCAATGCCTTTACCCTGGCAGTCAGCATGCTGGACATCCGCCCCGACACCCAGATCGGGCTGTTCGCCGACGAAAAGACCCTGCAGGCTGCCAAGCGCCGCTCTTATCAGGCTGGCGTGCTGGAGGGCCGCGAGCTGGCCAAGGTCTTCGCCTGGATGCGCCCCAATGACCTGATCTGGAGTTACTGGATCAACAATTACCTGCTGGGCAAAGAGCCGCCGGCCTTCGATGTCCTGTACTGGAACAACGACACCACCAACCTGCCGGCCGCGCTGCACGGCGATTTCATAGATATGTACCAGAGCAATCCGTTCGCCAATGCCGGCGCCCTGGAAGTCTGCGGTACGCCCATCGACCTGCGCCAGGTCACCAGTGACTACTACTGCATTGCCGGCCTGAGCGACCACATCACGCCGTGGGACGCCTGCTACCGCTCCATGCATTTGTTTGGCGGCAAGGGCGAGTTCGTGGTGTCCAACAGCGGGCATATCCAGAGCATCCTCAACCCGCCGGGCAACCCCAAGTCGCGCTACATGACCGGCACTGAGCTACCGGACGAGGCACAGGAGTGGATGGCGGCTGCCACGCAACAGGCCGGGTCCTGGTGGCCGCACTGGCTGGCCTGGGTCCAGGCACGCTCGGGCGAACACAAAAAGGCACCCGCCAAACTGGGCAACAGGGCCTATGCCGCTGCCGAGGCTGCGCCGGGTACCTACGTGCACCTGCGCTGAGCTGGCCGTCGGGACGCCGTTATCGGGTGAGGGGACGGGTTTGTTTTCGCTAAAGCCAATCTGTCCCCGCTACTTTCTGGCGGCGTTTTTTTCCTCCACCAGCTTGTAGGCCACGTAGTACTTGTAAATGTTGCCGACGTAATCCACGGTTTCACGCCCGACCACTTGCGCTGCGGCTTGCTCGACATTGCCAAACCAAATGTTCTTGTCCAGGCCGGACTTTTCCGCCAGCGCCCGGAATTTGCGCAGGTTCCCGGGTCCCGCGTTATAGGCGGCGAAGGTCATCAGGGTGCGGTTGACTTGCGTCAACTGCGGATCGTTGAGGTACTTGTCTGCCAGCAGGCGCATGTATTTGCTGCCTGCTTCGATATTTTTGTCGGCACTCTTGTCGATGCCACCGATCGCCACGGTCGGGTCCTGGGCGGTTTTAGGCAGCAGTTGCATCACACCGACGGCCCCTCTGGGGCTGCGCGCTTTCTGATCGAGTTGTGATTCCTGGAAACCCTGGGCCATGAGCATCAGGTGGTCGAAGCCATAGGTGCCGGCGTGGCGACTGAAAATCTCGACCATTTCCTGGAATTTCTTCATCTCGGCTTCGGAGGTGGCGTTGAGTATCCGTTTGCTGCTGTTGGTGACGTACTTGGTCCTCAGGCTGTTACCGAAGGTCGTGCCGACCTTGTGGGTTTTGACGAACTCGGCCAGTTGGCTTTTGAGTTGCGGACTGTCCTTGCGAATGGCCCAGGCAAACTCGGAATTGTCGTGCAGCGCAATCTCGTCGTGGATTTTCATGTCGGTGTACAGCGGCGCCCAGATTTTCGCGATATAGCGGTCAACCACCGTGGCCTTCAGCAATCCGGCGTTGACCATTTGCAGCAGGTCTTCGGACTCCAGGTTTTCATCGGCGGCTTTGAGGTCGATGGGGGCGAGGCCCTGCTCCTTGAACGAGGTGCTCAACGCTTGCAGGTGTTCGTAGTAGCTGCTGGACGCCCGCACGGTGATTTCCTGGCCGGACAGATCTTCAAGTTTTTGCAACGGTTTGCTGCCGGGCGCAGACACCAGGATTTCCGGGATGTTGACTGCAAACGGGTCAGTGAAATCCACGTCCTTGAGGCGAGCCTCGGTTACCGTGAGTCCGCCGGCGGCAATGTCGCCCACGCCCTCCATCAGTTTGGGCATCAACTCGTTGCGGGGCGTGGGGATGAACATCACACGCCACTGCATGGATTTCTTTGCGTAGGGCTGGGTCTTGTTCAACCAGGCTTCGAGCCCCTTGCCCAACTCATAAGTCAGGCCTCGCTGACGGCCGCGATCAAGCTCGAAAAAGGTCTTGCTGTAAGGCACCAGCACCCGGATCAACCGGCGCTCGCGCATACCCTCGAAATCCCCGGTCCAGTCCGGCAGCACCGGTAGTACCAGTTTCTGTACTTCAGCGGTTTCGGCCGCTGTCAGTTCGACGGGAGGCAGGTCGGGCGGGTTTTGTGCCAAGGCCGTATCAAGCCAGCACAGCAGCACCACAAGGGCGAATCGGTGACAGTGAGTCCACTTGATGTTCATGTCCAATCACCAGCCAGACAGGTCGATTGAAAGTACATTTCAGTATGGTCGAGCGCTGTCTGTTTGCCGTGTCAAAGGACGGCAATCTTTAGCTCGATTGACGATAGGCGCGCATCGAAAGGCAGGCTTGCCGGAGGGCAGGCGCAGCGTTGAATTCAATTGAATGGGAACAGCGGGAGGCAGGAGAGGGCGTCCGCCTTGCGGCGGACGCCCGGGACGTGCTTTGACTATTTTTGCTGTTTCATTTTTTCAGCGATTTGTTTGTCTACTTCCTCACGCACCTGATCGATGCTGAAGCTCGCCGGACGTTGGCTTGGCGGATACTCGACAAAGGTCTGCAGGAAAGCGGCAGCTTTTTGCGTGCCCTCGAAGATCAGATAATCGTTCTTCGTCAGCCAGTCATAGTATTGGTCAGACACGACGTCCGCACGCTCGTAGGGGTCCATACGCAAGTTGAAGAGTTTGGGTACACGCAGGCAGGTGAAAGGTTCGCTCCACACTTTCAAGCCACCTGGGGCACGTTGCTCGCAGTAGACGATCTTCCAGTTGTCATACCGCATGCCTACCAGATCACCATCATCGCTGAAGTAGTAGAAGTCGGTACGCGCACTCTTGTCGGACTTGCCGGTCAGGTAGTCCAACTGGTTGTAACCATCCAGATGCACTTTGAAGTTCTTTCCTCCGACGTCGGCGCCCTTGAGCAGACGGTCTTTGATATCGGTATCACCGGCGGCGGCAAGGAGGGTCGGGAACCAGTCCAGCCCGGAAAACATCTGCGCAGAAACCGTTCCGGGTTTGACTTTGCCAGGCCAGCGGATCATCGCTGGAACCCGGTAGGCGCCTTCCCAGTTGGAGTTCTTTTCGTTACGGAACGGAGTGGTCGCCGCGTCCGGCCAGGACCATTGGTTAGGCCCGTTGTCGGTGGTGTAGATCACGATGGTGTTGTCGGCGATCTTGAGGTCGTCGATGCTCTTGAGCAGTTTGCCCACGTCACCGTCGTGCTCGATCATGCCGTCGGCATATTCATTGCCCGGCATGCCGCTCTGGCCTTTCATCGAATCGCGTACATGGGTGAACGCATGCATGCGGGTGGTGTTCATCCAGACGAAGAAGGGTTTGTCAGCCTTAGCCTGTTTCTCCATGAAGCCGATGGCGGCCTGGGTGGTCTCGTCATCGATGGTTTCCATGCGCTTGCTGGTCAGGGCGCCAGTGTCCTCAATCTTGCCATCGGCGAAACTGTGGATCACCCCACGAGGTGAGGCTGCCTTGACGAAGGCGGCGTTATTCTTCGGCCAGTAGGGGCGTTCCGGTTCCTCTTCGGCATTGAGGTGGTAGAGGTTACCGAAGAACTCGTCGAAGCCATGATTGGTGGGCAGATACTCGTCCTTGTCGCCCAGGTGGTTCTTGCCGAACTGACCCGTTGCGTACCCGTGAGCCTTGAGCGCCTGGGCGATCGTCACATCCCTGGCCTGCAGGCCGACCGGCACGCCCGGCATGCCGACTTTGGAGAGACCGGTACGCAGTGGCGACTGCCCGGTAATGAATGTGGAGCGGCCAGCGGTGCAGCTGTTCTCTGCGTAGTAATCGGTGAATTTCATGCCTTCTTTGGCAATCCGGTCGATGTTCGGCGTTTCATAACCCACCACGCCATCGGCGTAGGCGCTGATGTTGGTCTGACCGATGTCGTCGCCGAAGATCACCAGAATGTTGGGTTGATCGGCAGCCTGGGCGGCTCCCGATAACGTGATAAGCGAGGTTGCTAATAAGGCGAGTTGGGGTAACCACTTGCGTTTGCGAGTCATCTGACTTGCTCCTTTGCCGGTGGGTCGCTGGTGCGACTGACGTTAAACGAGTTACTGCATCAGCTTCTATTGCCGCGTTCGAGCACACCATGGTCCAGATACATTCGACACAGTCGGGCAACCCTATCGACGATAGCTCAGGCTTGGTTTTTTGCCTGAAGTCCGTCGCCGAATGGTTGTTCCAGACGGGTTCGAGCGTGTGGAAACGCGGGCTGCCGAATGTCCGGCTGACGGCCCGTGCGTGTCAATGTGCACTCGTCAATGGACAAGTTTTCATTCGCGGATGGTCAAGTTGTTGGCCGTGGTTTTAGCTATTCTTTCCCGGCGAACCTTGCACAAGCAGGGTTGATGCCCGTTGTATCGAGCCTCCCCAATTCAGAAATCGTCAGCCGTTACCGCCGCCAGAGCCTCCCGTTTTCCGGGACCGGTTTTTCGCTACAGGTACTTCTCACGAACAGGTTGCATCTGTGCAAACACATCGAGTGCCACATCTATGAACGCTAAAGTCGAAATCCCGGTCGAGTTTCTTCAATGCCTGGAAAGCCAGCAGGCGCATTTTGCGAGCAACCGCTACCCGGACGCTGTACAGCGCGTGACAGACCTCAAGGCGCTGGTGCGCCTGGTCGCCGATAATCGTGAAGCGCTGATCGAGGCGGTCAACCAGGACTACGGTTGCCGTTCACGCTTCGAAACGACCTTCGCCGAAATCGCCGTGACCCTTGATGGCTTGCAGGACACCATCAAGCGCGTGAAAAAGTGGATGAAACCGCAGAAGCGCCATGTTGATCCGATGCAGCTGCCGCTGGCCCGTGCCCGACTGATCCCGCAGCCCATCGGCGTGGTCGGGGTGGTCGTACCGTGGAACTTCCCGATTGCCATGGCCTTTCACCCGCTGACCAGCATTTTTGCCGCCGGTAACAGCGCCATGGTGAAAATGTCGGAAAACTCCAACCACCTGGCGCGCCTGCTCAAGACTCTGACGCCGCGTTACTTCCCGGCAGGCAAACTGGCGTTCTTCGAGGACGGCGGTGGTCGTGGCCCGGCGTTTACCGCGCTTGAATTCGATCATATTTTCTTCACCGGCTCTCCGGCCACCGGCAAGGCGGTCATGGCCAATGCCGCGCAGCATCTGACGCCCGTCACCCTGGAACTCGGCGGCAAGTCGCCGGCGGTGGTCGCCCCGGACTATTCGATCGAGAAGGCAGCACAGCGCATCCTGTGGGCCAAGACGTTCAACGCCGGGCAAATCTGCACCAACGTTGACTACCTGTTCCTGCCTGAGGGCCAGGTAGACGCCTTTGTCCAGGCGGCCAAGGCTTACTGCGCCAAACACTACCCCAACATCAACAACGGCGATTACACCGCGGTGATCGACCAGCGCTCCTATGACCGCTTGCAGGCCACACTGGATGACGCCAAGGCCAAGGGCGCGACCCTGGTCAACCTGATCGAGTCGCAGACGCCGGATACCAGCCGCCGGATCATGGCGCCGACCATTGTGCTCAATCCGACGGAAGACATGGACCTGATGCAGCGCGAGATCTTTGGCCCGATCCTGCCGATCAAGACCTATCGCACCCGCGAAGAAGTGACCGCCTACATCAATGATCGTCCGCGCCCGCTGGCGTTCTATGCCTACACCAACGAGCGCAGCCTGGCTGACTGGTACATCTACAACACCCTGTCCGGTGGCGTGACCATCAACGACAGCCTGTTGCATGTCAGCGTGCATAGCCTGCCGTTCGGTGGCATCGGTAACAGCGGCATGGGCCACTACCACGGCTACGAAGGCTTCCAGACGTTCTCGAAGATGCGCCCCGTGCTGTATCAGGGCCCGATCCGCGCAATCAACATGATGCTGCCGCCCTACGGCGCGAAAGTTGAAAAGATGCTCAACATGATGATTCGCATGAAGAGCTGAGATCACTGCGCTCGCGGTTCGGCACGATCGGCCAGCTGTCGCCACTGGCGTGGCGACACACCGGTCCACTGTTTGAACGCGCGGCTGAAGGCGGTGAGGTCGGCAAAGCCCAGGTTCAGCGCCAGGGAAGTCAGGTCGATCGAACTGCTGGTGAGGTGGTGCCTGGCCAGGCGCAGGCGCGACGACTTGAGCGTGTGGGCAAAGCTGCTGTCCTGCGCCTTGAGGCGCTGTTGCAGGCTGCGTGGATGCAATTCCACCAGCTTGGCCACCATGGTCAGGTTGCATTCACCGGTGGGCAGCAGGGCATCGATGGCGCTTTCCACCTGGCGCGCCAGGCTGAAGGGGGCCAGGCGTTGCCAGCCGGTGCGCCATTGCAGCGTCAGGTGATCGCGCCAGCGCTGATTCACCACCACGGGCTGGTCCAGCAACGTGGCGGGATAGCTCAACAGGTTGGTTGCCTGGTCATAGCGAACTTGCGCGCCCAAGGCGGCCTCGTAGGCCTTGGTGTGCGCCGGCTTGTGGATTTCCAGGGCGACTTCAAGCGGCGCCAGATCAATATTGTGCAGCTGTCTGATGCCCTGGCAAAAAACCGCCAGCGTCAGTGCATTGAGCTGTTCACAGTCCACCTCTTCAGCGAACGCGAACCCCCAGTGAATATCAAAACTCGCCGCGCATGTGCTGAACTCCCAGAGCAGCCCGCGGGCGTGGAAGTCCATGTTCTTCTGCAGCAACTGCATGGCGTCACCGACGGTGGCCTGCAGGCACAGGCACGAACCGAGGGCGCCGAGCACTTCCAGGCCCTGGCGATTGCCCAGGCGGACGCCGAAGTCCGGCGCCTTGCAGCGCAGGGCGGCCAGGCGCAGCAGTTCAGCCATTGCAACGTACGGGACGTAAAGATCAGGTGAACGGGTCACGGCCTGACTCAATCCGGCTTCGCGCAACAGGCGCTCGGGTTCCTGGCCCAATTCGCGGACCAGCTCGGAAAACCCCAGAAGCGAGCCGCTGCGGACGAAATAATTCATCGTTTCAACACCTGTCCCTGTTCATTCGTGCCGGAGAAATACTCGCTAATAGTCAAGTTTCGCTTCGCGAATTGTCAAGATAAACCAGTGGTTTTTGTTTACTTTGCTAGCACCTGAAACCTGCTTTGGCGCAATACATTGGCGCCGCTGGAGCCTATAACAATGACAACAACACTACCTGCAGCCATGGTTAATGCCCTGTTCGGACCGCGCCCCGAGGGGGTCGAGATTCCACAGCCGCCGTCTTTCGATTCCATCGCCGAAGAGCGTCAATATCGCAAGGAGCAGCTCGCCGCCGGCTTGCGGATTTTCGGCCGGTTCGGCTTTTCCGAAGGCGTCGCCGGGCACATTACCGTGCGTGATCCCGAGCGCCCGTCGGAGTGGTTCTGGGTCAACCCGTTCGGCAAGAGTTTCAGCCGCATTCGTGCCTCGGACCTGGTCCTGGTCGACCATGAAGGCCACATTGTCCAGGGGCAATACGCGGTCAACCGCGCGGCCCTGGTCATTCACTCCCATGTCCATGCCGCTCGCCCCGACGCCATTGCCGCGGCGCACGCCCACTCATTGCACGGCAAGGCGTTTTCCAGCCTGGGCATCAAGCTTGCGCCCATCACTCAGGATGCCTGCGCCTTCTACGAAGATCACGGCTTGTACAGCGAATTCGGTGGTGTCGCCACCGAGGTGGACGAAGGCGTGCGTATCGGTGAAGCGCTGGGCAAACACAAGGCGGTGATCCTGCAGAACCATGGCTTGCTGACGGTCGGCCAGTCCGTCGCCGAAGCCATCTGGTGGTTCATCACCCTGGAGCGTTCCTGCCAGGCGCAGTTGCTGGCCATGGCGGCCGGCACGCCGAAGCTGATCGATCACGAGACCGCCCTGGGCGTGCGCTCGCAGGTCGGCACGCCTTTCGCCGGCTGGTTCCAGGCACGACCGCTGTGGGACCAGATCACCCACAGCGATCCCGATCTATTCAATTGATGTCACCGCAGAACTATAAAAAAGGTACCTGAGATGAGCGGTAACGAGTGGGATTACATTATTGTCGGCGGCGGGTCCGCCGGCTCAGTGCTGGCAAACCGTTTGAGTGAATGTGCCAGCAACCGCGTGCTGCTGCTGGAAGCCGGCCCGAGCGGGCGCTGGAGTCCGTTGGTGGCGATTCCGGCCGGCGCCGTGGCGCTGATGAAAAGCCGTCGCTACAACTGGCTGTTTGAAACCGAACCGCAGCCGCAGCTGGCCAACCGCCGGCTGTTTCAACCCCGTGGTCGCTGCCTCGGAGGTTCAAGCAGCATCAACCTGGCGGTCAATACCCGCGGTCAGCCCTGGGACTACGATGAGTGGGAGCGCCTGGGCTGCCCGGGTTGGGGTTTCAGCGACGTCTTGCCGTTTTTCAAGAAGTCGGAGAATTTCGAGCCCGTCAGTCAGCCAGCCGATGCGCCGTTCCACGGCAAGGGCGGGCCGTTGAACATTGCCGAGCGACGCTGGACCAGCCCTTACGGCCACGCTTTTCTGCAGGCCTGCGAGCAGGCCGGGCTGCCACGCAGCTCCGACCCGAACGGTGCCGACCAGGAAGGCGCCTGCCTGCAACGCGCCTACCAGAAGAACGGTCGGCGCTGCAGCAATGCCAGGGCCTACCTGAATCCGGCGCGTGAGCGGGAAAACCTGCAGATCATCACCTGCGCCCATGCCACCCGTGTGCTGCTCGAAGGCAAGCGCGCGGTGGGTGTGGAATACAAACGCAACGGCCAGTTGTGCCAGGCGCGGGCACGGGCTGAAGTGATTCTCAGCGGCGGCGCGTTCCAGTCCCCCCAACTCTTGTTGCTGTCGGGCATCGGCCCGCGGGCGGAGCTGGACAAACATGGCATTCAGGTTCGCCATGAGCTTAACGGGGTAGGGGAGAACCTGCAGGATCACCTCGCTGTGGTGCTCAACGTACGTACCCACACCCGCCGGGGCATTTCCCTGCACCCCTCGTCGCTGTTTCAGGCCATCAAGGCGCTGGCGCAATTCGTCTTCCGCCGCCGCGGCATGCTCACCACCAATGTGATCGAGGCGGGGGCCTTTGTGCGTTCGCTGCCACAAGAGTCGATGCCTGACATGCAGTTGCACTGCGCCCCCATCATGTATCGCGACCATGGGCGCGACATGCGCTTGCCAACCTCAGGTTACGGCTATTCGATGGCGATCAACGATGGCCGCCCGCTTTCCCGTGGCCGGGTGGGCCTGCACAGCAGCAATCCGCTGGCAGCACCATTGATTGACCCCAATTACCTGAGTCACGAACGGGACCTGAAACGCCTGGTGCTGGGCGTCAAGATGATGCGCAACATCATCGCCCAGCCGGTGCTCGCGGTGCACAACAAGTGCGAGGTCAATCCTGGCCCGCAGGTGCAAACCGATGAGCAACTCGAAGCCTGGGTGCGGCAGAACGTCGAAACCGCCTATCACCCGGTGGGCAGCTGCAAAATGGGCCCCGCCAGCGATGCAATGGCTGTCGTGGATGCGCGCTTGCGTGTGCACGGCCTCGATGGCCTGCGCGTGATCGACGCGTCCATCATGCCTACCCTGGTCAACGGCAACACTAACCAGCCAGTCACCATGATTGGCGAGAAGGGCGCGAGCATGATTCTTGAAGATGCTGCGGCCCTGGAGCGCGCTGTATGAACATCAATTATCACTACGACCAACTGGCTGAGTTCGTCGGCAAGGAACTGGGCGTTTCCGAATGGGCCCTGGTCGACCAGGACCGTATCAACGAGTTCGCCCACTGCACCGAAGACCGCCAGTGGATTCACGTGGACGAGGCGCGCTGCCAGGTCGAGAGCCCGTTTGGTACCACCATCGCCCACGGTTTTCTCAACCTGTCGCTGCTCGGTGGCTTGATGATGCAGATGGGCATCGTGCCGGCCGGGGTGAGCAGCCTGGTCAATGCCGGCGTGACCAACGTGCGCTTCAAGAGCGCCGTGCGTGCCGGTTCCCGCGTCCGCGCGCGGGCCTCGGTGCATTCGGTCGAGCCCAAGGATGGCGGGCGGACCCTGTTGATACTCCTGGCCCAGCTGGAGCTGGAGGGTCAGGCGGAGCCTGCGTTGACCGCCGAATGTGTGGCTATGCTCTTTCGTGAGGTGACCAGTGACGCTGTGGCGTAGCTGATTTCTCACCCGCTTCGGGGTCTTGCCTGGCCTGTGTTCAAATGGCTTTGCAGTCGCCAATGACAATGCCCCGGGGCGTGAAATGACCATGAATAACCCGCTCGATGCCAGCGCTGCAGATCTGTTCAGGGACGTTCTCTGCCGTTACGGGGTGAACGATCCCGAGATCCTGGAGCAGCTGTCACAGGTGCTCGAACTGCGCGACTATGCCCGCGATCAGCACATCATCCGTGCCGGCGAAACGCCGACGCACTTCTTCGTCATCCTCAATGGCCTGGTGCGCTACTACTACGCTTCGCCGGAAGGAAAGGACTGGAACAAGGCCTTCTTTCACGAAGGAGAGCTGGTCGGATCCCTCAGCGCCTATCTGAAGCAGCAGCCTTGCAACTACAACATCGAGGTGCTCGAGCCGAGTCGCCTGGTGGCTGTGCCGCTGCAGATTTTTGCCCGCCAGCGCTCCTTGCAGATGCAGGGGATGCTCGACAAGGTCACCCGGGAAATCATGCTGCGCAATGAAGCGCGGGAGGCGCTGCTGCTGACGTGCAATAGCGAGGAGCGCTACCGCTGGTTGCAGCTAAATGAAAGCTGGTTGCTGGCGCGGGTACCGCAGTACCAGTTGGCGAGCTACCTGAGCATGGATGCGGTGTCGTTCTCGCGGATCAAGCGCAAGCTGGGTGGCTGAAACGCTCCATGGCCACCGCAAAACCCTGTAGCAGCAGGCTTGCCCGCGAAGGGGCCGGTACAATCAACTGAGATGTCGACTGAGCCATCGCCATCGCGAGCAAGCTTGCTCCTACAGTTTGATTTTCAGCGAATACTAATCCTGCGACCGACCCCAATCACTGTAGGAGCGGGCTTGCCCGCGAAGTGGCCGGCACATTCAACAGAGATGTCGACTGAGCCATCGCCATCGCGAGCAAGCTTGCTCCCACCGTTTGATTTTCAGCGAATGCTAATCCTGCGAACGCCCCCAATCACTGTAGGAGCGGGCTTGCCCGCGAAGGGGCCGGTACATTCAACTGAGTTGTCGACTGAGCCACCGCCATCGCGAGCAAGCTTGCTCCCACCGTTTGAATTTCAGCGAATGCTAATCCTGCGACCGCCCCCAATCACTGTAGGAGCGGGCTTGCCCGCGAAGTGGCCGGCACATTCAACAGAGATGTCGACTGAGCCATCGCCATCGCGAGCAAGCTTGATTTTCAGCGAATGCTAATCCTGCGACCGCCCCCAATCACTGTAGGAGCGGGCCTGCGAAGGGGCCGGCACATTCAACAGAGATGTCGACTGAGCCACCGCCATCGCGAGCAAGCTTGCTCCTACAGTTTGATTTTCAGCGAATGCTAATCCTGCGACCGACCCCAATCACTGTAGGAGCGGGCTTGCCCGCGAAGGGGCCGGCACATTCAACAGAGATGTCGACTGAGCCATCGCCATCGCGAGCAAGCTTGCTCCTACAGTTTGATTTTCAGCGAATGCTAATCCTGCGACCGCCCCCAATCACTGTAGGAGCGGGCCTGCGAAGGGGCCGGTACATTCAACAGAGATGTCGACTGAGCCATCGCCATCGCGAGCAAGCTTGCTCCTACAGGGGTTCGCCGTCATCAGGCAGCGACGCTGACTCCCATCCCCAAACGCTGGGCCTGTTCTGCACACCAGCCATGATGCTCAACCGGAACGCTATCAAGATCGACCATCAGGCTGCCATCCCCGAGCTGGTTGACCTCTATCTCCAGCTCATCGCCACACTGCTGCCGGGCACGTTCGTTGTAGAGGTAGGCCGCCGCCAGTTCGCGCAATCGATGCTTGATGATCTTGCCCACCGCTGTGACCGGCAGTTTGTCGACCAGGAAGACCTGTTTCGGGCAGGCCGGGCGTTCGGCAATGTTGTCGAAAGCGAACTGACGCAGTTCATCAGCACTGGCCACGCCACCCTGGCGCAGTTGCACGAAGACCACCGGCAGTTCGCCGGCATATTCGTCGGGCATGCCGACGGCCGCCGCCAGGGACACCTGCGGATGGGATTCCAGGCAATTTTCGATCAGGGCCGGGTCGATATTGTGGCCGCTGCGAATGATCAGGTCCTTGGCCCTGCCAGTGATAAAGAGGTTGCCCTGGTCGTCCAGACGCCCGAGGTCACCGGTGCGCAACCAGCCATCGTCCAGCGGGCTTTCACTTTGTCCGAGATAGCCGGGGAACACGGTCGGCCCTTGCACGCAAATCTCGCCGCTGCTGTCGATGCGTACTTGCATGGCGCCGCTCACATGACCGGCGCTGCCTGGAATCGAGGGGCATTGCAAATTGGGCAAGGTGATGACGCCGGCAACCTCGGTCATGCCGTAGGCCTGGTACAGGTTCAGCCCGGTGCTCTCGCGCAGCTGTTCGCAGAGCGCCGCCGGTACCGGCGCGCCGCCCGAGATCATGAAACGCAAGGAGCTGATGTCATGGTCGCCCACAGGGACGTCGAGCATGGCGGCCACCGAGGTCGGGATGCCGCCACTGATGGTGATGCCGTAGTGCTCGACCAGTTGCCAGTGCTGCTTGATCACCTCGGGATTGCGGAAACCGGCGAGGGTCGCCAGCAGCATGTTCAAGCCGCTGGCCATGCCGCCCAGGCTGTTCACCAGCGCACCGGCGACATGGAAGATCGGCAGGCCATTGAGCGCGATGTCGGACGATCCGGCTTGCATGCAGCGCACGTAGGCGTGCGCCGCCGCGACCTGGTTGGCGTGGGTGTGGCAGGCAATCTTGGGCAAACCGGTGGTGCCGCCGGTGTGGAAGTACGCGGCGATGTCATCGGCCCGCGGCTGCAACGCCGGCTCCAGCTCGGCAGCGCTATAGCCAGGGAGCAAGGTGTCAAAGGTGTATTGGCCGCCAGGGGCCAGCACCGCAATGCATTTGGGGCGGTTCGGCAGGCGTTGGGCCACGCTCAGGGTCTTCTGCCACAGATCGGAACCCGGCATCGGTCCAGGGACGAAGATCAGTTCTGTTTTTGCCTTGAGCATCAGGTTGTACAGCGCTTCCTCACTGAGCAACGGATTGATCGGGTTGGCAACACCGATACTGGCAGCGGCCCAGAGCAAATACTGGCTTTGCGGAATGTTCGGCAGCAGCATCGAGACCACCGGTTTGGCGGTGCCGGCGAGGTCGAGAATCAGGCGCGCGGAGCGGTTGATGTTGGCCAGCAACGCGGCATAACTGACGCGCTGCTCCTTGAGGGGTTCCAGGTTTTCGAGGTAAGTCAGCGCGGTTTGTTCGCCATAGGCGCTGGCCGACGCCTGGAAGAGCGCGTACACCGTTTCTGCACAAAGAGGGGAGGTAGGCATGTTGCATTCCTGTGGTTCTTGTTTTCCTCATTGTGGGCAGGCCAGCCAAAGGGCGGCATTAACAATTGTTAAGACGGTATCCGGACGGGGGAGCGAACATTCGACATACACGAACGCACACTATGTGGCTAAGTGGCTATGTGGCTATGTGGCTATGTGGCTATGTGGCGAGGGAGCTTGCTCCCGCTGGGGCGCGAAGCGACCCCTAAGCGCAGTCGAGCGGGAGCAAGCTCCCTCGCCACAGGTATAGCGTTTGTCTTTATATGAACGGTATTACGACATAGGGGGAATTTTCGTTGGCTTGTCGCGCTATGCACAATTGTCATCACCAACTATCAAATTGTTGGAACCCGCCTGGCGTAGGGTGGAATGCGCTTTCACCGTGATCCCGTCCACCCGAAATCCAGGAGAACAATAAGATGGCCATCCCTGCCCAGAGTCACGATCACAAGGATCTGCTGACCGTTAACACCAATGAATTGCCCATCTACAAGGACGCATTGCCAGGGGTCCCGGGCGTCGATGTACAGCCGCTGTTTCTTGATCCCAATGTCGGCATCTGGGTGCTGCGCGTGATCTTTCAACCCGGCGTGACACTGCCCCGGCACTACCACACCGGCCCGGTGCATTTCTTCACCCTGGCCGGCAAATGGAACTACGTGGAATACCCGGACCAGCCACAGACCGCAGGTAGCTACCTTTACGAGCCAGGCGGTTCCGTGCACCAGTTCTCGGTCCCGGCCAGCAACACCGAAGTCACCGACAGCGTCATGGTGGTCTATGGCGCGAACGTCAACTTCGACAACGAAGGCAATTACCTCGGCTTGATGGATGCCAGTGACATCATGCGCATGATCGACAACCTGGTGCGTGAGCGCGGACTGGAGCCGGCGAAGTACATCAAGCCAGGCCCTGCCGATTACACCACTCGAGGCTGAAACGCCCCGAATTCGCGGGCGAAAAAAAGAGCGCTCAGCCTGGGCTGGCGCTCTCAAGGAGGAGTTGCATCATCTGACGTGCAGCCCCCGAAAAGGCCTTGCTCAGACGACGCCATTGTTCACTACCGCCCCGTTCGATACCGGTCAATCGGCGTCAGATATTTGTTAATTGACGTCGCCGCAGGGGGTTGCCCGGCTTATCCACCAACTGCTTGCGCCATTCCCGGGGGCTGAGCCCATACCAGCGCTGAAAGGCTCGGGTGAATGCGCTTTGATCGCCATAGCCGAGCAAATCGGCCAGTTGCGAAATCTTGATCGTCGAGTCCTGCAGGTAGTGGCAGGCCATGGTTTGCCGGGTTTCCGACAGCAGATCCTGGAAGCTGACGCCTTCGAGTTCCAGCTGACGCTGCAACTTGCGGGTGCTGACTTTCATGAAGGTGGCGATGTACTCGAGGGTCGCATGGCCGTCCGGCATGAAGTTGCGTATGAGTTGCCGGACCAATGCCGGCAGCTCCTGGGCGGACATCTGCGCCTGGTGATCAAGGTGCTGGCGGATGAGCCGGTGCAGGGCGGGATCGGCCGACTCCAGCGGGATATCGAGCAAGGCGGCATCGAACATATAGCCGTTATAGGTTGTGTTGAAGCTGGGGGTCATGCCGATGACGCGGCGATAGTGCGCAGGTTCCGCGACCGGGGTGTGGCGGATCAGGAATGACTGGGGCTGCCAGCGTTTGCCCAGCAGGGTGCGCATCAGTTGCATGCCGACACCCAGGGCCAGCTCCGAACCCTGGCGGTAGCCCGCGATGGACGTGTCGGTGATGGTGTAGGTGAGGATCGCGTGCTTGCCTTTCTCATCGATGCCGACCTGACCCGCACCGGAGTGGATGTGGTAGTACGCAGTCAGTTCCGAGAGTGCCTCGCGGACATCCCTGGCGTTGTTCAACAGGTACAGCAGGGAGCCGAACACGTTGACCCCCTGGGCCATTCCGTACTGCAGGGCGAACAGCCGGTTAGCGGTTTCCAGTTCGCACAGCACCATCAGATCCAGCAGTTTGCTGTAGGAAACCAGGCTGTCGGGCAGCTGTTCCAGATCGAGCGGCAAGCCGGCGCGCTGGAGCATTTTTTCCGGCTGCAGACCCTGTTTTGCGGCGAATTCAGAGAAGTTGGCCAGCGCTGTGGCTCGCACGAAATCGATCATGGGCAAGACTTTTCTTTGTTGTTATGGGCGCAACGGCTGACGCAGGCAGTGCCGCTGTTTTGTCGTGTATTGAATGTTTACAGGCGTGAAAAGTCAAATTCCGTCGGGCTTTTTTGCCTTGCAGTACCGCTGGGCAAACCTTTGCAATTCTGCGTGTAAAGACAAATATATGGCGTGAATTATCAAATTTGGTTTTTTTCAATTCGCATAATCGACGCAACAAAAAGGCTCTGTCGGCGTTCGTGGTTGGGTCCATGCAAGGCTGGCAAAAGGGCGATTGCCATAGAGATCTGCGATGCCATACAACAACAAGAAGCGTCTTACCCGTTTAAATCCGTTGGCCGTTGCCATAACGCTGGCTGCCACCGGCAGTGCACAGGCGGTGACGTTCGATGCCGGCGACGATTGGCAAGGGGAGTGGAACACCACGCTGACCGTGGGCTCGCAATGGCGTGCCGAGGATGCCGACAACAAGCTGTATTCCGGCGCCAACGGCCGCTCCGTCGGCAAGGAAGGCGGGCTTTCCAACCGCAGCGACGCGGGCAACCTGAACTATGACAAGGGCGACCGTTTCTCCAGCATCGGCAAGTTCGTGACGGACCTGTCGTTGCGCAATGGCGACATGGGTGGCCTGGTGCGCGTCAAGGGCTGGTACGACGAGGCCCTGGCCGATGAAGACGTCAACCTGGGCAGTATCTCCAACGGTTACAAGAAGGACTCACCGCTGTCTGACCGCGGCTACGAAGACCTGCAGAAGTACAAGGGCGTGTACCTGCTCGATGCCTACGTCTACAACACCTTCTACATCGACCAGTCTCCTCTGCAGGTACGCCTGGGCCGTCAGGTGGTGAACTGGGGCGAGAGCCTGTACATCCAGGGCCTGAACCAGATCAACCCCCTCGACGTCCCGGCCCTGCGCCGTCCCGGCACCGAGCTCAAGGAAGCACTGATTCCGGTGTGGATGGGCTATTTCAACCTTGGCTTGCCCGCGGGCATTTCCATGGAAGGCTTCTACCAGCTCAAGTACGAAAACACCGCTGTGGAAGGCTGCGGCCATTACTGGTCGGTGGCCGAAACCGTGATTGCCCGGGATCCTGGCAGCTGCGATGTCGGCGTCACGCTGACCGATCCGAACGGGCTGTCGTCGGCGCAGGCAATCAACGCCGGTGCCTACCTGCCACTGAACAAGGGCAAGGACCCCAAGGACGGCGGCCAATGGGGCCTGGCGTTGCGCATTCCGGTCGATGCACTGGATGGCGAGCTGGGTGTTTATTACATGAACTACCACTCGCGCACGCCGTACCTGGCGATCCGCAACGACGCTTCACGGGTACCGGATGAGTTTCCCGGCGCACCGGCCGGCGGCGCCTTTGGCGGCACGGGGCCGAGCTGGGAATACCCCGAAGACATCCGCCTGTACGGCATCAGCTTCACCACCACCGTCAAGGGCTGGTCCCTGGCCGGTGAATTGAGCCACTCGCCGAATCAGCCAGTGCAACTCAACGGTGCCGACCTGCTCAATGGCGCACTGGGTGGCGTCGGTCCCCTGGCCGAGCTGCAACAAGCGGTGCTTGGCCAGCGTGTGGCATTGACCAACGGCTGGAATCGCTTCGAAAAAACCCAGCTGCAGTTCAACGCGGTGAACCTGTTTCCCAACGTACTGGGCTCGGACAACCTGACGGTCGTTGGCGAAGTCGGCTTCCAGTGGAACAACGTGCCGGACTTCAAGGACAACGAGCGCTACGGCCGCTCCTTCATCTTCGACATGGGCGCCGCCCCCAGCACTGGCGCCTTGGGTGCGCTGGGCAACGCGCAACCTGACGGGGCGAAGAACGATGGTTATGTCACCGACTTCTCCTGGGGCTATCGCCTGCGCGGGCAGCTGGACTACTCCAACTTCCTCGGCACCCCGGTGACCGCGTCCCCGTATCTCTTCATCGGCCAGGACGTGGACGGTGTGTCCATGGACGGGCAATTCAACGAAGGCCGCCTGACCGAAAGTGTCGGTGTGAGCTTCGACTACAACAAGCAACACAAGGTCGACCTCAGCTACGTCACCTTCGACAACAGTGCCGAATACGACCCGATGCGCGACCACGACTTCTTCGCGGCCAGTTACAGCTACAGCTTCTAACAAGAATAAAAGGTGATCAAACAATGAAAATATCGACCCGGGGCGTGCTTCTGTCCGCCCTTGCCAGCGCCATCCTGTTCAGCCTCAGTGGCCCGGCCACCGCGAAAATCACCGCCGAGGAAGCTGCCCGCCTGGGCGCTGACCTCACGCCGTTGGGCGGCGAGATGAAGGGCAACGCCGACGGCAGCATTCCGGCCTATGGCGGCGGCCTGACGCAACCGCCAGCCGGTTGGGCGGCGGACAAGGGCTACACCGATCCGTTCGCTGCGGAAAAACCGCTGTTCACCATCACCGCGCAGAACCTTGGGCAGTACAAGGACAAGGTCACGCCGGGTATGCAGGCGTTGTTCGCCAAGTACCCCAACTACCAGATGCCGGTTTACCCGACCCATCGCACCGCCAGCGTTCCCGCCGATGTCGCGGCCAGGGTCAAGGCCGATGCGGTCACTGCCGAGCTCAACGGCTTTGGCCTGGTCAACCTCAACGGCACGACCACACCATTCCCGATCCCCAGCAATGGCCTGGAAGCGATCTGGAACCACACCGTGCGCTACCTTGGCGGCGGTCTGGAGCGCACCTACAGCTCGTTCCCGGTCCGTCCCAGCGGCGATTTCTATGACGTGAGGATCCTCGAGAATCGCGTGTTCGACAGCAATATGGACCAGCAGTCGCCGAACCGCCTGCTCAACTACACCGCACGTTTCCTCTCGCCGGCGACCCTGGCCGGAACCCTGCAGCTGGTGCAGGAGCCGATCGACCAGGTCAAGGAAGTGCGTTCGGCCTGGATCTACAACTCCGGCCAGCGCCGCGTACGCCGTGCACCGGATCTGGCATACGACAACGTCAACGATGGCACCGAGGGGCTGCGCGTCACCGACGACTTCGACGCCTTCAACGGCGCACCGGATCGCTTCGACTGGAAGCTGGTCGGCAAGAAAGAAATGTACGTGCCCTACAACGATTACAAACTGGGCAACAAGCAGATCCCGTACAAGGACATCCTGACCCCAGGGACGCCCAACACCGACCTGATGCGCTACGAGCTGCACCGCGTCTGGGTGGTGGAGGCGACCTTGCGCCCGGACGCCAAGCACGTCTACGGCAAGCGTTCGTTCTACCTCGACGAGGACTCCTGGTCGGTCCTGGCCACCGATGCCTATGACACCCGCGGCTCGCTGTGGCGTGTCGGCGTGCATCCGCTGATCCAGTACTACGATGCCCAGGTGCCCTGGTATGCGGCCAACATCTGGCATGACCTGAGCAACGGCAGCTACTACATGTCCGGCCTGTCCAACCAGGAGAAATCCCCGTGGAAGTTCGGCACCAAAGGTCGTTTCGTTGACTTCCAGGCCGACGCACTGCGCCGCCTCGGACGTTGATTCCTGAACCCGCGCGGGGCCGCCGCGCGGGTCACTTCGATTTTCCCTACAGTGGATACATCCCTATGTTTTCTCATCGCCTGCCTTCACTGGCGCTAGCACTGTGGGCGATCGCCGCGTTACCCGCGGCCTATGCCCAGTCCTCCGTCTTCGACTATCCCATTGCCGCCGACAAGGTGTTCCTGCTTGACCTGGAAAAGGCCGGCGAACGCCTCGTGGCCGTGGGCGAGCGGGGTGTGGTGTTGTACTCCGACGACCAGGGGCAGAAGTGGCACAGCCTGCGCTCACCCGTGACCCGCACACTGACAGCGCTGGCCTTCGCCAATGACCGGGAAGGCGCGGCGGTGGGGCATGGTGGCGCACTGTTGCACACCGTTGACGGCGGGTTGAGCTGGCAGGCGGTGGAGGCCGACACCGGCGGCGAGTCATTGCTGGGGGTGGCCGCGATCGGCGACCGCCAGCTGCTGGCCTGGGGCGCGTTCGGACTGGTTCTGGCATCCGGCGATGGTGGTGCGAGCTGGGAACGGCGGATGATCCTGGGGGAGGATTTCGATCGGCACATTGCGCAGATTGTGCAAACCCAGGGACAACTGCTGCTCGTGGGTGAAAGCGGCACCCTGGCCCGTTCGCTGGACCAGGGACACACCTGGCAAACCCTGGAAAGCCCCTATGAGGGCAGCTTTTTCGGTGCCCTGCAAACCCGCGCCGGCGCACTGCTGGCCTACGGCATGCGCGGCAATGTATGGCGCTCCACCGACGAGGGGCAAACCTGGAGCAAGGCCCAAACCGGCACCACCCTGGGCATCAATAGCGCTCTGCAACTCGCGTCCGGGCGCATTCTGGCGCTGGGTAACGGCGGCCTGCTGCTGGCCAGCGACGACGATGGCATGAGCTTCCGGGCGTTGAACAACGCAAGCAAAGCCAGCCTTGCACAAGGCGTGCAATTGCCCAATGGCCAGACGCTGGCGGTGGGCGAGGCCGGCGTCTCGTCATTGTCCTCACTCGTGCTGGCGCAAGGGAGCGTGCAACCATGACCCGCCGTGAAATCTTCAACGATGTCGATCATCTCGATCGCCAGGACTTTTCCCGTGGTCTGGTGGGCAAGCTGTCCTATTGGATTTTCCATCAGCGCAAGCCGCTGCTGGCGCTCTTTGTCCTGTTGACCCTGGGGCTGGGCTACAGCGCGTCCCATCTCAAGGTCGAAGCCGGCTTCCTCAAGATGATCCCGCTGCACCATGAGTACATGGGCACCTTCCTCAAGTACCAGAAAGACTTCGGTGGCGCGAACAAGATCCTGATCGCGGTGAAGAACAGCAAGGGCGAGATTTTTTCGCCGCAATCGATGAACGTGTTGCGCAAAGTCTCCGACGAGGTGTTCTTCCTCAATGGCGTCGAGCGCAGCTCGGTCACTTCGCTGTTCACCTCGAATGTGCGCTACACCGAAGTGGTGGAGGAGGGCTTCACCGGCGGCAACCTGGTGGCCTCCGATTACGCCGGTCGTCCCGAGCAACTGGCGCAGGTGCGCGAACGCACGCTCAAGTCCGACTGGATCGGGCGCATCGTTTCCAACGACCTGTCGTCCGCCATGGTGGTGGCCACCCTGCAGGAAACCGACCCGAACACCGGCGAGCGCCTGGACCTGCAGCAGGTCGCCGCGCAACTGGAAAAGATCCGCCAGGACAACCAGACCGGCGACATCAGTATCCATATCATCGGCTTTGCCAAATCCATCGGTGACATCGCCGAAGGTGCATCGGGCGTGCTGTTGTTCTTCGTGGCGGCCTTCGTGATCACCGCCGTGTTGCTGTTCTGGTACTGCGGATCGCTGATGCTGACTGGTTGGGCGCTGATTTGCGCAGTGGTGCCGGTGGTCTGGCTGCTCGGCATCCTGCCGCTGGTGGGCCTGGGCCTGGATCCGATGTCGATCCTGGTGCCGTTCTTGATCTTTTCCATCGGTGTGTCCCACGCGGTGCAGATGACCAATGCCTGGAAGCTGGAAACCCTGGCCGGTGCCGATGGCGTGACGGCTTCGCGCAACTGCTTCCAGAAACTGTTCATCCCCGGCGCCGTGGCCCTGCTCGCCAACGCCCTGGGCTTCGTAGTAATTGCCCTGGTGGACATCGAGATGGTCCGGGAGCTGGCGATCACCGCCACCCTCGGCGTCTCGGTGATGATCATCACCAACAAAATGCTCTTGCCGATCCTGTTGTCATTCATGCGCCTGTCGGCGGCCGATGCGCGCAAACTGCGCGGCAAGGAAACCCTGGGCAGCGGGTTGTGGCAGCACATCGGTAAATTGGCGACCCGTCGCGGCAGCCTGGTCGCCTTGTCGATCGCGGCGGTGCTGTTGGCGGGTGGCCTGTACCAGGCGAGGAATCTGCACGTCGGAGACCTCGGGGCAGGGGTGCCGGAACTGCGGGAAAACTCGCGCTACAACCAGGACGTGGCCATCATCACCAGCCACTTCGCCACCGGCGTCGATCTGCTGCAGATCATCGCCAAGGCCACGGGCGATGAAACGCCCTGCGTGAAGCGCGCAGTGCTGGCGCCGCTGGAAGAGTTCGAACTGTATTTGCGCCAGGATGACGGCGTCGCATCGGTGCGCAGCCTTGGCGCGTTCGTCAACAACATCACCCAGGCCTATGCCGAGACCGACTTGAAGTGGCACGTGCTACCCGAACAGGTGGCGCAGATCGCGCAAGGCATCGGCTTCGCCACCCGCAGCGGCACCGAGTACATGAACAGCGCCTGTAATGCCATTCCGGTGTCGATCTACACCAAGGATCACCAGGCCGGTACCATCAGTGAGCTGATGACGCGGATCAAGGCATTCAAGGCCCAATACGACAGCGATGACATCACCTTCGAACTGGCCTCCGGCAACGTCGGCGTGATGGCGGCGACCAACGAGGTGGTGCATGCCGCCGACAAGGTGGTCAACAGCGCGCTGTTTGCGTCGGTGGCGCTGCTGTGCCTGTGGATGTTCCGCTCCTGGCGCGTGACCCTGTGCATCATCGTACCGCTGGGGTTGGTGACGGTGCTGTGCAATGCGCTGATGGCGACCCTGGGCATTGGCCTCAAGGTCAACACGCTGCCGGTCGTGGCGCTGGGCGTCGGGGTGGGTGTCGATTATGGCATCTACCTGTTCGAGCGCATCAAGCATGAGATGCACGAACGCCACCTGAGTCTGGAGCACGCCTTCGTCGAAGCGCTCAAACAGCGCGGCACGGCCTCGGTGTTCACCGCCGTGACCATGACGCTGTCCGTGGCCACCTGGGCGTTCTCCGCGCTGAAGTTCCAGGCCGACATGGGCATCCTGCTGGCGTTCATGTTCCTGGTAAACATGTTCGGCGCGATCCTGCTGCTGCCGGCCCTGGCGGCGTGGCTGATCAAGCCCCAACGAGCGCTCGACAAGACAGCTTGAGCCTCGCGCCCGACACCCAACCCCTTGTAGGAGCGAGCTTGCCCGCGAAGACGGCGGCACAGTCACCACCACCAGTGACTGACCCGCCGCTTTCGCCAGCAAGCTGGCTCCTACAAGGATCGCGGGTGTACCTGAGCCTTGGGCCCGACACCCAACCCCTTGTAGGAGCGGGCTTGCCCGCGAAGACGGCGGCACAGGCACGATCACCAGTGACTGACCCGCTGCTTTCGCCAGCAAGCTGGCTCCTACAAGGATCGCGGGTGTACCTGAGCCTTGGGCCCGACACCCAACCCCTTGTAGGAGCGGGCTTGCCCGCGAAGACGGCG
>Ga0160472_100311_pt1 | contig 49236 bp, 48 predicted proteins | sample HID1973M_E11MG_FD_108267 | JGI IMG/M metagenome (GOLD analysis project Ga0160472, IMG submission 108267) | Enriched mosquito-associated microbial communities from UW Madison campus, WI, USA - HID1973M_E11 MG | ecosystem: Host-associated > Arthropoda: Insects > Digestive system > Unclassified ... | reverse complement strand
GGGCAAGCAGGCCTATGAGGCGGCGCGCCGGGCGATCCTGATGTGCGCCTCGCGCAGTGGCGGCTACAAGCTGCCGGCGGAAAAATACAATCGCTGGAAAGACATCGTCATTGATTTCAACCCCAGCGGAAACGCGACGATCAAGTAGCGCCATGGCATCCCGTGGCGTGACCCACTATCCTGCAACCAGACCTCACGAGGGCGATTCATGTTGCGTAGACTTTTCCTGACCTCCGCCCTGGCGCTTGCCGGGCTGGGCCTTGCCGCGCCGGTTCTGGCGCAGGACGGCCCCCTGCGGATCGAGATTACCGATGGCGTCATCGAGCCGATGCCCTTCGCGATCGCGAAATTCCATGACGAGGGCGGGGCGGGGGAATACCTGTCCCAGGTCCAGAACCTGATCGCGGCCGACCTGACCGGCACGGGCCTGTTCCGTGAAATCCCGGCCAGTGCGCATATCGCGCGGCCCGAGGGTTTCGAATCCCCGGTCTCCTACGAGGACTGGAAGGCGATCAACGCGCAGGCGTTGATCACCGGCGCGGTCCGGGTCGAAGGCGGCAAGGTGATCGTCAAGTTCCGCCTGTTCGACGTCTTCGCGGGCCAGCCGCTGGGCGACGGGATGCAGTTCGACGCCTCGACCGGGAACTGGCGTCGCGCGGCGCACAAGGCCGCCGATCAGGTCTATGCCCGGCTGACGGGCGAGGGGCCCTATTTCGACAGCCGCGTCGCCTTCGTGCAGGAAAGCGGCCCCAAGGACGCGCGCCGCAAGCGCATCGGCATCATGGATTACGACGGCGCGAACGTGAAGTTCCTGACCGACGATTCCACGCTGGTGCTGAAGCCGCGCTATGCCCCCGACGGGTCGCGGCTGCTTTACACCAGCTATGCCTCGGGCTTCCCGCAGGCGATGCTGATGGACGTGAACTCGCTTGGCGTCCGGGCGCTGGGGGGCGAGCAGGGCACGATGAGCTTCTCGCCGCGCTTCTCGCCGGATGGGCGCTGGATCGTCTATTCGCTGGAAAAGGGCGGCAACACGGACATCTACCAGATGGATGCGGCCTCGGGCGCGCAGCGGGCGCTGACCAATTCGCCCTCGATCGAGACCTCGCCCAGCTTCAGCCCCGATGGCAGCCAGATCGTGTTCGAGAGCGACCGCTCGGGCGTGCCGCAGCTTTACATCATGTCGGCGAATGGCGGCGAGGCGAAGCGGATCAGCTTTGGCGAGGGGCGCTACGGCACCCCCGTCTGGTCGCCGCGCGGCGACATGATCGCCTTTACCCGGCAGGTCGGGTCGAAATTCCACATCGGCGTCATGCGCACCGATGGATCCGAAGAAAAAATGCTGACAGAATCGTTCCTTGACGAGGGGCCGAGTTGGGCACCCAATGGGCGCGTCGTGATGTTCACCCGCGTGACCCCGGGCGGCAATGGCGAACCTCGCCTGCATTCGGTGGATATCACCGGGCGGAACATGCGCCCGGTCAAGTTGAATGGTGCGGCCTCGGATCCCGATTGGGGTCCCTTGCTGCCGTAAACCGCGGGACGGGACAGGATGATGAAGACTATCGTGAAATTTGCGGTCATCGGGGCCTTGCTGGCAACGGCGGCCTGTTCGCGCCCGGCCCAGCAGGGCGCGCTGATCAACGACCCCTATGCGAACATGGGCGCCGGCGGCGTCGGTGTCGGCACGCTGCCCGGCACCGCCGAGCATTTCAAGGCGACGGCCGGCGACACGGTCCTGTTCCCGGTCGACCAGTCCACGCTGACGCCCGAAGCCCGCACCATCCTTGCCAATCAGGCCGGGTGGCTGAACCAGAACCAGGGCTTCTCCGCCCTGATCGAGGGACACGCGGACGAGCAGGGGACGCGGGAATACAACCTCGCCCTTGGGGCGCGCCGCGCGAACTCGGTCCAGGAATACCTCGTCTCGCAGGGGATCGCCTCGGGCCGGCTCAGGACGGTCAGCTATGGCAAGGAGCGCCCGCTCGAGATCTGCTCGACCGAGGAATGCTACAACAAGAACCGCCGCGCCGTCACGGTGGTCAGCCCCGGAGCGGGCATGTGATGGCGGCGCGCGCGCTCAGGGGCATGATCCTTGCGGCGGGGATGGCGCTTTCGGCGCTGCCCGCCGGCGCACAGGATCGCCAGACGCTGACCGATATCAGGACCGAGCTTTCGCAGCTTTCCTCGGACCTGCAAAGCCTGCGGGCCGAGATGGTCGCATCCGGCCCGGCCGGTTTCGCTGCCGCGGGCGGCGACAGCGCCATCGACCGCATGAACGCGATGGAGGCGCGGCTTCAGCAGTTGACCGGCCTGACCGAGCAGTTGCAGAACCGCATCGACCGCGTCGTCAGGGACGGGACCACTCGCATCGGCGATATCGAGTTCCGGCTTTGCGAGATGGAGGAGGGCTGCGACCTTGGCAGCCTGACCACGCCGACGCTGGGCGAGCAGGGCGGCGGCGCCTCGCCGCTTCCGCCCTCGAACCAAGGGGGCGCGCTGACCGGCTCCGCCAAACCCGCGCCCTCGACCGGGGCCGCCACGGCTGCCGAGCAGGCCGATTTCGACCGGGCCCGGGAGGTGCTCGGTCAAGGTGACTTTCGTCGTGCTGCGGACCTCTTTGCGGCCGTCGCCGAAACCCATGCTGGCGGTCCGCTGACCGCCGAGGCGCTGTTCCTTCGGGGCGCGGCGCTGGATTCAGCGGGCGATCTGCCCGGAGCCGGGATCGCCTGGCTCGAAAGCTTCGCCGCCAATCCCAACAGTCCGCAGGCCGCCGATTCGCTACTGGGCCTGTCGCGCGCGATGAGCGCGAAGGGCGGACCGCAGGAAGGCTGCTTCTACCTGCAAGAGATCCTCGCCCGTTTCCCCGACGCGCCGCAGGCTGCCGAGGCCGAGCGGCGGATGGCCGAGGCGCAATGCGCGCTGGCCCCGGAGGAGGAGGCGGTGCCCGGTTCCGCGCCCGCAATCGACCTCGACGCGCTGCCCGAACCCGCAACCGATCCGGCCCTGATGGATCCCGAAGCGGCCGCGGATATGGCCGATGACATGTGATCCCGACCCTGCCCAACCGGAGGGCTCGGCGGATCAGGTCACGCGCAAGGTCCATGCTGCATTGGACAGAGTCGCGGGCGACATGTCACGGATCGGCATCGCCTTCTCGGGCGGCGGAGATTCCACGGCGCTGATGCATCTTGCGCGGGACTGGGCGCGCGGGCGTCATCTGATGGTTGCCACGGTCGATCACGGCCTGCGCGCTGAATCGGCGGCCGAGGCCGTGCTGTGTCACCGTGCCGCGGCAGGGCTGGGACTGCCGCACGCCACCCTCCTCTGGCAGCGCGGGACCGAGGCTGGCAACCTGATGGCCGCGGCGCGGGATGCGCGGCTGCGGCTTCTGTCGGGATGGGCGGCGCGCAACCGGCTGGAGGCGGTCCTGCTGGGCCACACGCAGGACGATCAGGCCGAGACGGTCCTGATGCGGCTTGCCCGCGGATCGGGCGTCGACGGGCTGGCGGGCATGGCGCCCCGCCGCGATGCCTTCGCCATGACCTGGCTGCGCCCCATGCTGGAGGTTTCCCGCGCAGAGCTGCGCGACTGGCTGGAATCGCGCGGGATCGGGTGGCTCGACGATCCTTCGAACGACAACAGCGACTACGACCGCGTGCGCATCCGCAAGGCCGTCGCGGCGCTGGCGCTGCCGGTGGCGCAGCTTGCGCAATCCGCCGCGAATCTGGCGATGGCGCGGGATGCCTTGCAGGAAACTGCCGTCGCCGCCGCCGAGGGGGCGGAGGCGCGGCAAGGCAGCCTCTATCTGCCGCGCACCGCCTTCCGCCGCGCGCCGCCGGAGATCCGGCGGCGACTTCTTGTCGCAGGGCTGCGCTTTGTCAGCGCCGCCGATTACCCCCCCCGGCGCGAGGCGGTCCTGCGCGCTCTGGCCGCGATCCAGACCGGGGCCCGGGTCACGCTGGACGGCGCCATCGCCGAGGTGGCAGGCGACTGGCTGCGCATCACGCGCGAGCCTGCGGCCGCAGGGCGCGCCGAAAGCGCGGTTGCGGACGGGGACGGGAAATGCCTCTGGGACCAGCGCTGGCTGCTTTCTGGCCTCGCGCCGGGCCAGCAAGTCCGGGCGCTTGGATACGAGGCGCTGCCGGAGCTGAAATGGCGGCTTTCCGGCCTCACGCGTGAGGAGGCGGCGGCCAGTCCGGCGGTCTGGCAAGGCGACGTCCTGCTGGCCGCGCCCCTTCTGAAATCCGGCACGGGGATCACGGCAACCCCGCTGCGCGGACTGCAAGAGTTGCAGGCTTTGCTGTATACTCATTGAACCTGACGCCGGAATCCTTATTTTCAGGCCAAAGCCTGTCTACCCGTGGAGGATCTGCCTTTGGGCAACGCGCGCAATATCGCCTTCTGGGTGGTGCTGTTTCTGATGATCTTGGCGCTGTTCAACTTGTTCAGCGACGGCTCGTCGCAGATGAACAGTCGCCAGATCAGTTATTCCGACTTCATCCAGCGCGTCGACAAGGACGAAGTGAACGCTGTCACGATTGACGGCGAAACGATCGGCATCACCGCGAAGGACGGCAAGCAATACTCGACCGTCCGCCCGCAGGGCGAAGAAATCGCAGACCGGCTGATCGACAAGGGCGTCGAGGTCCGGGTCGAGCGTCAGCAGCAATCCGGCTTCATGTCGCTGCTGGGCGTCTGGCTGCCGTTCCTGCTGCTGATCGGCGTCTGGATCTTCTTCATGAACCGGATGCAGGGCGGCGGCAAAGGCGGGGCGATGGGCTTCGGCAAGTCCCGCGCCAAGCTTCTGACCGAAAAGCATGGCCGCGTGACCTTTGACGACGTGGCCGGCATCGACGAGGCCAAGGAAGAGCTTGAGGAGATCGTCGAATTCCTGCGCAACCCGCAGAAATTCAGCCGCCTCGGCGGCAAGATCCCGAAAGGCGCGCTGCTGGTCGGCCCGCCCGGCACCGGCAAAACCCTGCTGGCCCGCGCCATCGCGGGTGAGGCGGGCGTGCCCTTCTTCACCATCTCGGGCTCCGACTTCGTGGAAATGTTCGTCGGCGTCGGCGCAAGCCGCGTCCGCGACATGTTCGAGCAGGCCAAGAAATCGGCCCCCTGCATCGTCTTCATCGACGAGATCGACGCAGTGGGCCGTGCCCGTGGCGTCGGCATCGGCGGCGGCAATGACGAGCGCGAGCAGACCCTGAACCAGCTTCTGGTCGAGATGGACGGCTTCGACGCCAACGAAGGCGTCATCATCATCGCCGCCACCAACCGCAAGGACGTGCTGGATCCTGCGCTGCTGCGCCCCGGCCGCTTCGACCGCCAGATCTATGTCCCGAACCCCGACATCAAGGGCCGCGAGAAGATCCTCAGCGTGCATGCCCGCAAAGTGCCGGTCGGCCCCGATGTCGATTTGCGCATCATCGCGCGCGGCACGCCCGGCTTCTCGGGCGCGGACCTGATGAACCTCGTGAACGAAGCCGCGCTGATGGCCGCCCGCCTTGGCCGCCGCTTCGTCGTGATGGAGGATTTCGAGAATGCGAAGGACAAGGTCATGCTGGGGGTCGAGCGCCGCAGCATGGTCCTGACCCCCGAGCAGAAGGAAAAGACCGCCTATCACGAGGCCGGCCACGCCGTCGTGGGCCTGAGTCTGCCGAAATGCGATCCGGTCTATAAAGCGACGATCATTCCGCGCGGCGGTGCGCTGGGGATGGTGGTCAGCCTGCCCGAGATGGACCGCCTGAACTATCACAAGGACGAGGCCAAGCAGAAGCTGGCCATGACCATGGCGGGCAAGGCGGCCGAGATCATCAAATATGGCGAGGAAGGGGTCTCGAACGGTCCTGCCGGCGACATCCAGCAGGCAAGCCAGCTTGCCCGCGCCATGGTGATGCGCTGGGGCATGTCCGAGAAGGTCGGCAATATCGACTATGCCGAGGCGCATGAGGGCTATTCCGGCAATACCGGCGGCTTCTCGGTCTCGGCCGCGACCAAGGAACTGATCGAGCAGGAGGTCCATGACCTGATCGAGCAGGGCTATCAGGACGCCTACCGCATCCTGACCGAGAAGGAGCTGGAGTTCGAGCGGCTCGCCAAGGGCCTCCTGGAATACGAGACCCTGACCGGCGAGGATATCGGCAAGATCATCCGGGGTGAGCCTCTGGGTGGCGACGACGATACGCCCGGCTCGACCATTCCCTCAGTGACGTCGATCCCGCGTGCTGGCGCTGCGCCCGCGCCGGGGGCGACGCCGCAGCCGCAGGGCTGACCCGGAAATGAGCAACCCCCGGCCTTGGCCGGGGGTTTTCTTTACGGTTTGGTTGGTCTCGGCCCGCGGTCAGAGCACCAGAAGCGCGACCGCCCCCAATGCGATGCCAAGGCCGAAACCGATATTGATCACGAAGCTTGCTGTCTTCATCGGTCCTTCCTTTCCAGCGAGGCGAGCTTTGGCCCCGGTTGACAGAAAACCCCGCGCCTGGCCCCGAAGTTCCATGCTCGGCGAAAAATCGCTCATTTGTTGTTGTCCTTCGGCAACATTACGCTCACTTGAAGGAGGTCGGCCATGATCGCTGCCGAACCGAAGCTTGCCCCGGATTCGGAAATGCCGGGCCTGCGCGCCCGCATCGACCGGTTGGATGACCAGCTTGTCGCGCTGCTTGCCGAACGCTCGCGCCTGATCGACGAGGCGGCGAGGATCAAGTCGCGCGAGGGCTTGCCTGCCCGCATCGACAGCCGGGTCGAGGAGGTTGCGGCGAATGCCCGCAAGCTTGCCGGGAAGCACGGCCTTGACCCCGAACTGGCCGACGGACTCTGGCGCATGATGATGGAGCATTTCATCGCGCAGGAGGACCGCGTCCTGAAGGGACCGCGAGCCTAGACCGGGATCATCGTGCCCTGCAGCATGGCGACATGCTTGCGCGCCTCGCCCGTCAGCGCCCAGACATCGGCGGCGACGACCACGATGCGGCGTCCGGGCCGGATGACCCGGCCCTCGGCGATCAGGCGCTCGCCCGTGGCGGGCGACATCAGGTTGATCTTCATCTCGACCGTCATCACCTCCGCCCCCTCGGGCATGAGGCTGAGGGCGGAGTAGCCCGCCGCCGAATCGCCGATGCTGAACGCGAGCCCGGCATGTCCCGCGCCGTGCTGCTGCAAGGAGGTCGGCAGGATCGGCGCGCTGATCGCGACCTTGCCGGGCTCGATCCCGGCCAGCGTCGCGCCAAGGGTGGCCATCATGCTCTGGCGGGCGAAGCTGTCGCGGATGCGGGCCTCGATCTCAGTCATCGAACAGGCTTTCCTGAACGCGGGGCACGTCCAGCCCAAGATGCCGCCAGCCCAGCCGCGCCAGCATCCGCCCGCGCGGCGTGCGGCTGACAAGGCCCTGCTGCATCAGATAGGGCTCGATCACCTCCTCGATCGCGTCGCGGCTTTCGGAAAGCGCGGCCGAGAGGGTTTCGACCCCCACGGGACCGCCGCCGTAATGCTCGGCCATCAGCGTCAGATAGCGCCGGTCGGCGCTGTCGAGGCCAAGGTGATCGACGCCAAGGCGGGTCAGGGCGAGGTCGGCGATCGCGCGCGTCAGCCGCCCGTCCCCCTCGACCAGCGCGAAGTCGATGACGCGGCGCAGCAGCCGCCCGGCGATGCGGGGGGTGCCCCGGGCGCGGCGCGCGATCTCGCGCGTGCCCTCGGGTTCGGACGGGATGCCCAGCAGACGTGCGCCCCGGGTGACGATCAGGTCCAGCTCGTCGATCGTGTAGAATTGCAGCCGCGTCGGGATGCCGAAACGGTCGCGCAGCGGCGTGGTCAGAAGGCCCAGACGGGTCGTCGCGCCGACAAGGGTGAAGGGCTGAAGCTCGATCCGCACGGTCCGGGCGGCGGGGCCTTCGCCGATCACGAGATCCAGCTCGAAATCCTCGAGCGCGGGGTAGAGAATCTCCTCGACCGCCGGGTTCATGCGGTGGATCTCGTCGATGAAGAGAACGTCGCGCGCCTCGAGATTGGTCAGGATCGCGGCAAGGTCGCCCGCCCGCGCCAGAACCGGCCCGGAGGTCATCTTGAAATTCACCCCCAACTCGCGCGCCATGATCTGTGCCAGCGTGGTCTTGCCCAGGCCCGGCGGGCCGTGGAACAGGGTATGGTCCATCGCCTTGCCGCGCATCCGGGCGCTTTCGATGAAGACCCGGAGGTTAGCGCGCGCCTCGGCCTGACCGACGAAATCGGCCAGCAATTGCGGGCGCAGCGCCCGGTCCTCGCCGTCGGAATCCAGCGGTTCGGGGCGCAGTATCGGGTCGGGCTGGCTCATCACGCGCCCCAGGGGCCGGCGTCGCGCCCGCCGCTGGGCGGAACACGCGATGGGCTTACGCCGCCGCCTCCGCCGGTCATGGCGCGCAGCCGGGCAATGCGGTCCTCGGTCGCCGGGTGGGTGGAAAAGAGGCGGTCCATGCGCAGCGCGTGCAGCGGGTTGATGATGAACATGGAGGCCGAGGCCGGGTTACGCTCGGCCGGGATGTTCACGACCTGACCCGCGGCGCGCGAGATCTTGGCCAAGGCCGAGGCCAGCGCCATCGGCTGCCCGCTGATCTCGGCCCCGGTCCGGTCGGCCTCGTATTCGCGGGTGCGGGAAATTGCCATCTGGACAAGGCCCGCGGCGAGGGGCGCGAAGACCATGGCGAGGATCGTGGCAAGACCGCCGCCGCGATTGCTGTCGCGCCCGCCGAACATGCTGGAGAACATCAGCATGTTCCCCAGCATCGCGATCGCCCCCGCCATGGTCGCGGTGACGGTCATGGTCAGCGTATCGCGATGCTTGATATGGGCAAGCTCATGGGCGATGACCCCGGCCAGCTCGTCCCGGTTCAGCACCTGCATGATGCCTTGCGTGACCGCGACGGCGGCATTCTCGGGGTTGCGGCCGGTCGCGAAGGCGTTCGGCTGGTCGGTCTGCAGGATATAGACCTTGGGCATCGGCAGGTTCGCCCGCTGCGCCAGCGCCGCGACCATGTCGACCAGTTCCGGCGCCTGCTGGCGCGTGACCAGCATCGCGCCCTGCTGGCGCAGCACCGCCTTGTCGCTGTTCCACCACGCCCAGAGGTTGCCCGCCCCGGCAATGACCAGCGCGATGACGGCCCCGCCCTGACCGCCGAGCAGCCAGCCCATGCCCATGACCAGCGCGGTCATGGCGGCCATCAGGACGAAGGTGCGCAGGTTGCCGATCATGGTCGCCTCATTCCTTTGGTGCCAGCAGCTTCAGCGAAGCCCGGATCAGGGCCGCGGTCGAGGCTCCCGGTTCCCGGCCCGAAGCCTCGGCCACGGCGCTTGCCGCCTCGGAAGGAGCATAGCCCAGATTCGACAGCGCAGACAGTGCGTCGGCAGTGGCCTGCGCGGCGCCGTTATCGGCGCGCTGCGGGGCCGTGTCCCTGCGGGCCGCAGGCGTCTCGACCACCTCGGTCTCGGGCAGGGGGCCGGTATCTACGGTCAGGCTGCCGCCAAGCGCCATGATGGCCGGGGCCTTGTCCTTCAGCTCCATCGCGATGCGCTGCGCAAGCTTCGGCCCGACGCCGGGGGCCTTGCGCAGCGCCGACCAGTCGCCAAGCGCCAGCGCCCGCGACAGCCCCTCGGCCGAGAGCGTGCCGAGAATCGCCAGCGCAACCTTGGCGCCCACTCCCTGCACCGAGATCAGGAGGCGGTGCCATTCCTTCTCCAGCAGGGTCGGGAAGCCGAAAAGCTGCAACAGGTCTTCGCGCACCAGCAGTTCGGTATAAAGCGCGGTGGCCTGACCGGCGGGCGGCAGGCTGGCGGCGGTGCGTTCGCTGACATGGACGATATAGCCCACGCCGCGCACGTCGATCAGCACATGGTCCTGCGCCCGGTGCAGGATGGTGCCCGCGATACGTCCGATCATCTGCGTTCCCTCATGCCTTGATCTTGATGCGGAGCGCGCGGCCCTGCAAGTGGTGGGCGTGGCAGATCGCCACGGCCAGCGCGTCGGCGGCATCGGGTCCGGCGAGTTCCACCCCCGGCAGCATGAAGCGGACCATGTGCTGGATCTGCTCCTTCGCGGCATGACCGACGCCGGCCACGCTTTTCTTGACCGCGTTCGGGGCATATTCACCGATCTCGATCCCGAGGCTTGCCGGGGCGAGCAGCGCGATGCCGCGCGCCTGTCCCAGCTTCAGCGTGCCGACGGCGTCCTTGTTGACGAAGGTCTGCTCGACCGCGGCGGCGTCCGGGGCATGCCGGGCCAGAACCTCGCAAAGCCCGCGATAGAGGATCGCAAGCCTTGGCCCCAGATCCCCGGCCTCGGAATGGATGATGCCGTTTCCGAGATGGCGCAGCCTTGGCCCGTCTACGGCGATGACGCCCCAGCCCATGTTGCGCAAGCCCGGATCGATGCCGATAATCTTCATGCCTGTCCCGATTTTTATCCGATCGCTAGCACGAAACGCGAACATCGCCTAGCGCCAAGTTCGTCTTCGGGTTGACATTGCCGGGGCGCGTCAGGGACATAAGGGCGGAGTTGGAAAGAGGATCCATGTCGCCCGCACTCATTGCCGCCCTGCCATTCATCGGCGCATTGCTGCCGGGCCTGCTGATCCGTTCCGGTCGAGACGTTGCCGCCATCTCCTGCGCCACGGCGACGGCTGCGGCGCTGCTTGGCCTGTGCCTGCACATCCCCGCGATCATGGCGGGCGAGGTGATCACCGCCCGGTTCGAGTGGCTGCCCGCCCTCGGGCTCAATGCCAATTTCCGCATCGACGGGCTGGGGCTGCTGTTCGGCATCCTGATCCTCGGGATCGGGCTTCTCATCATCACCTATGCCCGCTTCTACCTGTCGCGGCGCGATCCGGCGGGTGTCTTCTACACCTATCTGATGCTGTTCCAGGGCGCGATGATGGGGATCGTGCTGTCCGACAACATCCTGCTTCTGCTGGTGTTCTGGGAGCTGACCTCGCTCTCCTCCTTCCTGCTGATCGGCTATTGGAAGCACCTGCCCGAGGGACGGCAGGGTGCGCGGATGGCCTTGACCGTGACCGGGATGGGCGGCCTTGCGATGATCGCGGGCATGATGATCCTGGGGAATATCGCGGGCAGCTATGACATCTCGGACATCCTGAACGCGCGCGAGGTGATTCAGGCCAGCCCGCTCTATCTGCCCGCGCTGCTGCTGATCCTGCTGGGCGCCTTCACCAAATCGGCGCAGTTCCCGTTCCATTTCTGGCTGCCGCACGCCATGGCCGCGCCGACGCCGGTTTCGGCCTATCTGCATTCCGCGACCATGGTGAAGGCCGGACTGTTCCTGATGGCGCGGCTGTGGCCGGTGCTGTCGGGGACGCCGGAATGGTTCTATATCGTCGCGACGACCGGCCTTGTCACCATGATCATGGCGGCGTGGATCGGGTTCTTCCGCGACGATCTGAAATCGCTGCTGGCTTTCTCGACCGTGTCGCATCTGGGCCTCATCACCATGCTGCTGGGCTTCGGGACCGAAGCGGCGGCGGTCGCGGCGGTGTTCCACATCATCAACCACGCGACCTTCAAGGCCGCGCTGTTCATGACGGCGGGGATCATCGACCACGAGGCCGGGACACGCTCGATCGCGCGGCTTGGCGGGCTGCGCAAACTGATGCCGATCACCTTCGTGATCGGAACCATTGCCGCGCTGTCGATGGCGGGGGTCGCGCCCCTGAACGGCTTCCTCTCGAAAGAGATGATGCTGGAATCCGCGACCCATGCGACATGGGCCGGGAATGGCAGCCTGATCTTCGTCATGGCGACGATCGGCGCGATCTTCTCGGTCGGCTATTCGCTGCGCTTCGTCTGGCAGGTCTTCTTCGGGCCCGAGCGTCACGACTATCCCCATAAACCGCATGATCCCGGCTTCGGAATGTGGGTCGGACCCGCGATCCTTGTGGTGCTGGTGGTGCTGATCGGTCTTTTCCCGAATGTTCTGGCCGGCTGGCTGGTCGATGCCTCGGCCGCGGCGGTCACGCAGGGCGAGCCCCATCCGCATCTGGCGCTGTGGCACGGCTTCACGCTGCCGCTGCTGCTGTCGGGCGTCGCGCTGGTCGGAGGGGTGGTGGCGCTCTACAGCTATCCCCGCCTCGTCGCGCTGCGCGAGGCCTTCCCGCGCCCCGATGCCAAGGTCATGTTCGACGGGGTGACCGACTGGTCGCTGCGCGTCTCCCACCGGCTGACCGACCGCTTCACCAATGGTTCGATGGGGCGCGCCTTTGCCGCCTTCTCGCTGACCGTGCTGCTTTGCGGCGGCTGGGCCTTCTCGACCGGAGGCTATAGCGGCGCGACCCGGCCCATGCTGCCGGTCTCGGCCGTGGCCCTGATCGGATGGGTGCTCCTGATGGTCGCCACCGCCTGCATGGTCGCGTTCCACCGGAACCGCCTGCTTGCGCTGGTGCTGGTCGGGATCATCGGGCTGATCGTCTCGGGCAGCTTCGTCTTTCTGTCCGCGCCGGACCTCGCGCTGACCCAGATCTCGGTCGAGGTGGTCACGGTCGTCCTGCTGCTGCTGGCGCTGAACTTCCTGCCCAAGCACACCATCCGCGAAAGCCGCGATGGCAAGCGGGGCTTCGACGCCTTCATCGCCGCGCTGACCGGCCTTGGTTTCGGCGCGCTGGCCTATGTCATCATGCGCAGCGACTTCGCGCTGCCCTCGATCTCGGGCTACATGGTCGAGAACAGCCACAGGCTTGGCGGCGGCGACAATATCGTCAACGTGATCCTGGTCGATTTCCGGGGCTATGACACTTTCGGCGAGATCACCGTCCTCGGCATCGCCGCCCTCACCATCTTTGCCCTGACCCAGACGCTGCTGCTGGGCGCCAGCGGGCGCAGGCTGCGCAACTGGGTCTATGACACGCGCCGGGCCGGTGCGCGCCATCCGCTGCTGCTGGTGGTGATCACCCGGATCATCCTGCCCATGTCGCTGGTCGTCGGCCTTTATATCTTCCTGCGCGGGCACAACATGCCGGGTGGCGGCTTCATCGCCGGTCTCGTTGTCGCGATCGCGCTGGTCTCGCAATACATGGCCTCGGGATATGCCTGGGCGCAGGAGCGCAACCGCGTGCCCTATCACGGCCTGATCGGGGCAGGGGTGATCGCGGCGGGCGCGACCGGGATCGGCGCATGGTTCGCGGGCATGCCCTTCCTGACCTCGACCTATGGCTATGTGAAGCTGCCGGGGATCGAGAAATTCGAACTGGCCTCGGCCATGGGCTTCGATCTTGGCGTGTTCCTCTGCGTCCTCGGTGCGGTGATGCTGGCGCTAGATTCGCTGTCGCGCATCGCGCGGCAGGCGGGCGAGACGGTGAATGCCAACCCCATGGACATCGACCCAAGACAAGCCGAAGGAGGCCGCTGATGGAGCTTCTGCTATCAAGCGCGATAGGGATGCTGACCGCGGCCGGAATCTATCTGATCCTGCGCCGCCGGACCTTTGCCGTGGTGCTTGGCACCACCATGCTCAGCTATGCGATCAACCTGTTCCTGTTCTCGACGGGGCGACTGGTCGTCAACCAACCGCCGATCCTTGCGGACGGCGTGACCTCCTATACCGATCCGCTGCCGCAGGCGCTGGTGCTGACGGCGATCGTCATTTCCTTCGGGATGACGGCGGTGACGGTGATGATGGCGCTTGGCGCCTTCCTCGAGGGCGGTGACGACCGGGTCGACATGCCGCGCGCCGACCGTGAGCCGGAGGTCGCCCGCGCGCCCGCCGACCGTGCCGGGGAAGGCCGCGCATGAACCACGTCCTGATTGCCCCCGTCATCCTTCCGGCGGTCATTGGCGCGCTCATCATCCTGTGGATGCGGACCGACCTGCTGCTGCAGCGCGTCTTCTCGATCGCGGGCACGGCATCGCTGCTGGCCGTCGCGCTCTACCTCTGCTGGCTCGCCAGCTCGGGCGAGGTCTATGTCTATCGCCTCGGCAACTGGGCCGCGCCCTTCGGGATCGTGCTGATGCTGGACCGGCTGGCGGCGCTGATGGTCGCGCTGACGGCGGTGCTGGCGCTGGTCGTCCAACTTTACGCCTTCGGGTCGGGCTGGGACCGCAAGGGCTGGCATTTCCACGCGCTCTGGCAATTCCAGTTGATGGGCGTCTGCGGCGCCTTCCTGACCGGCGACGCCTTCAACCTGTTCGTGTTCTTCGAGATCCTGCTGATCGCCAGCTATGGGCTGATGATCCATGGCGGCGGGCCGATGCGGCTGCGGGCGGGCGTGCAATACATCGCCTACAACCTCGCCGGCTCGACGCTGTTCCTTGCCGCGCTGGGGGTTCTCTACGCGGTGACCGGCACGCTCAACATGGCGGACATGGCGGCGCGGGTCGCGGTGATGCCGGCCGAGGATACGGCGCTTCTGCGCACCGGCGCGGTGCTGCTGATGCTGGTCTTCGCGGTCAAGGCCTCGCTGGTGCCGCTGCATTTCTGGCTGCCCTCGACCTATGCCAACGCGCCGGGGCCGGTGGCGGCGCTGTTCGCGATCATGACCAAGGTTGGGGTCTACGGGATCATCCGCTTCTACACACTGGTCTTTCCGCAGGACACGGTGATCGAGTCGGTGGTGATGGACCTGCTTCTGCCCGCCGCGCTGTTCACGCTGGCGATCGGGCAGATCGGCATTCTCGGGACGCGCAACCTCGGGCGGCTTGCGGCCTTCGCGGCGGTCGGCTCGGTCGGGACGCTGATGATCGCGGTGGCGCAATTCACCCCGCAGGCAACCGCGGCCGCGGTCTATTACATGATCCATTCGACCCTTGCGGTCGCGGCGCTGTTCCTGATCATCGACATGATCGGGGCGCGGCGCGGCGATCTGTGGCTGAGGCTGGACGCGGTGATGCCGGGGAACGGGCTGATCGCGGCCATGTTCTTTGCGACCGCCATCGCCGTGGTGGGGATGCCGCCGTTTTCGGGCTTCATCGGCAAGCTTCTGGTCCTCGACGCGACGCGGGGCACGCCCGAGGTGGCGTGGATCTGGGGGGCGGTGCTGATCTCCTCGCTGGTGGCGATCTATGGGATGACGCGCGCCGGCTCGCTGGTGTTCTGGAAATCCTACGAGCTGGAGGGCAAGCCCGCGGCGATCCTGCCCCACGCGCCGATGCGGCCGGGCCGGATTCCGACCAAGCTTGAACCCGACGAGCATATCCAGGATCTGGGCGACGCCGCCTCGCCCTCGCTGGCGGCGGTGTCGGTGGGCGCGCTTCTGGCCGGGATCGTCGCGCTGACGATCTTTGCCGGACCGGTGATGCGCTTTGCCGACCAGACGGCGGCGCAGCTTCACGACCCGGCGCGCTATCTCGGCGCGGTGCTGGAGAACCAGGAGGGCACGAAATGATCCGGCGCCTTCTGCCCCATCCCTATCTTTCGGTCACGCTGGCGCTGGTCTGGATGCTGCTGGTCAACCGCTGGGCGGTCGGCTCGCTGGTCTTCGCGGCCATCATCGGGGTCGTCATCCCGTTGATGACCGGGCCTTACTGGCCGGACAGCGCGCGGTTCAGATCGCCGGTGCGGATCGTCGGCTATCTGCTGGTCGTGCTGCTCGACATCGTCAAGGCCAACTTCGCGGTGGCGCGGATCGTGCTTTTCATGCCGCGCCGGTCCTTGATGCCCGCCTGGATCGTGATCCCGATGGACCTGCGCCAGCCCGAGGCGATCACCGCGCTGGCGGCGACCATCACCCTGACCCCCGGCACGCTGACCTGCGATCTGTCGGATGACGGCCATGCCCTGCTCGTCCATTGCCTGCACGCGCCCGATCCGCAATCGGTCGTCGAGGAGATCAAGACCCGCTACGAGGCACGCCTGAAGGAGATCTTCGAATGATCGCTTACGCGCTCGGCTTTGCCTATCTCTGCTTCGGGATCGCGATGCTCTTCTGCCTTTACCGGGTCGTGCGCGCCCCCGGCATCGCGGATCGCGTCCTCGCGCTGGACACCATGACCGTCAATGCCATCGCGCTGCTTGCCCTGTTCGGGATCGACAAGGGCACTGGCATGTATTTCGAGGCCTCGCTGCTTTTCGCGATGGTCGGTTTCATCTCGACCGTCGCCTATGGGAAATTCATCCTGCGCGGCGACATCATCGAGTAAGGAGGGGCCATGGCTCTGATCGGAGAGATCATCGTTTCGGTGCTGCTGGTCGTCGGCGGCTTCTTCGGCTTTGTCGGCTCCTACGGGCTGGTCAAGCTGCCCGACCCGATGACGCGGCTGCATGCGCCGACCAAGGCGGCGACGCTGGGCGTCGGCGCGGTGCTGCTGGCCTCGCTGGTCTGGTTCCCGACCCAGGGCGGGCACCTGACCTGGCACGAATTGCTGATCACGCTGTTCCTGTTCCTGACCGCGCCGGTCACGGGCAATGTCATCGCCAAGGCGAACATGCACATGAACTGGCGCCCGGACGAGATCCCCACGCCCGCGCCCGGTCACAAATGGTCGACATTCGGCGACCCCGAGCACGAATCCCGGCAGGGCAGGTAAGGGGCCGCCGTGGCGGCTTGATTTTTTCAATTCAAGGTTGTATTCGCGCCCTGCGCCCGGTTTGGCGCGGAGAAAATGCCTGTTGAAGGATCGAATGCGGAAACTTGCCCCTCTCGCTGTTCTGGCGCTTGTCGCGGCTTGCGCAGAGCCGCCTATGGCCCAGCAAGAAGCCCTGACTGTCTCCACCAAGTCGAACATGCCGAGGGGGATAGAGCGGACCGACGGGCACGGCCCGGTGCTGGTCTCCGTCGCGGGCAGCGCGCTTTGCGGCCCGCTGCCGGCGGCCGAGACGGGCTATGCAATCAGCCATACCAATGCCGTCCGCAAGCAAGCGGGGCTGCCGCCGCTTCAGATGAACGCCAGATTGCAGAAGGCGGCGGAATTGCAGGCCTGCGACATGGCGGGCCGGGGCGTCATGGAACATCGCGGCGCGCGCTCGACCGGGCCGGGCATGCGCGTCAAGCAACTGGGCTACCGGCCGCGCATCACCGCCGAGAATATCGCCGCCGGGGCAAGTTCGATCTTCGATCTGGATGGCGCGATGAGGGAATGGACGAGTTCCTCGCGGCATCGGCAGAACATGGTGATTCCCCAGTTGAGAGATATGGGGATCGGCCGGGCGCTGTCGCCGGACGGGCGGGTCGCCTATTGGTCGGTGGTCTATTCCGCCCCGAAATAACCGCGTGGAAGGCATGAAAAAGGCCGCCCCTCGGGGCGGCCTTTCCTGTTTCCGGGCGCTCTGATCAGATCAGCCCGGCATGGGCCATGGCCTTGTCGATCGCCACCTTGGTCGCATCGCTGAGGCCCACCAGCGGCAGGCGCACCCGGTCCGAGCAGAGGCCGAGCTTCGACATTGCGTATTTCGCGCCGGTGACGCCCGGCTCGAGGAAGATCGCGACATGCAGCGGCATCAGCAGATCCTGGAATTCCAGCGCGCGGGCATAATCGCCGGCCAGTGTCGCCTCCTGGAACTCGGCGCAGAGCTTCGGCGCGACATTGGCCGTGACCGAGATGCAGCCGGTGCCGCCATGCGCGTTGAAGCCAAGCGCCGTCCCGTCCTCGCCCGAAAGCTGGATGAAGCCGGTGCCGCAGGTGATGCGCTGCTGGCTGACCCGCTCAAGCTTGCCGGTCGCGTCCTTGACGCCGATGATGCGCGGCAGCTTCGCCAGTTCGCCCATGGTTTCGGGCGTCATGTCGATGACCGAGCGGCCGGGGATGTTGTAGATGATAATCGGCAGGTCGCTGGCATCATGCAGCGCGGTGTAATGCGCGATCAGCCCCGCCTGCGTCGGCTTGTTGTAATAGGGGGTGACGACCAGCGCGGCATCGGCGCCCGCCGATTGCGCATGCTGGATCAGGCCGATCCCCTCGCGGGTCGAGTTCGAGCCCGCGCCGGCGATCACCGGGACGCGCCCGGCGGCAAGGGTCACGACCTCTTCGACCACCTTGCGGTGCTCGTCATGGCTCAGCGTCGGGCTTTCGCCGGTGGTGCCGACCGGGACCAGCCCGTGGCTGCCCTCGGCGATATGCCACTCGACCAGCTTCTTCAGCGCCGGGATATCCAGATCCCCTTCGGGGGTGAATGGCGTGACCAGCGCGGGCAGAGAGCCTTTGAACATGACGGTATCCTGAGTTTGAATGTCCGTTGGCCTTACATGCCGCAACGGCGCTTGCCAAGGATGTGAGTTGCGCGTCCCCGCGCTTGCCCGCAGAAAGGGGGCCATGATGTATCCTTTGCGCGACAGGATCCTGCGCTGGTCGCTGGCCGTCCTGATGACCGTTGGCCCGATCCCAGCCGCCGCCGAGGATGCGGCCGCGATCGCGCGCGCGCTTGCCGCCTCGGGTGCCCGCGACTGGGATCGGGCCACGGCCGAGGCCGCGCGCTCGGGTCCGATCGGCGCGGCTCTGATCCAGTGGCAGCGCCTGCGCGCGGGACAGGGGAGTTGGCCCGAATATCTGGCCTTCGCCCGCGAACATCGCGACTGGCCGGGGATGGCGCTGCTGTATCGCAAAGGGGACGCGCTTTTGCGACCCGACCTGCCGCCCGCCGAGATCATCGAATGGTTCGGCGAGCGTCGCCCCACGGCCCTGAACGCCGAGAAGGCGCTGATCGCCGCGCTTGCCGCCACCGATCCCAAGGCCGCCGGGGCCGAGATGGCGCGTTTCTGGACCAGCCAGCCCCTCGACGATGCCGACAGCGACAATTTCATCGCCCTGCACGGCGAGGCGCTGACCGGGTTGCACGATACGCGTCTGGCCAGCCTGCTGGATCAGGGCGAATGGCAGGCGGCGCAGGGCCTGCTGCCGCTGGCATCGGTCCCGGCGCAGGAGGTCGGGCGGGCGCGGATCGCGCTGCAGGCCGGGCAGGCGGGTGTCGATGCCCTGATCCTTGCCTTGCCCGAAGCGCAAAGGGGTGATGCGGGCCTCGCGCTCGACCGGTTCCGCTGGCGGGCGCGGGCCAAGATGCCCGATCTGGCGCGGGAATTGATGCTGGAGCGCTCGACCAGTGCCGAGGCCCTGCGCGACCCCGCCGCCTGGGCCGGGCTGCGGGCCGATTATGCCCGCGCCGCGCTGCGCCGGGGCGATTGGGCGCTGGCCGAGAAGCTTGCCGCCCCGCATTTCATGCCCGAGGGCGATGAGGAGTTCATCGACCTCGAATGGATCGCGGGTTTTGCGGCCCTGAAACAGGGCGCGCATGACCGCGCGCTTGGCCATTTCAAGCGGCTGGAGGCTGGGGTCAGCAGCCCGATCTCGCTGGCGCGGGCCTTCTACTGGCAGGGCCGCAGCCATGAGGCCGGAGGGCAGAAGGACGCGGCCCACGCGGCCTATCTGCATGCGGCAAGCTGGCAGACGGCTTATTACGGCCAGTTGGCCGCCGAGAAGCTGCGCCAGCCGATGCAGCCTGCGCTGGCGGCGCCGGGGCTTGCCGCGGACAGCCTGCCGGAATGGCGGGGCAGCGCGCTGCGGCGGAACCCGGTCTGGCAGGCGGGGGTGTGGCTTCTGGCGGCGGGGGATGCCGATCAGGCGGGGCGCTTCTTCCTGCATCTCGCCGAAACCGCCGAGGCCGAGGATATCGGCCGCATGTCGCGGCTGATGCTGGAGGTGCGCAAGCCCTGGTATGCGCTGCGGCTGGCGAAGGCTGCGGCAGCCAAGGGCGTGATCTATCCGGCCGCCTATTTCCCGCTGACCGGGCTTGAGAACGCGCCGCTGGGACTGCCGCCCGAGCTGGTCCTGGCGATCGCCCGGCGCGAGAGCGAATTCAACCACACCGTATCCTCGCATGTCGGCGCGCTGGGACTGATGCAGGTCATGCCCGATACCGCGCGCGCCATGGCCCGCAAGCTGGGCGAGCCTTTCGACCAGCGCCGCCTGACCCGCGACGCCGCCTATAACGCCCGGCTGGGCGCGGCCTATCTCTCGGGCCTGCGTGAGCGGTTCGGGATCTCGATCGCGCTGGTCAGCGCCGGCTACAATGCCGGTCCGGGGCGTCCTGCGCGCTGGATCGAGGATTTCGGCGACCTGCGACGGACGGCCGATCCGGTCGACTGGGTCGAGATGATCCCCTTCGACGAAACCCGGAACTATGTCATGCGCGTGGCCGAGGCGTTGCCGATCTATCGCGCGCGGATCATGGGGAAACCTGCCCCGATCGTGCCCAGCTTCGACCTGACCGGGGGCGGGATGATGCCGGTGCCGCCGCAGCCGCCGATCCGCCTTGCCCTTTCGGCAAGGCCGCCGATGTCGGGCCGGGCGCTCATTCATATGGCGGCGGGCGGGGTGCTGGCCGAGGTGGCGCCTGCGCCGCCGGTGATCGAGGAGGCGAATGCCGCCGCAAGCCTTCCGGCCGCGGCCACCGTCAGCCCCGAGCGTCCCGCTCGCGCAGGCGAGACCGCCACCAGGTAAAGAGGCCCGCGCCGACGACGATCGCCGCGCCGATCGCGACATTCGGGGCCAGCGTCTCGCCAAAGATCACCACGCCGAAGATGCTGACCCAGACAAGCTGGGTATAGGAGAAGGGTTGCAGCGCGGAAGCCTCGGCCATCTCATAGGCCTTGATCAGCAGCATGTGGCCCACCGCCCCGCAGATGCAGAGGATCAGCAGCCACGGCAGGTCGGAGGTCGCGATCGGCTCCCATTCGCGGATGCCGATCAGCGTCATCGCCGCCGCGCCGCCGATGGCCGTCCAGAAGAAGCTGACCATCGCGCCGTCGTCCCGCGCGACCAGTCGCGTGAGCAGCCCGTAGAGCGCGAACATCCCGGCGGCGAGGAAGGGCAGCGCCGCATCGGCGGTAAAGACGCCGCTGCCGGGTTTCAGCACGATCAGGATGCCGCAGAAGCCGACGCCCACCGCCACCCAGCGCCGCCAGCCGACCTTCTCGCCCAGAATCGGCCCGGAAAAGGCCGAGATCAGCAGCGGATAGCAGGCAAAGACCGCGTGGGTGTTGATCAGGCCGAGGCGCACGAAAGCCTCGACCGTCACCACCACCTCGAGGGCGAGGAGGACGCCGCGAAAGATCTGGGTGAAGGGACGCCGCGTCCGCATCGCGCCCCGGATGCCGCCCGGCGCACGCGCGCAAAGCACCAGAACGAAGGCCACGAAGAACCAGTAGCGCAGCATGATCACGAAGACCGGCGAATAGGCCGTGCCGAGATAGCGCGAGATCCCGTCCTGTGCCGCGAAGATCAGGGCCGAGGTGCAGATCAGCAGGATCGCCTTGCCCTGCCGGTCATCGCGGGAGGATGGCGCGAGGCTGACGTGCTCGGGCGACGGGGCCTTGAATGGCCCCGGCTTGCTGTGTTCGGTCATGGCGGGCAATCCTCTGGTATGGAAGGCTTGCGCCCGCCCGCCGCAAAGGTCAACGGGAGTTAGTCGCGGCTGCGGATGATTTCCGCGAAGGGTTCGAACAACTGCATGTTGCCCGCGATGATCGAGCCCGATTCGACCGGATTGTCCTCGGACCGGATTGATTCGACGAAACCGCCTGCCTCTTTTACCAGCAGAATGCCGGCGGCTACGTCCCACGACTTGATGCCACGCTCCCAATAGCCGTCGAAGCGGCCCGTGGCGACATAGGCGAGGTCGAGCGAGGCCGCGCCCCAGCGGCGCACCCCGGCCGTCACCGGCATCAGGCGGCTCAGGTCGCGGATGGTGGCGGGCAGGGTGCCGCGCCCGCCAAAGGGCACGCCGGTCGCGAAGATCGACTCGATCATCTGGCGGCGGCCCGAGACCCGGATGCGACGGTCATTGAGGAAGGCGCCGTCGCCCTTCTCGGCGGTGAACATCTCGTCCTTGGCGGCGTCGAAGACCACGGCGGCGACGATTTCGCCCTTGTGTTCCAGCGCGATGCTGACCGCCCAATGTGGCAGGCCGTGCAGGAAGTTGGTGGTGCCGTCCAGCGGGTCGACGATCCAGCGCCGGGTCGGGTCCTCGCCCGCCTCCTCGCCGGTTTCCTCGCCGATCCAGCCATAGTTCGGGCGGGCGCCGCGCAGGTCCTCCTTGATGATCCGCTCGGCCTCGCGGTCGGCGCGGCTGACGAAGTCGCCGGCGCCCTTGACGCTGACCTGAAGGTTCTCGACTTCGCGGAAGTCTTTCACGAGGCTGCGGCCCGCCTTGCGCGCGGCCTTGATCATGATGTTGAGATTGGCGCTGGCCATGGCTTTTCCTTTTTGGGATTGGCATGGCTATTAGACAAAGGCCCGCAAAAAGTGAAGCCAGACTAGGGGCTGGCCGTCAGGGAATAACCGGGACGGAAGGCAAGCCGCACCGAAGTGATCGCGCCAAGGTCGTTCCAGGTCGTCCGCTCGATGATCAAGAGAGCTGTTCCCTGCCGGGTTTCCAGCAGTTTGGCGTCGCGGGCATCGGCATTCTCGGCCCGGAACTCGATATCGGCGCGCAGCCACGGAAAATTCCGCACCAGCCATTCGTTCGGATTGATGCGCTGGAAATCGACCTCCTCCACGCCCGGCGCGGCGGTCGGGTTGATCCAGCGATCCTCGATCTGGAAGGGCTTGGTGTCGCCATAATGGACGGTCTGCAGATGGATCAACACCCGGCCCTCGGGCAGCGCCATCCGCTCGGCGACATCCTTCGGGGCGGGGCTGTGCTTCAGGGCGACGATGCGGTGGTGATAGGCCATGCCCGCCCCCTCGATCTGCTCGCGCACGATCGGGATGGTCAGCGTGGCCTTGCGGGCGGGATTCACCGTGACATGGGTTCCCGCCCGGCGCTTGCGGTCCAGCAGCCCCTCCTCAGCCAGCATTTGCAGGGCTTTGTTGACGGTGGCGCGGGCGACGCCGAACTCGATCGCCAGCTCGGCCTCGTCCGGGATGCGGTCGCCCTGCCGCCATTCGCGGTCGACGATCCGTCGCCGGACCTCGGCCACGATGGCCTGCGCTTTCGAGGATGAGGGGGCGGGGCGGTCGGTCACATCCGCTCCTCTACGCGGGCGATGGTGGCCAGATAATCGGCGATGATGCCGTCGCGCGCGATGTGGCGGCCGTCCTTGACCACATGCCGTCCCGCCGACCAGACATCGCGGATCAGCCCGTCATGCCCGGCAAAGATCAGGCTGTCCAGCATCTGGTCGCCGCCACGCCCGAACATCACAGGGTTCGCCAGATCGACCGCGCAGAGATCGGCCCAGAGGCCCTCGCGGATCGCGCCGGTCTCGCGTCCAGCGGCGGTCGCGCCACCATCGAGCCCCGCCTCGTAGATCACCCGCCCGGTCGAGCGGTCGTGTGTCGCGAGGATTGCCCGGCCACGGTCGCGCAGGCGCTGGCTGTATTCCAGCGTCCGCAACTCCTCGACCAGCGAGATGCGGATATTGCTGTCTGAGCCGAAGCCGAGGCGGCCACCGGCCTCGGCCCAGACCGTGCCGTTGAAGATGCCGTCGCCAAGGGATGATTCGGTGATCGGGCATAGGCCCGCGACGGCCCCGGTGGTGGCAAGGCGGCGGGTCTCGTCCTCGGTCATGTGGGTCAGGTGGATCAGCGTCCAGCGCCGGTCGGGATCGAAATTGTCCAAGAGCCATTCGACCGGGCGACGGCCATAGGCGGCGCTGATCTCCTCGATCTCGGGGATCTGCTCGGCCAGATGCATGTGCAGCGGGCGGTCCGGGCGAAGCTCGGCGCAGATCCGCAATGCCTCGGGCGAGACGGCGCGCAGCGAATGGGGCGCGATACCGATGCCGCTATCGCCGTCCAGATGTGCCAGCGCGGTCTCCGCCCCTTCCAGCAGGCGCTGGAATTCCCCGGGCGTGGTGCCGAAACGGTTCTGGCCGGGGGCGAGGGGGCGGCGATCGGTGCCGCCGAACTGGTAATGCACCGGCAGCAGGGTCAGGCCGATTCCGGTGCGGCTGGCGGCGGCAGTGATACGCGCCGCCATCTCGGCGATATTGTCGTAATGCCCGCCGCCGGGGCGGTGATGCAGATAGTGGAACTCGACATTGGTGGCATAGCCCGCCTCCAGCATCTCCATCTGCACGAGGGCCGCGATCGCCTCGACATCCTCGGGCGTCAGGTGGTCGAGGAAGCGATACATGATCTGCCGCCATGTCCAGAAGGTGTCGCGCGGCTCCGGCCCCTTCACCTCGCTGAGGCCGGCCATCGCGCGCTGGAAGGCGTGGCTGTGCAAGTTCGCCATCGCCGGCAGCAGCAGCCCGACCCGGTGGCCCGCGGGAGCCGCGCCGGTTTCCACGGTCGCGATGCGGCCCTGATCCAGCGTGACCGATACATTTTCTGCCCAGCCGTCAGGCAGCAAGGCCCGCTCTGCCCAGATCCGAACCATGCTGTTGCCCTTCTTTCTGTCAAAATAAGTTTAGACATAGGGTATAATTAAGTTTAGACATATGCAAAGCAAGAAATGACTGCGGGAGCTTCAAGAATGCTGCTTCTTACCGGGGGAAGATTTGCCGGAATGGGCGCTGGATCAGGCGGTTACGACCTGATCGAGGATGGCGCCATGGTGATCGGGGACGGCCGAATCGACTGGGTCGGAGAGGTCGGAAAGCTTCCGGAGGAATATGCCGATCTTCCCTATCAGGATCTGGGCGGCCGGCTGGTCACGCCGGGCCTGATCGACTGCCACACTCATATCGTTTTCGGCGGCGACCGCGCGCGCGAATTCGAGATGCGGCTGGAAGGCGCGAGCTATGAGGAGATCGCGCGCGCCGGTGGCGGTATCCTCTCCAGCGTCCGCGCCACCCGCGAGGCGGACGAGGCCACGTTGCTCGCCTCGGCCCTGCCGCGGATCGACACGCTGCTGGCCGAGGGCGTCACGACGATCGAGATCAAGTCCGGCTATGGACTGGATGTCGAGAGCGAGCTGAAGATGCTGCGCGTCGCCCGCCGGATCGGCGAGCTGCGCAAGGTGACGGTCCGCACCACATGGCTCGCCGCCCATGCGCTGCCGCCGGAATACAAGGACGACCGCGCCGGTTATATCCGTGATGTCGTGATCGCCGGGATGGATCGCGGCCATGCCGAGGGGCTGATCGACGCCGTCGACGGCTTCTGCGAGGGCATCGCCTTTTCCCGCGACGAGATGGCCGGGATCTTCGACCATGCCGCGCGCCTTGGCCTGCCGGTCAAGCTGCATGCCGAGCAGCTTTCCGACCTTCATGGCGCGGCGATGGCGGCGCAGCACGGCGCGCTTTCCGCCGACCATCTGGAATGGCTGGGGCAGGATGGCATCGACGCGATGGCCGCCTCGGGCACCGTCGCGGTTCTGCTGCCCGGCGCGTTTTATACCCTGCGCGAGAGGCAATATCCCCCCATGCAGGCATTGCGCGATGCGGGCGTTCCGATTGCGCTGGCGACGGATTGCAATCCCGGCACCTCGCCCCTGACCTCGCTGCTGCTGACGATGAACATGGGCGCGACGCTTTTCCGCATGACCCCGGCGGAATGCCTGACCGGCGTGACACGCCACGCGGCGACGGCGCTTGGTCTTGCCGATCGCGGCCAGCTTCGGCCCGGAATGCGCGCAGACCTTGCGGTCTGGAACGTCCGGCATCCGGCCGAGCTGACCTATCGCATCGGCTTCAATCCCCTTCATGCCCGCTTTGTCGGAGGCGAACTTGTCTGAACTGATCCTCATTCCCGGTGAAACCACGCTTGCCCAGCTTGAACGGGTCTGGCGCGAGGGGCTGGCCGTCCGTCTGGCCGACAGCGCCCGCCCGGGCATCGCCGCATCCGCCGCGCGGATCGAGGCTGCCGCCAATGGCGATGCGCCGGTCTATGGCGTCAATACCGGCTTCGGCAAACTGGCCTCGATCAAGATCCGCTCCGAGGATACCGCGACGCTCCAGCGTAACCTGATCCTCTCGCATTGCTGCGGCGTCGGCGAGGCGGTCGAGCCGGAGATCGTCCGCCTGATCATGGTGCTGAAACTGCTGTCGCTGGGTCGCGGCGCCTCGGGCGTGCGCCCCGAAGTGATCCAGTTGATCGAGGATATGCTGGCGCGGGGCGTCCTGCCCGTCATCCCGTCGCAGGGCTCGGTCGGCGCTTCCGGCGATCTTGCGCCCCTGGCCCATATGGCCGCCGCCATGCTGGGCGAGGGTCGCGCGACCCATGAGGGCCGCGAGATGCCCTCGGCCGAGGCGCTGGCCAGTGCCGGGCTGAAGCCCGTCATTCTGGCCGCCAAAGAGGGGCTGGCGCTCATCAACGGCACGCAGGTTTCGACCGCCTTCGCGCTGGTCGGCCTTTTCGATGCCTTTGCCGCGGTTCGCGCCGCGCTGGTGACCTCGTCGCTTTCGACCGATGCGATCATGGGCTCGACCGCACCCTTCCTTGAGGAAATCCACACGCTGCGCGGGCATCGCGGGCAGATCCTGTCGGCGCGCATCATCCGCGGGCTGATGGACGGGTCGGAAATCCGCGAAAGTCACCGCGAGGGCGATGCCCGCGTGCAGGATCCCTATTGCATCCGCTGCCAGCCGCAGGTCACGGGCGCCTGCATCGACCTGCTGTGGCAGGCCGCCCGCACGCTCGAGATCGAGGCGAATGCCGCGACCGACAACCCGCTGGTCCTGACCAGCGCCGACCTGATCGTCTCGGGCGGCAATTTCCATGCCGAGCCGGTGGCCTTCGCCGCCGACCAGATCGCGCTGGCGATTGCCGAGATCGGTGCAATCTCGCAGCGCCGCATCGCGCTGATGGTCGACCCGGCGCTGTCCCATGACCTGCCGCCCTTCCTGACCCCCGATCCCGGCCTCAATTCGGGTCTGATGATCGCCGAAGTCACCAGCGCCGCGCTGATGAGCGAGAACAAGCACCTCGCCAATCCCTGCTCGACCGATTCGACCCCGACCTCGGCCAATCAGGAGGATCACGTCAGCATGGCCGCACATGGCGCGCGCCGGTTGAAGCGGATGAACGCGAACCTTGCCCATATCGTCGGGATCGAGGCGCTCTGCGCCAGCGCGGGGGTGGAGTTCCGCGCGCCGCTGGCCACCTCGGCTCCGCTGCGGGCGGTGATCGCGAAATTGCGTGAGACCGTCCCCGCGCTGGAGCAGGACCGCTACCTTGCCCCCGACCTTGCCGAAGCCGCGCGCCTCGTGCGCGAGGGGGCGCTGGTCGCGACCGTGCCCGCCCAGCTTTTCGAGGAGGTGCACCCGTGAACCCGGTCGAAATCCATCAGGGCGACAGCCCCGTTATCCTTGGTTTGCCGCATACCGGCACATGGCTGCCCGACGACATCCGCGCTCGCCTGAACCCGCGCGGACAGATTCTGGCCGATACCGACTGGCATATCGACCGGCTTTATGACGGGCTGCTGCCGTGCGCGACGACCGTGCGCGCGACCTTCCATCGCTATGTCATCGACGCCAATCGCGGGCCGGATGATGCGAGCCTCTATCCCGGCCAGAACACCACCGGGCTGGTCTCCGCCACCGATTTCGACGGCGAGCCGATCTGGATCGAGGAGCCGACCGCCGAGGAGATCGCCGACCGCAAGGCCCGCTTCCACGCGCCCTATCACGCCGCGCTGGCCGCCGAGGTCGAGCGGGTCCGCGCGAAACATGGCGTCGCGATCCTTTACGACTGCCACTCGATCCGCAGCCATATCCCGTTCCTGTTCGAGGGCATCCTGCCCGATTTCAACATCGGCACGAATAGCGGCGCGGCCTGCGATCCCCGGATCGAGGCGGCTGTCTTTGACGCCTGCGCCGCGACCGGGCGGACCCATGTGCTGAACGGCCGCTTCAAGGGCGGCTGGACCACGCGGCATTACGGCCAGCCGGGGCAGGGCGTCCACGCCATCCAGATGGAACTGGCGCAATCCTCGCATCTCGCAACCGAAACGCCGCCCTTCGCCTATGACGAGGGCAAGGCCGGGGAGTTGCGCGTGACGCTGAAGGCGATCCTCGAACGCCTCGCGGCCCTTGCGCCGGAGCTTCGGGCATGAAGCCGCTGTCGGGCATCAAGGTTCTGGACCTCTCCCGCGTGCTGGCCGGTCCCTATTGCACGGCGCTGCTGGCCGATCTGGGGGCCGAGATCATCAAGCTGGAGCCGCCGCAGGGCGACGACTACCGCCATATCGGCCCGTTCAAGGATGGCGAAAGCGCGCTTTTCACCCTGAACAACCGGGGCAAGAAAAGTCTGGTGCTGGACTTGAAGAACCCCGCCGATCTGGAGCTTGCGCAGGCCATCGCCGCGCGCGTCGATGTGGTGGTCGAAAACTTCCGACCCGGCGTGGCCGAGCGGCTGGGCCTCGGGGCCGAGGCGCTCAGGGCGACCAATCCCCGGCTGGTCTATTGCTCGATCTCGGGCTTCGGGCAGCAGGGGCCGTTCCGCGACCTGCCGGCCTATGATCTGGTCGTGCAGGCCATGTCCGGGCTGATGGCCGGGACCGGCGAGGAAGGCGGCCAGCCGCTGAAGACCGGCGAAAGCATCGCCGACCTGATCGCTGGGCTTTTCGCAAGCTGGTCGATCATGGCGGCGCTGGTCGGGCGCAATGCCTCGGGGCAGGGGGCGACGCTGGACGTGGCGATGTATGACGCCCTCTTTTCCATGCTGACGACCAGCCATGCGCTGCATCTTTACGCCGGGCTGCTGCCGCAGCGCGTGGGGAATCGCCATCCCTTGTCGACGCCCTTCGGCTGCTTTGCGACGCAGGACGGGCAGGTCGCGATCGCGGTGCTGTCGGGCAAGCATTTCGCCACGCTGGCCGCGCTGATCGGCGCGCCGGAGGCGGCCGGGGATCCCCGCTTCGCCACCGATGAATCCCGCACCACGCATGAGCCGGAGGTCAAGGCCCTGATCGAGGCGTGGTCCTCGCAGCTGACCACCGAGGAGGCGGTTGCCACGCTTGCGGGCGCCGGCCTGCCCGCCGCGCCGATCTGGGACATCGCGGAGGCCGCGGGCAATGAACATGCGACCGCGCGCGGGCTGGTGACGCCGCTGCCCCATGCCGTGCTTGGCATGGCCCCGACCGTCGGACAGCCGGTGCGCTTTGACGGCGAGAAGCCGGTATCGGCCGTCTCGTCCCCGACGCTTGGCGGGGACCGCGCCGCGATCCTGCGCGAATTCGGACTGGAGGAAACTGCATGAGTGACGACTGGCACATGCTGGCCGATGAGGAGCGGCTGTTCTGCGACGTGCTGACCCGCATCTGCGCCGAGCAGATCGCGCCGAAGGCCACCGAGACCGACGAGACTTCGGCCTTTGTCCATGCGCAACTTGCGACGCTGGCCGAGGCCGGGATGCTGGGCGCGAACCTGCCCGAGGAATATGAGGGCAGCGGCATTTCCGCCCCGGCACTGCTGCGCGCGGTGGCGATCGTGGCGGGGGCTTGTGGGTCGACCGCCTCGGCGCTGACGGCGCATTACCTTGCCACCGACTCGATCCTTCTGGGCGGGACCGAGGCGCAGAAGCAGGCATGGCTGCCGAAGGCCGCCAGCGGCGAGGCGCTGGGGGCTTTCGCGCTGACCGAGCCGACTGCCGGTTCCGACCCCGCCGACATGAAGACCCGCGCCCGCCGGACGGAATCCGGCTGGCACCTCAAGGGCACGAAATGCTTCATCTCGAATGGCGGGGTGGCGGATTTCATCGTGGTCTACGCCGTGACCGATCCCGAGAAGGCGCATCGCGGCATTTCGGCCTTCATCCTGCCGAAAGGCACGCCGGGGCTGGAGCCGGGCGCGGCCGAGCGGACCATGGGCCTCAAGGGCGGGCAGGTCTTTACCCTGAATATCGACTGCCACCTGCCCGAGGACGCGCTGCTGGGCGAGGAGGGCAAGGGCTTCCGCACCGCCATGCAGGTCCTCGACAACGGCCGGATCGAGGTTGCGGCGCAATGCCTCGGCCTTGCCGAGGCGGCGATGCAGGCGGCGATCGACTATACCAAGGACCGCGTGATCGGCGGCCAGCTTCTCAGCGACCGGCAGGGCATCCGCTGGATGATCGCCGACATGGGGTTGGCCTATCGTCAGGCGCTGCTGCTGTCGCAGGATGCCGCGCGCCAGCGGCAGGCGGCCCATCACGGCGGCGGGCGCTTCTCGCTCGCGTCCTCGATGGCCAAGCTCGCGGCCTCCGAGGCGGCGGGCAAGATCGCCGATACCGCGCTGCAATTGCTGGGTGGCTATGGCTATACCCGCGACTTTCCCATCGAACGGATCAACCGCGACCTGCGTATCATGCGCATCTATGAAGGCTCGTCCGAGATCCAACGAATCATCATTTCCGGCAATATGCTGGCCTGACCGAGTAGGCATGACATGGACAATCCCCGTCACAACACCCGCGACATCTATCCCGCGACCGGCACCGAGATCACCGCGAAAAGCTGGCTGACCGAAGCGCCGATGCGGATGCTGATGAACAACCTGCATCCCGACGTGGCCGAGAACCCGCATGAGCTGGTGGTCTATGGCGGCATTGGCCGCGCCGCGCGGACCTGGCAGGATTTCGACCTGATCGTCGACAGCCTGAAGAAGCTGGAGGAGGACGAGACGTTGCTGGTCCAGTCCGGCAAGCCCGTCGGCGTCTTCCGCACCCACAAGGACGCGCCACGCGTGCTGATCGCGAACTCGAACCTCGTTCCCCATTGGGCGAACTGGGACCATTTCAACGAACTCGATAAGAAGGGTCTGGCCATGTATGGCCAGATGACCGCCGGGTCGTGGATCTATATCGGCACGCAGGGCATCGTTCAGGGCACCTATGAGACCTTCGTGGAGGCCGGTCGTCAACATTACGACGGCAACCTCAAGGGCAAATGGGTGCTGACCGGCGGCCTTGGCGGCATGGGCGGCGCGCAGCCCCTCGCGGCGGTGATGGCCGGGGCCTGCTGCCTCGCCGTCGAATGCGACGAGACGCGCGCCGATTTCCGCCTGCGCACCCGCTATGTCGATGAAAAGACCCACAGCCTCGACGAAGCGCTGGAGATGATCGACCGCTGGACCAAGGCGGGCGAGGCCAAGTCGGTGGCCCTGATCGGCAACGCGGCTGACGTCTTCCCCGAGCTGGTCAAGCGCGGCGTCCGTCCCGACATCGTGACCGACCAGACCAGCGCCCATGACCCGGTGCATGGCTATCTGCCGCAGGGCTGGACCGTCGCGGAATGGCGGGCCAAGCAGGAAAGCGATCCGAAAGCCGTCGAGAAAGCCGCCCGTGCCTCGATGCGGGTGCAGGTCGAGGCGATGGTCGCCTTCGCCGATGCCGGTGTCCCGACCGTCGACTATGGCAACAACATCCGCCAGATGGCGCTGGAGGAAGGCTTCGAGCGAGCCTTCGCTTTCCCGGGCTTCGTTCCGGCCTATATCCGCCCGCTGTTCTGCAGGGGCGTGGGGCCGTTCCGCTGGGCCGCGCTGTCGGGCGATCCCGAGGATATCTACAAGACCGACCAGAAGGTGAAGGAGCTGATCGACGATCCCCACCTGCATAACTGGCTGGACATGGCGCGCGAACGGATCAGCTTCCAGGGCCTGCCGGCGCGGATCTGCTGGGTCGGCCTTGGTCTGCGCGACAAGCTAGGCCTCGCCTTCAACGAGATGGTGCGCAACGGCGAGTTGAAGGCCCCGATCGTGATCGGCCGCGACCACCTCGATTCAGGCTCGGTCGCCTCGCCCAACCGCGAGACCGAGGCGATGCGCGACGGATCGGACGCGGTTTCCGACTGGCCGCTGCTGAACGCGCTGCTGAACACCGCCTCGGGCGCGACCTGGGTGTCGCTGCATCACGGCGGCGGCGTCGGCATGGGCTTCTCGCAGCATTCGGGCATGGTGATCTGCTGCGACGGCAGCGCCGATGCCGACCGCCGCATCGCCCGCGTGCTGTGGAATGACCCGGCAACGGGCGTAATGCGTCATGCCGATGCAGGTTATCAGATTGCGCTGGATTGTGCGCGCGAGCATGGCTTGAATCTGCCCGGCATTCTCTGATCCAAGGGGGCGACGACGCAACGCTCCGACGTCGCCCCGTCCACCTGTCCAACAAGGAGAAAGACATGAGCTTCCACATGACCGTCCGGGCTGCACTGGTCAGCCTGATCGCCCTTGGCGCGGGTTCCGCCGCCTCGGCCGACCAGCTTGCCGATGTCAAGGCCGCAGGCAAGATCGTCACCGCGACCGACATGCATTATGCGCCCTTCGACATGCTGACCAACGGCACCTATGAGGGCCTGACCAAGGACCTGTTTGACGAGGTTTCCAAGGAAATCGGCGTCGAGCCGCTGTATCAGGACATTCCCTGGACCGCCGAGCTGCCGGGCCTCGAAGTCAAGAAATTCGACATCGTCATCGCCCCGGTGACCATCACGCCCGAGCGGCTTGAGCGTTACACCTTCACCCTGCCGATCGCCGATGCCACCGTCGCGCTGGTCAAGGCCGCGTCGAGCGACCTGACGAAGCCCGAGGACATCAAGGGCAAGACCGTCGGCGTCCAGCAGGGCACCGCGCAGTTCAAGCAGCTTGAAGCCTTTGGCGCCCAGCTTGGCGGTGTGACGATCAAGGAATACGGCACCACCGACGAGGCCTATGCCGACCTCGCCGCCGGCCGTCTGGACGCGGTCGCGGGTTCGCTGCCGAACCTGACCTATCTGGTGAAGAACCGCCCCGAGTCCTTCGCGCTGTTCGAGCCGGCAAAGTTCGGCGAGCCGAAATACTTCTCGTGGGTGCTGCGCAAGGACGCGGATTCGGAAACCTTCGCCAAGGCGATCAATGACGCGCTGCTGAAGATGACCGATGACGGCCGCGTCAAGGCCATTCAGGAGAAGTGGCTGGGCACCTATACCGAGCTGCCCCGCGAAGTTCCGACGAAGTAAGCCTTTCGCCGGGCGGGGACATCTCCGCCCGGTTTTCCGACCCAAGGCGAGACGTGCATGTTTTCCATCCCCGTGTTCTTTGAAAGTTTCTGGCCGCTCATCTGGGCGGCGCGATATACGCTGCTGATCTCGGTCCTCGGGATCGCGCTGGGGCTGGTGATCGGAACGCTGATCTGTGCCGCGCGCCTCTCGCCCTATGGGCTGCTGCGCCGCTTCGCGGCGGTCTGGGTCAGCTTCCTGCGCGGCGTGCCGCTGCTGGTGCAGCTTCTGGTCTTCTACTACACCCTGCCGGTGATCGGGGTCGATATCCCGGCCATCGCCGCGGCGGTGATCTGCGTCGGCGTCTGCGCCTCGGCCTATATCTCGGAAATCTGGCGCGGCGCGATCGCCGCCTTGCCGAAGGGTCAGGCCGAAGCGGCCGTCGCCATCGGCATGGGCCCGCGCGACGTCTGGACCCGCGTGATCCTGCCGCAGGCCTTCAGCATGTCGCTGCCCGCGCTGGTCAACGAACTGATCCTGCTGGTCAAGGCATCCTCGCTGGTCTCGGTCGTCGGCATCCTCGAGATCACGCGGGCCAGCCAGGCGCAGGCCGCGACCACCTTCCGCCCGCTGGAGGTCTATATCGCCGCCGCCATCATCTATCTGGCGATCAACCTGTGCCTCGCGGCGCTGGGGCGCTACCTTGAACACAGGACGGCCGTGTGATGGATTTCAGCATCTTCCAGCAATACGGCCCCGCCCTGCTGAGGGGGTTCGGCATCACCATCCTGTGCTGGATCCTCGGCACGATCTTCGGCATGTGCCTTGGCCTCGTGATCGCGCTGATCCAGCGCTATAGCCCCCGCTGGGTGCGCTGGATCATCCAGGCCTATATCGAGGTGATCCGGGGCACGCCCTTCCTCGTCCAGCTTTTCGTGCTGTATTACGGCGGCCCGCTGATCGGCTTGCGCCTTGATGCGCTGCCCGCCGGCCTTCTGGGCCTGACGATCTATGGCAGCCCCTATTTCGCCGAGATCTTCCGCGCCGGCTTCCGTGCCGTGCCGCATGGCCAGATCGAGGCCGCCCGCGCCATCGGCATGACCGAAATGGCCATCGTGCGCCGCATCCTGCTGCCGCTCGGCCTCGTTTCGTCGCTGCCGGCGCTGATCAACTTCTCGATCATCCTGACCAAGGAGACGGTGATCCTGTCCATCATCACCGTGCCCGAGCTGATGTATCAGGTGAACCGCATGTCCACCGAGACCTTCCGTTATCTGGAGGCGAATCTCGTGCTGGCGCTGTTCTTCTGGCTGCTTGTCGAAACCATCTCGCGCGTTGGCCGCCGGCTTGAGACGCGCATCACCAAACATCTGATCGAAAGGACCTGAGCGATGCAGGCCGCTGCCGTCGAGATCCGCAAGGTCAACAAGTTCTACGGGCCGTTCCACGCGCTGAAGGACGTGGACATAAATATCGTGCCGGGCAAGGTGACCTGCCTGATCGGGCCTTCCGGCTCGGGCAAGTCCACGCTGCTGCGCTGCATCAACTTCCTCGAGGAATACGATTCCGGCGAGGTTCTGATCGACGGCCAGATGATCGGCTATGACGCGCCCGGCAAGAAGATGTCGGGCCGCAAGCTGCGCGAGATGCGGCGCTCGATCGGGATGGTGTTCCAGCAGTTCAACCTGTGGCCGCACATGACCGCGCGGGAAAACGTGGCCGAGGGGCTGATGCGTGTGCGCGGCATTGCCCGCGCCGAGGCGCATGAGCGCGCGGCGGCCGCCCTGACCAAGGTGGGACTGGGCGACAAGATGGAGAACCATCCGACGCGGCTTTCCGGCGGCCAGCAGCAGCGCGTGGCCATCGCCCGCGCCATCGCGATGGAGCCGCGGCTGATGCTCTTCGACGAGCCGACCAGCGCGCTTGACCCCGAGCTGGTGGGCGAGGTGCTGAACGTGATGAAAACCCTTGCCGCCGAGGGCATGACCATGGTTGTCGTGACCCATGAGATGGGCTTTGCCGCCCATGTCGCCGATCAGGTCGCCTTCATGGAAAAGGGCGAGCTGGTGGGGGTCGACACCCCCGACCGCATCCTGCACCAGCCCGCCGATCCGCGCATCCAGTCCTTCCTGCGCACCTATCACGAGCGGAACAGTTTCTGACCGCTCTTGCCAAAGCCCTCCTGCTGCCTAATTCATCTTGGGCAACCCAAGCAGGAGGGCCACATGCCCCAGTCGAAACTGTTCGAGCCGATCGCGATCGGCGGCTCCACCCTTGCGAACCGTATCGTCATCGCGCCCATGTGCCAGTATTCGGCCGAGGACGGGAAGATGACCGACTGGCACCAGATGCATCTGGGAATGCTGGCCCAGTCGGGCGCGGGCATCCTGACCATCGAGGCCACTGCCGTCGTCCCCGAGGGGCGCATCACCTATGGCGATGTCGGGCTCTGGGATGACGCGACCGAGGCCGCGATGGCCCGCGTCCTGAAATCCATCCGCGACTGGTCCGACATGCCCATCGCGATCCAGCTTGCCCATGCCGGGCGCAAGGCCTCGACCGCGAAGCCCTGGGACGGCGGCGCGCAGATCGCGCCCGATCAGGCGAATGGCTGGCAGACCGTCTCGGCCTCGGACCTGCCCTTTGCGGCGACGGAAAATCCGCCCACCGCGCTTGATCGCGCCGGCCTTGACCGGGTGCGCGACGCCTTCGCCGAGGCGGCGCGACGCTCGGTCCGGCTGGGGATCGACGCGATCCAGATCCATGCCGCGCATGGCTATCTGCTGCACCAGTTCCTGTCGCCGCTGTCAAACAAGCGGACCGATGAATATGGCGGCAGTCTGGAAAACCGGATGCGCTTCCCGCTGGAGGTTTTCGACGCCATCAAGGCAGCCGTGCCCCAGGGATATCCCGTCACCGTGCGCCTGTCGGGCACGGACTGGATCGACGCCGCCGATTGGGAGGAGGGCGGCTGGGACAGCGAAAGCACCGTCGCCATATCGAGGGAGCTTGAGCTGCGCGGTTGCGATGCGATCCACGTCTCCAGCGGCGGGCTGGACGTGCGGCAGAGGATCCCGGTCGGCCCGAACTATCAGGTGCCGCTGGCCCGCGCGGTGAAGCAGGCGGTCTCGATCCCGGTCATCGCGGTCGGCCTGATCACCGAGGCGCAGCAGGCCGAGGCGATCGTGGCGACGGGTGACGCGGACCTGATCGCGGTGGCGCGCACCATCCTCTACGATCCGCGCTGGCCCTGGCATGTCGCGGCGGAACTGGGCGCCAGCGTCACCGTCTCGCCCCAGTTTCTGCGCTGCCAACCCTCGACCCTGAAGCAGCTTTTCAGGGCACGCTAGCGCCGTTCCGCCTGTGTCTCCGGCAGCGCAATCGCGCCGCCGGCACTGTTTTGGCGCGGCGATTGCCGATCGGCGGTTGTTCTTCAACGCATTTTCGCTAGACTGGGACGCCACACCCACGGAAAAACAGCCGCCGACCCTTCGATGATCGACGACCCTTCCGACAAGCCCGACCCCCCGCGACGATGCGGGCCGGGTGATGTCGAACCCGTCATCCCCGTGCCCGCGGATGAAACCTCGCCGGAGCCCGGCCCGAGCGATCCCCATGCGCGCCAGAGCCTCTCGCAGCGCCTGGCCGATCTTGCGCGGGAGGGCGTGCATCAGCGCATCGCCATGCGCGACCTGCTGGAACTGCTGCCGGGGCGCACGCTTGCCGCGCTGATCCTGATCTTCGCCGCCCCGAATGTCCTGCCCGCGCCGCCCGGCCTCTCGGCGGTATTGGGCCTGCCGCTGATCTATCTGAGCTTCCAGATGATGATGGCGCAAGACCCGTGGCTGCCGCCGCTGATCGCGCAGCGCTCTGTTTCACGTGCCACATTCGCGGCGCTGGTCCGGCGGGTGACACCGCTGCTTGCCCGGCTCGAGCGGTTGCTGCGGCCGCGCCTGGCATCCTTCGCCAGCCCCGCCGCCGAGCGGGTCATCGGCGGGCTTTGCCTTGCCCTCTCCATCATCCTCGTGCTGCCGGTCCCGCTGGGCAACATGTTGCCCGCATTCGGCATCAGCCTCGCCATGCTGGGCCTGCTGGGGCGGGACGGGCTTTGGGTGCTGATCGGCGCGTTTGTCGGCCTCGCGTCCTTTTTCATCGCGGTGGGGGTCGTCTATGCGATGATCAAGGCCACCATCTTCCTCCTGTCGCGCGTGCTGGCATGACCGGTCCGCGCATTTCCCTTACGGAACCGAGACTTTTCCATGTGGATTGAAATCCTGATCGTCGTCCTGCTGACCCTGCTCAATGGCCTTCTGGCCATGTCCGAGCTGGCCATCGTCTCGTCGCGACCCGCACGCCTCAAGGTGCTGGCCGACCGGGGCAACCAGGGCGCGGCGACCGCGATCCGGCTGGCCGAGGAGCCGGGCCGCTTCCTTTCCACGGTCCAGATCGGGATCACGCTGGTCGGCGTGCTGTCCGGGGCATTCTCGGGCGCGACGCTGGGCGCCCGGCTGGCCGCGGCGCTGCCCGGCTGGGGGGTACCCGCCTCGCTGGCCCAGCCGCTGGGCATGGGGGGCGTGGTCGTGGCGATCACCTATCTCTCGCTGATCCTGGGCGAGTTGGTGCCCAAGCAGATCGCGCTCCGCTCGCCCGAGACCGTGGCGGCGCGGGTCGCACCGCTGATGCGCGGCATCTCGCGCGTGGCGGCGCCGCTGGTCTGGCTGCTCGACCGGTCGGGCCGGCTGGTCCTGTCACTGCTGCGCCAGTCGGGCGAGGACAATCGCGGCATCTCGGACGAAGAAATCCGCCTCGTCATCGCCGAGGCCGAACATGCCGGCGTCATCCACCGGGCCGAGACCGAGATGATCGCGGGCGTGATGCGCATTGCCGACCGCAGCGCGCGCGGCCTGATGACGCAGCGCCGCGACATCGTCGCCGTGGACCTGCGGGACAGCTATGCCGCCGTCGCCCGCAAGTTCAAGGAAAGCCACCGCACCCGCCTGCCGGTCAGCGACGGGGACGAGCAGAACCTGATCGGCGTCGTCGCCAGCGCCGACCTGATTTCGGTCGATCGCCAGAACTTCGACCTGCGCGAGCTGATGAAGCCCGCGCCGATCATCCCCGAGACCATGGACGCCCCCGAGGTCATCAGCCGTCTGCGCGCCTCTCCGGGCCAGATGCTGCTGGTCTATGACGAATACGGCCATTTCGAAGGCGTCGTGACCCCGATGGACGTGCTGGAGGCCATTACCGGCGAGTTCTCGGGCATGGACGATGACGAGCCGAAGCTGGTGGTGCGCGACGATGGCAGCATGCTGGTCGCGGGCTGGATGCCGGTGGATGAATTCGCCGACCGGTTGGGTGTCCAGCTTGCCGATGATCACGACTATTCGACGGTCGCGGGCCTCGTCCTCGACCTTGCGGGGGCGATCCCGCAGGTCGGCGACAAGGTCGATTGGGACGGCTGGCGGATCGAGGTCATGGACCTTGACGGCCGCCGGATCGACAAGCTGCTGGTCGACCGCCTCGCGCGTGCTTGACCGGTTCTGGTAAAGCGCGGCTTCTCATTCTGCGCAGGTGTGATAATCACTGATTATGAATTTCACCCTGCGCCAGATCACCTATTTCCTCGCCGTCGCCCGGCTTCTCAGCTTTGTCCGCGCGGCCGAGGTCTCGAATGTCTCGCAGCCGGGGCTGTCGAGCCAGATCGCCCAGCTTGAGGCGCGGTTGGGCGGACCTTTGTTCGAGCGTGGCGCAGGCACCGGCCCCGTCCGGTTGACAGCCTTGGGCGAACGCCTGCTGCCGATTGCCCGCGAACTGATGGACACTGCCCAGCGGTTGCAGGCGGCGGCGCGGGCCGAACGCTCGGCGCTGTCGGGGCGGATGCGGCTGGCGATCATTCCGACTGTCGCGCCCTATCTGATCCCGCACCTCATCCCGATGCTGCGTCGCAACCACCCCCTGCTGAACCTTGAACTGCACGAAGTCGCGACGGACGAGTTGCTGGAGGGGCTTGCCGCCCGCCGCTTCGATGCCGGGCTGATGGCACTGCCGGTCGGCGCCGCGGGGATCGAGGCGGAGCCGGTCCTGCGCGATCCGTTCCTTGTCGCCATGGCCGAGGATGACACGACGACCCTTCCCTCGGGCCCGGCGCGGCCCGAGAATATCGAGGTCGGGCGCCTCCTGCTGCTGGCCGATGGCCACTGCCTGCGCGATCAGGCGCTGGAGGTTTGCGGGATGCGCAATGCCCGCACCAGGCTGAACCTCGAGGCGGCGTCGATGGCGACCCTGATGCGGATGGTGGCCAGCGGGATGGGGATGACGCTGATCCCGCGCCTTGCGCTGGCCGATGAGAACCGCGATGGCCGCCTGCGGGTCGTGCCCTTTGCCGAGCCGGCCCCCTCGCGCGATCTCGCCGTGGTCTGGCGTCGCAATGCCGAGGCCGAGGGCGATGCCCGCGCGCTGGCCGAGGTGATCCGCAGCCTCGCCCCGCTGCTGGGGGTCGAGGCGCTGGAAACGTCTGTTCTTACTGCCTGATCAGTACCGGCAGTTGCATCGGCATCGGCTTGCCCGAAGGGTGCGGCGGCAGGCGGGGAATCCGGGCAGCCTGACGGGTCAGGGCGGCATCGGTCCGCGCATCGCCGGTCGAGCCCGCAAGCCGCCCGCCGGACACGCTGCCATTCGGCTGGATCGTGAACAGCACCGTGACGCGCACACCTCCCTGCTGCACCCGGGCGCGCATCATGTGACGAGACACGGCCGACTCGACCTTCGATTGCCATGTAGCGACCTGCCGCGCGCTCGGTTGGGCACCGGCCTGCGGCGCTGCCGTCTGGTTCGACTGCGGCGCGCGGACGCGGGTGGTGGCCTGACGCTCGGGCTGTTCCTCAGGGGCCTTTTCCTTCTTCGGCTCGGTCTTTTTCCGCTCCGGCTGTTTCTCGACCAGCTTCGGTTCGGGTTCCTCCTCCGGCGGCTCGGGGCGGGCCTTCGGACGGACCGATTGCGACAGCACCACTGCATCGGGCGGCGGCGGGAAGAGCGAGTTCATGTCGGGCAGCGGCTCAAGCTCCGGCAGCGGTTCCGCCATGGCGAAATCGGGTGCAGGTTCCGGCTCCGGCTCCGGCTCCGGCTCCGGTTCCGGCTCTGGTTCAGGTTCCGGCTCGGGTTCCGGTTCGGGCGCGGCCTCGGCCATCTCGGGGGCCTCCGCCTCGTCCGGCGGCGCGGCGGCTTCGGGCATGGGGGCCAGTTCGATAAAGATCGCCTCAGGCATGCCGGGAGGGGCTGCCGCCTCGGCCCGGTGCAGGATCCACAGCGCGCCACCCAGATGCGCGGCAAGCACCACAACGGCGGCAGAGCCCCAGAGCGCCCCTTCGCGGATCACGCTGTTGCGGTTGCTGCTCATGGCGCGGCGGCTCCTCCGGGTGCGGGCACCGCTTCGCCTGCGGCTGGCGCGGCTCCCGGCGCGGCTGCGGTCGTTTCAAGACCGACCAGCGCGATCTTCAGATAGCCCGTCTCGCGCAGCGTGTTCATCACGCCCATCAGGTCGCCATAGGTCACGGCCTTGTCCGCGCGCAGGAAGATGCGCTTCTCGCGATCGTTTCCGGTCGCCGTCGCAAGCGCCGCGGCAAGCCCGTCCGGCGGGATGTCCTCGTTCCCCAGCGCCAGCGTCAGGTCAGGCTTCACCGTCACCCAGACCGGCTGGTCCGGCCGCTCAGCCGGTGTCGCGTTCGAGACGGGCAGATCGACATTCACGTCGACCGTCGCCAGCGGGGCCGCGACCATGAAGATGATCAGCAGCACCAGCATCACGTCGATGAACGGCGTGACGTTGATCTCGTGGTTCTCGACCAGATCGTCGCCCTGGGATTCGCGGATGCCACCGGCCATGGCTCAGACCTCGCTGCGGGGAGCGCCGCGGAAGTCGAGGTCGCGGCTGACAAGGCGCTTCACACCCGCTGCGGCATTCGCAAGACGCAGCCGGTAGCCGGTGATGGCGCGGGCAAAGACGTTATAGATGACCACGGCCGGGATGGCGGCGACAAGGCCGATGGCGGTGGCCAGCAGCGCCTCGGCGATGCCGGGGGCCACGACGGCAAGGTTGGTGGTCTGCGATTCCGAGATGCCGATGAAGCTGTTCATGATCCCCCAGACCGTGCCGAACAGGCCGACAAACGGCGCGGTCGAGCCGATGGTGGCCAGCACGCCCGTGCCCCGGCCCATCCGGCGACCGGCAACCGCCTCGATCCGGTCGAGATGGGAGTCGACGCGTTCCTTCAGCCCGCTGTCGCCCGCCTGATCAAGCGCCGGGGCCGAGCGGTCGTATTCCGTCGCAGCGGCCCGGATCATGCGCGAGACCGGGTCGCGGCGTCCGCCAACCGCGGTCAGCGCCGCGGGCAGGCTTGCGGCGGTCTCGACCCGGTGGATGCCGCGCTGCACGCGGCTCAGCGCCCCGGCGAGTTCGAGGAACTTGGCGACCAGCACCGTCCAGGTCACGAGCGACGCGAAGGCGAGGCCGATCATCACGCCCTTCACCACCCAGTCGGCGGCCCAGAACATGCCGACAGGTGAAAGGTCATGGGGCAGGTTCGGGTCGCGCTCCTGCGGCGAGAGAGGCGCGAGCGCATCCTGGATCACCTGCGGCAGCACGCCGGCGGGTTCCGGCGCGACCTCGACCGGCACCGGCGCGATGGCTGGCGCGGGTTGCGCTTCGGTCCCGGCAGCGGGATCGACGGGCTGGGCGTCGGCGGTCGTCGCCGTAGCAGCGGGCGTTTCGGTCGCAGTCTCAGGTGCAGCGGCCGGGCTCTCCGGGACCGGAGTTTCCGCGACGGCAGGGGCCTCGGCCGGGGCGGCGGTCGCCGCAGGCGCGGGCGCAGCCGGTGCCGGAGTCGCATCAGCCGCCGGGGCCGGATCGGCCACCGTATCGGTGATCGGCGCCGGAGGCTGGCTTGCCGCGTCCTGTGCGTGAATCGGCGCGGCCATCATCAGGCAGGCAAGCGTAAGGGCGGTCCCGGCGCGCAGGCGCGGTAGCGGCAGGTGGCTCATGGCGGTCCTTCGTCTCTTCGGCATTTGCAGCTCCGCGGAGGCCGGGTAACTGGCCTGCGGATGAACGCAGGCATCTGCCTTGGCTGCGGCTTTGCCGTGCATATCCGACCTCAGGGTAAAATTGTCAACTATTACCCGGTCAAGATCGGCAGGGTCTGACGCGTCCAGTAGGCCGCGATATGGCTCTGATGCCGGTCGTGGCCGCCATCGTCCAGCAGTTGCGCGCGCAGGCGGTCGACCTCCCGGCGCTCGCCGGCCATCCACAGGAAAGCATCGGGCGCGGGGGGCGTCGCGCGCAGGATCGCCTGCATTTCCTCAACCCCGCCGGGCCGATGCCGGATGCCGAAGCCGGGACTGCAAGGCATGGGATAATCCGCGCGCGCGCCCCACAGCCAGACATCGCCCGTGGCATCGGGACGCGCCGCGATGATCCGGGCGATGGCGGGATAGGCGGTCTCGTCCCCCGCGAGGATCAGCCGCTTGGCCGAGGGAACCCCGCCGCCCGAGGGGCCGCTCAGCCCGACCACATCGCCGACCGCGCCGCTTTCCACCCATTCCGTGACCCGGCCGCCGGCATGCAGGAACACATCCGTCTCGATCCAGCCCGCCTCCGGGTCGATCGCGCGGACGGTGAAGACCGGTCGATGCAGCGCGCGCTCGCCCTTCGGCCAGACCACCTGCCCATTTGCGCCGATCTGCGGCCATTCCGGCGCCGTGTTGCCAGGCACCGGCAGGACAAGACGGAAATGGATCGAATCCTCGGTCGCGAGGCGGCGCAGATCCGGGCCTTGCAGCCTCAGCCGCAGGAAATCCACAGCGATACGCCGAATCCCGGCGACGCGGGCCAGACTGAAAGTCGCAGGCATCCTGCCCACATCCGCAAGCGATGACCATGCGAGGCGCTCGGCCAGTTCCGGGTGAACCTCGGCCAGATGCTCGCCGATCGCCTCCTGAATCGCGACCAGCCATTCCGGCCGATGCGCCCGCGCAAAGACCAGCACGTCAGGGCCGCGCTTCTTGACCCCGAACTCGCCCATCTCGGTCTCGCACCAGGTCGAGCGGCCATGCCCGTCATGCAGCTCCAGCCCATGCTCCTCGGCCTCCTCACGCAAGAGCCGGTCGAGCATGGCGAAATCGGTGCCGGTCAGCATCGCTTCGGACTGGAACTCTGGCGGAGTCGTCAGGCGCATCCGGCTACCTCTCTCTGTCGCGCCGAAAATGCCGCGCGCCGATCCACCGGGCAATCGGGAATCGCGCGGCACCGTCCGGCTTCACCGTTTCCCAAATACCCATCACGACATTGCGGACAGGCGCAAGGCTGCGGGTCAGGCGCTCTCTGCGATCAGCTTCGCCGCCGCCTCGATCCCGCCGCGGCCATGGGGAATGCCAAGCGCGTCCATTCCGGCCTCGATCACCGCAAGCGTGCCCAAAAGCTGATGGGCGCTCACATGGCCCATATGGGCGATGCGAAGCCCGGCCTCGGGATCCGCCGCGCCAAGGCCGACGCCCAGCGTCAGCCCGGCCTTTTCCTGCGCCCAGCGGCGCAGCGCCGTTGCCTGGGGAATGGTCGCCGCCGTCACCGACCGCGCCCGCCCGGCGGGCTCGGCGACCACCGCCGAGATGCCGCTGCCGCCCTTGCCCCAGGCGTCAAGCGCGGCCCAGGTCGCGCGGGCCAGCGCCTCGTGCCGCGCCCATGCAACGGGCAGCGTCTCCTCGTCCAGCAACAGGCTCAGCGCCTCGTTCATGCCGAAGATGTGCTGGACCGGCGGCGTGCCGCCCCAGAACTGCCACAACTCCACCGCCTCGGTCCGGGGTGCCCAGTTCCAATAGGGCGTTGTCAGGTCGGTCGGCCCCATCGCCCGCAGCCGGTCGGAGAGCCACAGCAGCGCCAGACCCGGCGGCAGCATCAGGCCCTTCTGGCTGGCCGAGACCAGCAGGTCGACGCCCCATTCGTCCATCATCATCGGCTCGCACCCCAGCGCGGCGATGGCATCGACCGCGAAGAATGCCGGGTGATCGCCGATCGCCTGCCGCAGCGCCGGGATGTCGGCGCGGGCCGAGCTTGCGGTATCGACCTGGCAGACCAGCACCGCCTTGACCTCATGCCCCTTGTCCGCGGCCAGCCGTTCGGCAAGGCGCGCGGGATCGGGCGGGCAGAGGCCGAAATCCAGCGTCTCGACCCGGATGCCAAGCGCCCCGGCGGTCTGCGCCCAGCCGCGCCCGAAATGACCCGAGGTCAGCACCAGCGCCAGATCGCCCCGGTTGAACAGGTTGACATTCGCCGCTTCCCAGCCGGCATGACCATTCCCGATATAGGGCGCGCAATGGGCCGAGGTGCCGGCCAGCCGCTTCAACCCGGCGATCATCGCGCGGTTCTCGGCGGCGAGGTCGGGGCCATAGATATCGGGCGAGGGACGGTGCATGGCGCGCAGCACGCGATCGGGGACGGGCGAGGGGCCGGGGATGGCGACGACCGGGCGGCCCTGTGCAAAGCTCATTTCGGGAAGGCCTCTAAAAGGTGAATCCGCAATCGGTAGGCCCGCGCCGCGACAAGGTCAACGCCCGGCCGGGTTGCCGCGGGGGGCGTCACGCCTTATGCCTTTTGCGAAACTCGACTGCGGGAAGCACAGATGGCGGACAGATTACAGATCAGGGCCAATCTCTTCGCGCGGATGTGGCGGGACTACCTGCACCCCTATTGGGCGCGGATCGTCCTTGCGCTGTTCTTCCTCATCCTCGAGGGCTCGACGCTGGGCTTTCTCAGCTGGATGCTGAAGCCGCTTTTCGACCGGGTCTTCGTCGGCGGTGATGCCGATGCGATCTGGTGGGTGGGCGGCGTCATCTTCGGCCTCTTCATGCTCAGGGCCGCGACCTTCGTGATCAACCGCAGCCTGATGACCTCGGTTTCGCTGGCGGTCTCGACCCGAATGCAGACCGACCTGCTGCGCCATGTGATGACGCTCGACGGCAGCTTCTTCCAGAAGAACCCGCCCGGCGCGATGATCGAGCGGGTGCAGGGCGATTCGATCGCGGTGCAGGGCGTCTGGTCCACCTTCATCTCGGGCATGGGGCGCGACATCGTCTCGCTGGTGTCGCTGTTCGGGGTCGCGATCGCGGTCGATCCGCAATGGACGCTGGCCGCGCTGATCGGTGCGCCGCTGCTGATCGTGCCCATGGTGCTGGTCCAGCGCTACATCCGCCGCAAGATGCGCCAGAACCGCCAGATCGCCAGCCAGCGCGCGACCCGCCTCGACGAGGTTCTGCACGGCATCAACGCGGTCAAGCTGAACCAGATGGAGGACTATCAGGCCGGCCGCTTCGCCCAGATCGTCGGCCGCATCCGCACCGGCCAGATCAAGATGTCGGCGATCGGGGCGACGGTTCCCGCGCTGGTCGATATCGTCACGGGCATCGGCTTCATGGGCGTCCTCTGGCTCGGCGGGGCCGAGGTCATGTCGGGCGAGCGCACGGTCGGCGACTTCATGTCCTTCTTCACCGCCATGGCGCTGGCCTTCCAGCCGATGCGCCGGCTCGGCAGCCTTGCGGGGACATGGCAGACGGCTGCGGCCAGCCTCGAACGCATCTACGAGATCCTCGACATGCGGCCCTCGATCACTTCGGGCCCGCGCCGCGAGCCGCCGCCGGACACCACCATCATCCTTGACGACGTGCGGCTTTCCTATGACGGCTATCCGGTCCTGAACGGCCTCAGCTTCACCGCCAAAGCCGGCCAGACGACGGCGCTGGTCGGGCCTTCGGGCGCTGGCAAGTCCACGGTGTTCAACCTGCTGACGCGGATGGTCGATCCCGCCTCGGGGTCGATCACGCTGGGCGGCGTGCCGCTGGCCGAGTTCGACCTGGCCACCCTGCGCGACCAGTTCTCGACCGTCAGTCAGGATGCGGCGCTGTTCGACGAGACGCTGCGCGAGAACATCCTGCTGGGCCATCCCGAGGACGAGGCGCGGCTGCGCGGCGCGATCGAGGCCGCGCATGTCGCGGATTTCACCGATCCTTTGCCGCAGGGCCTCGACACGCCGGCCGGGCCGCGGGGTTCCGCGCTGTCCGGGGGCCAGCGCCAGCGCGTCGCCATCGCCCGCGCGGTCCTGCGCAATGCGCCAATCCTGCTGCTGGATGAGGCGACGAGCGCGCTTGACGCGCAAAGCGAGCTGTTGGTCCAGCGGGCATTGGACGAGCTGTCGCAGGGCCGGACCACGCTGGTCATCGCGCACCGCCTCTCGACCATCCGCCGCGCCGACAAGATCGTCGTGCTGGAGGCGGGACGGGTTGTCGAGGAAGGCAGCCATGACCAACTGATGGAAAAGGGTGGCGCCTATGCGGCGCTGGTCAAACTGCAATTCGGAGAGAAGTGATGCGGCGGATCCTGGCGGTTTCGGGGGCGGATCGGGTCGAGTTCCTGCAAGGGCTGGTCACCAACAAGGTCGGCGATGTGCCCTGCTGGGCGGCGCTGCTGACGCCGCAGGGCAAGTATCTGGCCGATTTCCTGATCATCCCGATGGGCGAGCGGCTGCTCGTCGACGTCGATGCCCGGCTGGCGGATGACCTGACGCGCAGGCTTTCGATGTACAAGCTGCGCTCGGCGATCACGATCGAGGCCACCGACCTTCAGGTCTCGCGCGGGATCGGCGACATGCCCGACGCGGCCATTGCCGATCCCCGCCACGAGGCGCTTGGCTGGCGGCTCTATGGCAGCGCCGAGGGCGACGATGGCACCGATTTCGACGCGATCCGGGTCGAGCATTGCATCCCGGAGACGCTGGTCGAGCTGATCCCGAACGAGACCTTCATCCTCGAGGCCGGGTTCGAGCGCCTGCACGGCGTCGATTTCCGCAAGGGCTGCTATGTCGGGCAGGAGGTCACGGCGCGGATGAAGCACAAGACCGAGCTGCGCAAGGGCCTGATCACCGTCGGGATCGAGGGCGAGGCCCCGGTCGGCACGCCGATCCTGATGGCGGACGGGCGCGAGGCCGGGACGCTCTTCACCCAGTCGGGCGGCCGCGCCATCGCCCATATGCGCTTCGACCGCATGGGCGAGGGGCTGACGGCGGGGGACGCCCGCATCCTCGCGTGAGCGAGGGGGACCCCATCCGCCGCATCGTCCATGTCGACATGGACGCCTTCTTCGCGTCCGTCGAACAGCGCGACAATCCCGATTTGCGGGGAAAACCCGTAGCCGTCGGCGGCATCCAGCGCGGTGTCGTCGCCGCCGCCAGCTACGAGGCGCGGCGCTTCGGCGTGCGCTCGGCCATGCCCTCGATGCGGGCGAAAAGGCTGTGCCCCGACCTGATCTTCGTCAAGCCCCGGTTCGAGGTCTATCGCGCCGTCAGCCAGCAGATCCGCGCCATCTTTGCCGATTACACCCCGCTGATCGAGCCCCTGTCGCTGGACGAGGCCTATCTGGACCTGACCGATCATCTGGAGGGGCGGACTGCGACCCGCATCGCGCAGGAGATCCGCGCCCGCATCCGCGAGGCGACCGGCCTGACCGCCTCGGCCGGGGTCAGCTACAACAAGTTCCTCGCAAAGCTCGCCTCGGACCAGCGAAAGCCCGACGGGCTGTTCGTCATCCCGCCCGAGGCTGGGGCGGCATTCGTCCAGTCGCTGTCGATCGGGCGCTTTCACGGGGTTGGCCCCGCCACGGCGGCGCGGATGGAGGCGCATGGCATCCTGACCGGCGCCGATCTGGCGCGCCAAAGCCTTGAATTCCTGACCGCGCGCTTTGGCAAGTCGGGGACTTATTACTGGAACATCGCGCGCGGGATCGACCACCGCGAGGTGAAGCCGGACCGGATCAGGAAGTCGATCGGGGCCGAGAACACGTTTTTTGACGACCTGCGCGATCTTGCCGCCGCCCATGCCGAACTTGCGCCGCTGGCCGACAAGGTCTGGCGGCACGCGACCTCGGCCCGGCGCGCGGGGCGGACGGTGACGCTGAAGGTGAAATACGGCGATTTCCGCCAGATCACGCGGGCGAAATCGCTGCCCGCTCCGGTCGAGAGCCGGGACCAGATGCTGGCGATCGCCTGCGAGCTTCTTGCCCCGGTCTTCGCCGATCCGCACGGGGTCAGGCTGCTGGGGATCACGCTCTCGGCGCTGGAGGAGGCGGGGGCGGTGGCCGCCCCGCGCCAACTTGGCCTGTTCGATCAGGCGTAAAGCTGGGTCGCCCCGACCTTTTCGTGGATGCTGTTCACGGTCGCCTTGTCGAGACCCAGCGCCGTCGCCAGCGAATGCAGATATTCGGCCTCCCTGCGATTGTCGAAATCGATCGCCATCACCGACATCAGGTAAAGCTGGGGCGCGACCTCGGCCGGGACCTCGCGGGCGAGGGCGGCGGCATCGACGGGCGCCGCCATCTGGGCGCGGATGAACTTGCGCTCCTCGTCGTCAAGCTCGCCGAATTCCTTCATCAGGCGCTGCTGCTCGACCTCGTCGATCTCGCCATCCGATTTCGCCGCCTGGATCATCGCCTTCAGCATCAGCCCGGCAAGGGCGTTCTGTTCGGGCGTGGGCGCGACCTCGGGCTCTTTCCCGGAGGCGAGCGTCTGGTTGAAGAGATCGCCGAAGCTGGTGTCGTTGCTGGGCTGCGAGCCTTTCTGCGCAAGGCCCTCGGCCGGGCTGGCCGGGGTTTCGGCGCGGGCCTGACCGCCCCCCAGAAGCTCGCCCAGAATGCCGCCCAGCCCGCCTGCGGCCGCGCCTCCGGCAAGGATGCCGCCCAGCCCGCCCCCTGAACCCGAGCTTGCAGTGGTCGCGCCGCCGCGACCGCGGGTCAGATCGTCAAGGATGCCGCCAAGGCCGCCCGCGGGGGAACGCGCGCCGCCATAGGGCGTGCCGCCGCCGGCAGCCGGGGTGCCGCGCCCGCTGAGCACCTGACCGAGAATGTCGCCAAGGCCGCCAGATCCCGCTTGACGGGTGCCGGGATGCGAGGAGTTGTTGCCGAGCAGGTCGTCGAGGATGCTGCCGGATTGCGGCTGCCGGCCGTGTGCGCCGCCCGCTCCGGCCGTCTGGCCACTGCGAGCCTGGGCGTTCTTCATCATGGTTCCGATACCCTTGGCCAGCATGACGCCGGCCGCAACGCGGGCTAGTGACTTCATCAGACTCATCTGGTCCTCCGCCATGAAATCGCACCCGCCGGAAGGGCGGGCGACCTTCCCTGCCACAAGTGCCGTGGGGTCTTTCTGGTTCCGTCGAATGTCGCGGCGTATCGCGCGCATGGGACGGCCCGCCTGCCCTTGATTTTTCCCCGGTGCAAATATAAGTCGCGGCGGATGTTTCACGATGGGGGCTGTCGCGCGGGTGGCCCTCTCGCATAGGAGGCCATGATGGCAAAGGCAAAGTTTGAACGTACGAAACCGCACGTCAACATCGGGACCATTGGTCACGTTGACCACGGCAAGACGACTCTGACGGCTGCGATCACCAAGTATTTTGGTGAATTCAAGGCC
>Ga0160472_100310_pt1 | contig 49393 bp, 42 predicted proteins | sample HID1973M_E11MG_FD_108267 | JGI IMG/M metagenome (GOLD analysis project Ga0160472, IMG submission 108267) | Enriched mosquito-associated microbial communities from UW Madison campus, WI, USA - HID1973M_E11 MG | ecosystem: Host-associated > Arthropoda: Insects > Digestive system > Unclassified ... | reverse complement strand
CAGTGCGGGGGTATGGCGCAAGCAGCACACGGATGTGCTGCGCTCGGCTGTCGGAGGCAGGACGCCGGAGCCAGCCGATGCGCCATACCCCCGCACTGCCGCGGCTCCCGCCGAAGCCGACACTACCCAACGCTTTGGCTCCTGCGGTTGCGGTTGCAACCCTGGACAGATGACGGTCGCCGGCAAGCCGGCTCCTACACAAGTGCACGTGATGGCCTCGGCAAACGCAAAACGCCGGCCCTGCGGCCGGCGTTCGCGAACTGGATCGTCCGGCCGCAGCCGGTCGGGATCAATGCTTGAGGTTGCGGCGCAGGCGCTCCAGCGCCTGCAGCTGGGCGGTGACCTCGGCCAGGCGCGCCTGCGCCTCGGCCACTTCCATCGCCTCGCTGCGGTTGGCCAGCACCCGCTCGGCCTCTTCCTTGGCCGCGCGCACCGCCGCCTCATCGATGTCCTCGGCACGGATCGCCGTGTCGGCCAGCACCGTCACCACCTGCGGCTGCACCTCGAGGATGCCGCCGGAGATCGCGAAGTCCAGCTGCGTGCCGTCGGGCAGGCTCACCACCACCTTGCCCGGCTTCAGGCGGGTGATCAGCGGCGCGTGGCGCGGCGCAATGCCCAGCTCGCCCAGCTCGCCGGTGGCCACGACCAGGGTGGCCTCGCCGTGGAAGATCTCCTGCTCGGCGCTGACGATGTCGCAACGGATGGTGGTGCTCATGCTTCGCTTCTCTTCCGTGTCGCCTTCCAGTCGATGGTGACTGGCGGCTGGGGATGCGATGCCGGCCCGACGGCCAGCATCGTGGCGCCTCCCCGCGAACGGGACGGCGCGCCGGTCATCAGGCGATCTTCTTCGCCTTCTCGACCGCTTCCTCGATGGTGCCGACCATGTAGAACGCCTGCTCCGGCAGGTGGTCGTACTCGCCATCCACAATACCCTTGAAGCCGCGGATGGTGTCCTTCAGCGACACGTACTTGCCCGGCGAGCCGGTGAACACCTCGGCCACGTGGAACGGCTGGCTGAAGAAGCGCTCGATCTTGCGCGCGCGCGACACCGCCAGCTTGTCCTCTTCCGACAGCTCGTCCATGCCCAGGATCGCGATGATGTCCTTGAGCTCCTTGTACTTCTGCAGCGTGGCCTGCACGCGGCGGGCGGTGTCGTAGTGCTCGTGGCCGATGACGTTCGGATCCAGCTGGCGGCTGGTCGAGTCCAGCGGGTCCACCGCCGGGTAGATGCCCAGCGCGGCGATGTTCCGCGACAGCACGACGGTGGCGTCGAGGTGGGCGAAGGTGGTCGCCGGCGACGGGTCGGTCAGGTCGTCCGCGGGCACGTACACGGCCTGGATCGAGGTGATCGAGCCGGTCTTGGTCGAGGTGATGCGCTCCTGCAGCACGCCCATTTCCTCGGCCAGGGTCGGCTGGTAGCCCACCGCCGACGGCATGCGGCCCAGCAGCGCCGACACTTCGGTGCCGGCCAGGGTGTAGCGGTAGATGTTGTCGACGAAGAACAGCACGTCGCGGCCCTTGCCGTCGGCGTCCTTCTCGTCGCGGAAGTACTCGGCCATGGTCAGGCCGGTCAGCGCGACGCGCAGGCGGTTGCCCGGCGGCTCGTTCATCTGGCCGTAGACCATCGCGACCTTCGACTCCTTCATGTTCTCCAGCTTGATGACCCCGGCCTCGGCCATCTCGTGGTAGAAGTCGTTGCCTTCGCGAGTGCGCTCGCCCACGCCGGCGAACACCGACAGGCCGCTGTGCTCGGTGGCGATGTTGTTGATCAGCTCCAGCATGTTCACGGTCTTGCCGACGCCGGCGCCGCCGAACAGGCCGACCTTGCCGCCCTTGGCGAACGGACACATCAGGTCGATCACCTTGATGCCGGTTTCCAGCAGATCGTTGCCCGAGGACTGGTCGGCGTACTCGGGCGCGGGTCGGTGGATTTCCCAGCGCTCGCTCGCTTCGACCGGGCCGGCTTCGTCGATCGGCTCGCCCAGCACGTTCATGATGCGGCCCAGGGTGCCCGCGCCGACCGGCACGGACACGGCCTTGCCGGTGTTGGTGGCGACCAGGTTGCGCTTCAGGCCGTCGGTGGAGCCGAGCGCGATGGTGCGCACGATGCCGTCGCCCAGCTGCTGCTGCACTTCCAGCGTGATGGCGGTGTTGTCCACCTTCAACGCGTCGTAAATCTTCGGCACGTCGGTGCGCGCGAACTCGACGTCGACGACCGCGCCGATGATCTGAACGATCTTGCCCTGACTCATGGTGATTTCCTCAGACTCTTCTAATTTTCGTCGCGACCCGGGTCGCCGATGGTTTTACTTGAGAAGCCCGCACGTGGAAGCGCGGGCCCTTGCGATGGGCGCGCGTCAAACGGCCGCGGCGCCGCCGACGATTTCCGAGATTTCCTGGGTGATCGCCGCCTGGCGGGCCTTGTTGTAGATCAGGTTCAGGTCGCCGATCAGCTTGGTGGCGTTGTCGCTGGCCGACTTCATGGCCACCATGCGCGCGGCGTGCTCGGACGCCACGTTCTCCAGCACCGCCTGGTACACCAGCGATTCGACGTAGCGGGTCAGCACGTGCTCCAGCACGGTCGCCGCGTCTGGCTCGTAGATGTAGTCCCAGTCGTGGCGGGTGATCGGGGCGTCGGCGGCCGGCAGCGGCAGCAGCTGGTCGAACGCCGCGCGCTGGGTCATGGTGTTGACGAAATCGTTGTACACCAGGTACACGCGGTCGACCTTGCCGGCCTCGTACGCGTCCAGCATCACCTTGACCACGCCCACCAGCTGCTCCAGCTGCGGGCGGTCGCCCAGGTGGGCGACGCTGGCCAGCATCCCGACCTTGATCCGGCGGAAGAAGGCCGAGGCCTTCTGGCCGATGGTGACCACGTCGACCTCGGCGCCCTTGTCCTGCCACTGGCGCACTTCGCCCAGGATCTTGCGGAACAGGTTGTTGTTGAGGCCGCCGGCCAGGCCGCGGTCGGAGGACACGACGATGAAACCGACCCGCTTGACCTCCTCGCGCTCGACCAGGAACGGATGGCGGTACTCGGAGTTGGCCTGGGCCAGATGGCCGATGACCTGCTTCATGGCGCGCGCGTACGGGCGCGAGGCCTTCATGCGGTCCTGCGCCTTGCGGATCTTCGAGGCCGAGACCATCTCCAGCGCGCGCGTCACCTTGCGGGTGTTCTGCACGCTCTTGATCTTGGTTTTGATTTCTCTGCCGCTTGCCATCTCGTGCTCGCTATGCCTGCTGCGTGGGAACGGATCCCGGCCCTGTTACCAGCTGCCGGTGGCCTTGAATTCGGCGATGCCGCTCTTGAACGCCGCTTCCAGCTCGTCGTTCCAGTCGCCGCTGGCGCTGATCCTGTCCATCATCGCGCCGGCGGTGTTGGCGAAATGCGCGTGCAGGCCTTCCTCGAACGCGCCGATCTTGGCGACCGGCACGTCGTCCAGGTGGCCTTCGTTGACCGCGTAGATCGACAGCGCCTGGTTGGCGATGGACATCGGCTGGTACTGCTTCTGCTTCATCAGCTCGGTCACGCGCTGGCCGCGCTCGAGCTGCTTGCGGGTGGCTTCGTCCAGGTCCGAGGCGAACTGGGCGAACGCGGCCAGCTCGCGGTACTGGGCCAGGGCGATGCGGATGCCGCCGGACAGCTTCTTGATGATCTTGGTCTGGGCGGCGCCGCCGACGCGCGACACCGAGATGCCGGCGTTCACGGCCGGGCGGATGCCGGCGTTGAACAGGTCGGTCTCCAGGAAGATCTGGCCGTCGGTGATCGAGATCACGTTGGTCGGCACGAACGCGGACACGTCGCCTGCCTGGGTCTCGATGATCGGCAGTGCGGTCAGCGAACCGGTCTTGCCCTTCACCGCGCCCTGGGTGAACTTCTCCACGTAGTCCTCGGACACGCGCGCGGCGCGTTCCAGCAGGCGGCTGTGCAGGTAGAACACGTCGCCCGGGTAGGCTTCGCGGCCCGGCGGGCGCTTGAGCAGCAGCGAGATCTGGCGGTAGGCCACGGCCTGCTTGGACAGGTCGTCGTAGACGATCAGGGCGTCTTCGCCGCGGTCCATGAAGTATTCGCCCATGGTGCAGCCGGAGTAGGCGCTGATGTACTGCATCGCGGCCGACTCGGACGCAGTGGCGGCCACGACGATCGTGTGGGCCAGGGCGCCGTTCTCTTCCAGCTTGCGCACCACGTTGGCGATGGACGAGGCCTTCTGGCCGATCGCCACGTACACGCATTTGATGCCGGTGTTCTTCTGGTTGATGATCGCGTCGATGGCCAGCGCGGTCTTGCCGGTCTGACGGTCGCCGATCACCAGTTCGCGCTGGCCGCGGCCGATCGGGATCATGGCGTCGACGGTCTTGTAGCCGGTCTGCACCGGCTGCGACACCGACTTGCGCCAGATCACGCCCGGGGCGACGCGCTCCACCGGCGCGGTCAGCTTGGCATCGATCGGGCCCTTGCCGTCGATCGGCTCGCCCAGCGCATTGACCACGCGGCCCAGCAGCTCGGTGCCGACGGGCACTTCCAGGATGCGGCCGGTGGTCTTGGCGATGTCGCCTTCGCGCAGGTTCTCGTAATCGCCCAGCACCACCGCGCCGACCGAGTCGCGCTCCAGGTTCAGCGCCAGCGCGAAGGTCTCGTTCGGCAGTTCGATCATCTCGCCCTGCATTACGTCGGCCAGACCGAAGATGCGCACGATGCCGTCGGACACGCTGGTCACGGTGCCTTCGTTGCGGGCCTCGGCGGCCAGCTTGACCTTCTCGATCCGGGTCTTGATCAGTTCGCTGATTTCGGAGGGGTTGAGCGTGCTTGCCATCGGTAAGTCCTATGTGCCGGTTGCGGCCGGCGGTTCAAATGGATTCGGTTCGCGCGCCTATTGCGCGAGTGCGGCCTGCAGCCTCGAGAGCTTGCCCTTCAGCGAGCCGTCGATCACCACGTCGCCGGCGTCGATCACCGCGCCACCGATCAGCGACGCGTCGACCGCAGTGCTGAGCGCGACCTCGCGGCCGAAGCGCTTGCGCAGCGCGGCCTTGATGACGTCGAGTTCGCCGGCCGGCAGTTCGGCGGCGGACGTGACCGTGGCCTTGACCACGCGCTCGGCCTCGGCGCGCAGCTCCTCGTACAGCCCGGCGATTTCCGGCAGCTGCGCCAGGCGGCGGTTTTCCGCCAGCAGCGCGAGGAAGCGCGTGAACGATTCGCCCGCGCCGTCCACCGCCAGCAGCGACACCGCCTCGGCGTGGGTCAGCTGCGGGTTGAGCAGCAGCGAAGCGGCGCGCGGATCGGCGGCCACGCGCGCGGCGAAGCCGAGCGCGTCGGACCAGCCGGCGAAGCCGCCTTCGTCCTGCGCGATGGCGAATGCCGCGCGGGCGTAGGGTCGGGCGAGGGTGAGGGCCTGGCTCATCGATCAGATTTCCGCGGCCAGCTCGTCGAGCAGGGCCTTGTGGGCGCTGGCGTCGATCTCGCGCCTGAGCAGCTTCTCGGCGCCGCTCACCGCCAGCACCGACACCTGCCTGCGCAGATCCTCGCGGGCACGTGTGGTGGCCGCGTCGATCTCGGCCAGGCCCAGCGCCTTCTGGCGGTTGGCCTCGACGATGGCGTCGTTGCGGGCCGCCTCGACGATCTGGTTGGCGCGCTGGTGCGCCTGGTCGATGATCTCGTTGGCCTTCGCGCGCGCTTCCTTCAGCGCCTCGTTGACCTTTTCCTGCGCCTGCGCCAGGTCCTTCTGGCTGCGGTCGGCCGCGGCCAGTCCTTCGGCGATCTTCTGCTGGCGTTCTTCGATGGCCGCGATGATGTGCGGCCAGCCGAACTTCATGACCATCCACGCCACCGCGAAGAACGCGAAGCCCTGGACGATGAAGGTGAGGTTGATATCCATGACTACTCCAGACGCCAACGCGCGAAGGCGCCGGCGTTAGCCTGAAACCGGTTGTCTGATCAGCCCGCGATCGTCGACAGGAACGGGTTGGCGAAGATCAGGAGCAGGGCGATGGCGACGCCGATGATCGGCACCGCATCCAGCAGGCCGGCGACGATGAACATCTTGGTCTGCAGCATCGGGGTCAGCTCCGGCTGGCGGGCCGAGCCTTCCAGGAACTTGCCGCCCAGGATGGCGAAGCCGATGGCGGTGCCGAGGGCGCCGAGGCCGATCAGCAGGCCGGCCGCGATGACCGTGAACTTGGCGATTTCCGCGTAGAGGGCGATGTTTTCCATGGTTTTCTCCGTACTAACTCTGGTCAGGTTTGAAAAGGGAGGGGATGAAGGGTGAAGCGGACTCAGTGGCTTTCCGCCGCCATGCTCAGGTAGACGATGGTCAGCATCATGAAGATGAAGGCCTGCAGGGTGATCACCAGGATGTGGAACGCGGTCCACACGAAGCCCGAGACGAACTGCAGCGGCGCCATCACGTAGGTCAGGCCGCTGGACAGCGACGCGTGCCAGGTCATCAGCGCGATCAGGATGAAGATCAGCTCGCCGGCGTACATGTTGCCGAACAGTCGCAGGGTCAGCGACAGCGGGCGCACCAGCTCCTCGATCACGCGCAGCAGCAGGTTGGCCGGCGCCAGCAGGATCTTGGCCACCGTGCCTTCGGCGTGGAACGGCGCGGTGAAGGCCTCCTTGACGAAGGTGCCCACGCCCTTGTGGCGGATACCGAACACCTGGATCAGCAGGAACACCATCAGCGACAGGCCGAGGGTGGTGTTGAGGTCGGCGGTAGGTACCGCGCGCAGGAAATGCACCCCGGCGGCACCGGCCACGGCCGGCGGCCAGTCCACCGGCAGCATGTCCATGAAGTTCATCAGGAACACGAGGCAGAAGATGGTCAGCGACAGCGGCGCGATCAACTTGCTGCGACCGTGGAAGGTTTCCCGCACCAGTCCGTCGACGAAGCCGACCACCATTTCCACGCAGGCCTGGAACTTGCCCGGCACGCCCGCGGTGGCGCGGCGCGCCGACACCAGGAACCCGACCAGGAACAGCGCCGCCAGCGACAGCGTGATCAGCACGCTGTCGAGGTTGACGACCATGAACTTGCCCTCTCCCACCTGCCACTGGAGATGATGCAAGTGATGCTGGATGTATTCGGTGGACCCGCCACCGGAAGCCGGTTCAGCGCTCACGTTCTACCCTGATGCCAAAAATTCAAAGCCAATGGGTACGCGACCAAGGCGATCGCGAGCCCCGCCAGCATCGGGAGCGGCGGCAAGCGCCCGACACCCGATGCCATCGCAAATATCGTTGCCACCACCAACCACTTCAGGCCCGAGCCCAGCACCAGCCGCAGGAAGGCCGACCGCGCCGCGACTACCCCCCCGCCCAGCGCGACATTCGCGGCCAGGGCGCTTCCCAGCACGACGCTGGTCCCGCCCAGCAGCGCCGCAATCGCTGCGGAGAGCCCCTGGGCCAGGAAAACCAGGGCCGCCAGCAGCACGGCGGCCGCCTGGCAGGCCAGTGCCCGCAACACCAGTCGTCGACCCGTGGCGATGGAATTCAGCACACGCGACACCCGGTGAGCGAGACAAGGACAAGGCGCATCGAAATGCGCCCCGGCAAGCCGCAGAAGTATAACAGGCGCCAATTTTCACCGGCAACCGCTGGAAGTCGTGATGGCCGGAGGGTTCCGGCCGCGTACCGGCAGGATGCGGCGACCCGTTCAGGCTTTTGTTCAGCTGGCATCGCCGAACCGCAGGATCCTTGCGGAGGCTGCCCTGACGGGCGCACTTCACAGAAGCCGGCCTTGCAGGAGCAGGCCGGGCGCCGGCCGGAACTTCCGTCGCTGCCGCCGGTCGATCCGATGCCGGGACGGAGAACCTCGTCGGTCCATTCCCGGCCCAAGGCCCCGGGCCCTCAACCCCGGGGCCTTTTTCGTTGCCGGACGCCCCTTGGCTGGATGAACGGCCCGGCGATCCGATCGCCGCCCCACGGTGGGATGGCGAGGCACGGACCGGATCCGGCGCAGGGAACCGGGAAGAAGTTCCTTCTCCATCCATGGGAAGCGTCCCGGAGGCGGTGGCCGGGACGCCCGGCCAGTATCCGCAAAAGCAGGCCGCGGCTGGTGCCGGGACCTGCCGTTCCGCGCGCCGCCGGCCGCGCTACTTCTTCTTCGGGATATAGAGGTCGGTGATCGTGCCTTCGTATACCTCGGCCGCCATCGCCACCGTCTCGCCCAGCGTGGGGTGCGGGTGCACGGTGTGGCCGATGTCGGCGGCCTCGGCGCCCATTTCGATCGCCAGCGCCAGTTCCGAGATCAGGTCGCCGGCGTGCACGCCGACGATGCCGGCGCCGATGATGCGGTGGCTGGCCTCGTCGAAGATCAGCTTGGTCGAACCCTCGGTGCGGCCGATGCCGATCGCGCGGCCGCTGGCCGCCCATGGGAACTTGCCCACGCCGACCTTCAACCCCTTGGCCTTGGCTTCGGTCTCGGTCACGCCGACCCAGGCCACTTCCGGGCTGGTGTAGGCCACCGACGGGATCACCCGCGCGATCCATTCCTTCTTCTCGCCGGCGGCGACTTCGGCGGCGAGCTTGCCTTCGTGCGTGGCCTTGTGCGCCAGCATCGGATTTCCGACGATGTCGCCGATGGCGAAGATGTGCGGCACGTTGGTGCGCATCTGCCGGTCCACCGGGATGAAGCCACGGTCGCTCACCTGCACGCCGGCCTTGTCGGCGTCGATCTTCTTCCCGTTCGGCGCGCGGCCCACGGCGACCAGCACGCGGTCCCAGGTGCCCGATTCCAGCGCCGGCTTCTCGCCCTCGGTCGCCGATTCGAAGGTCACCGTGATGCCCTTCTTCCCGGCCTCGACGCCCGATGCCTTGGTCTTGAGATGGACCTCGACGCCCTGCTTCTTCAGGCGGTCGGCCAGCGGCTTGACCAGGTCCTTGTCGGCGCCGGGCATCAGCTGGTCCATGAACTCGACCACGGTCACCTTCGCGCCCAGCGCGTGGAACACGGTGGCCATCTCCAGGCCGATGATGCCGCCGCCGACGACCAGCAGGCTCCCGGGCACCTCGGCCAGTTCCAGCGCATCGGTGGAATCCATGACGCGCCTGTCGTCCCACGGGAAGTTCGGCAGCTTCACCGCCTGCGAACCGGCGGCGATGATGCACTGCTCGAAGCGCAGCAGCTGAACCTTGCCGTCGGCGCCGGTGACCTCCAGCTCGTTGGGCGAGACGAATTTCGCCACGCCCTGCACCGTGCGCACCTTGCGCTGTTTCGCCATGCCGGCCAGGCCCTTGGTCAGCTGGCCGACGACCTTTTCCTTGTATTCGCGCAGCTTGTCCAGGGTGATCTTCGGCTTGCCGAACTCCACGCCGAAATCGCCGGCGTGCGACACCTCCTCGATCACCGCGGCCGCGTGCAGCAGCGCCTTGGACGGGATGCAGCCGACGTTGAGGCAGACCCCGCCGAGGCTGGCGTAGCGCTCGACCAGCACCGTGTCCAGGCCCAGGTCGGCGGCGCGGAACGCGGCGGTGTAGCCACCAGGGCCCGAGCCGAGCACGACGATGCGGCATTCGATGTCGGCCGGCTTGCCGGTGCCCAGCGCCGGCTTCGGTGCCGGCGGCTCGGCCGGGGCCCGGTGCGAGGGCGCTACCGGCGGCTTGCTGCCGGGCGCGGCCACGGTCGGCGCGGCGCCGGTGCCTTCCAGCACCGCGACCACGTCGCCCTGCGACAGACTGTCGCCGACCTTGACCTTCAGTTCCTTTACCACGCCATCGGCCGACGACGGCACTTCCATAGTCGCCTTGTCCGACTCCAAAGTGACCAGGCCCTGGTCCTTCTTCACCGTGTCGCCGACGGCGACCAGCACTTCGATCACCGGCACACCGCTGTAGTCGCCGATGTCGGGGACCCTGACCTCGACCGGACCGGAAGCGGCCGCAGGCGCCGCCGGAGCCGGGGCCGCGGCGGCGGAAGCGGTTGCGCTGGCGGCCGCAGCGGGTTTGGCCGGGGCCGGCGCAGCGGCAGACGCACCCGCGGCTTCGAGCACCACCACCACGGCGCCCTCGGACAGCTTGTCGCCGACCTTGACCTTGAGCTCCTTCACCACGCCGTCGGCCGAGGACGGCACCTCCAGCGTGGCCTTGTCCGATTCCAGGGTGACCAGGCCCTGGTCCTTCTTCACCGTATCGCCGACGGCGACCAGCACTTCGATCACCGGGACGTCGGAATAGTCGCCGATGTCCGGAACCTTCACTTCGATCGTGTTCGCCATGTCCGCGCCCTCAGAGCAGTACGCGGCGCATGTCGGCGAGGACCTGCGACAGGTAGGTGGTGAAGCGCGCGGCGGCGGCGCCGTCGATCACGCGGTGGTCGTAGCTCAGCGACAGCGGCAGGGTCAGGCGCGGCACGAACTGCTTGCCGTCCCACACCGGCTGGAACGAAGACTTGGACACGCCCAGGATCGCCACTTCCGGCGCATTGATGATCGGGGTGAACGCGGTGCCGCCGATGCCGCCCAGCGAGCTGATCGAGAAGCAGCCGCCGGACATGTCGGCCGGGCCGAGTTTGCCGTCGCGCGCCTTCTTGGCCAGCTCGCCCATTTCCTGGGCGATCTGCAGCACGCCCTTCCTGTCGACGTCGCGGATCACCGGCACGACCAGGCCGTTGGGCGTGTCGGCGGCGAAGCCGACGTGGACGTACTTCTTCAGGGTCAGGTTCTCGCCGCTCGCGTCGAGCGAAGCGTTGAAGTCCGGGAACTGCTTCAGCGCCGCGGCGCTGGCCTTGAGCAGGAAGGCGAGCATGGTCAGCTTGATGCCCGACTTGGCCTTTTCCTGCTCCTTGTTGAGCTGCACGCGCAGCTCCTCCAGCTCGGTGATGTCGGCCTGGTCGAACTGGGTCACGTGCGGGATCACCGCCCAGTTGCGCGCCAGGTTGGCGCCGGAGATCTTCTTGATCCGCGACAGCGGCCGGGTTTCGACTTCGCCGAACCTGCTGAAGTCCACCTTCGGCCACGGCAGCAGGTTCAGGCCACCGCTGCCGGCGACCGGCGCGACGCCCGCCGCGGCCGGCACGCCGCCGGCAAGCGCGGCCTTGACGTAGCGCTGCACATCATCCCGGGTGATGCGGCCACCACGCTCGCTGCCCTTGACCTGGGCCAGGTCCACGCCCAGTTCGCGGGCGAACAGGCGCACCGCCGGCGAGGCGTAGGGCACCTGGTCGGGCAGCACGCTGGCGGCGCCGAATTCCACCGGCGGGGTACGCGGCGGTGCGACTTCCGGGCCGGTGCCCGGCTTGCCGGCGGGCAGCGCATCGGCCTGTGCGATCTCGCGCTGGGCCAGCTTGTCGGGCGCGGCCGAGGCGGCGACCGGCTCGACCTTGGCGCCGGTCTCGGCGGTCTTGACCGGGGCCACAGGGGCCTCGGCCTTGGCCGGCGCGGGGGCCGGCGCCGCGGCATCGGCAGCCTCGATGAGCGCCACCACGCTGCCCTCGGACAACGTGTCGCCCAGCTTGGCCTTCAGTTCCTTGACCACGCCGGCGAACGGGGACGGCACTTCCAGGGTGGCCTTGTCCGATTCCAGCGTGACCAGCCCCTGGTCCTTGGCCACGGTGTCGCCGACGGCGACCAGGACTTCGATGACGGGGACGTCGCTGTAATCCCCGATGTCGGGGACGCGCGCTTCCTTGATTTCGGCCATGCCAGGGCTCCGGCGTTCATGCGTGGGGAAAGACCCCTATTGTGTCCGCCCGCGCCCGACCCGCCAACCTCCGCGACGACTTCCGGCACGGGCGCCGGCCCGATGTCCCGCGACATGTTTCAACGGAGACCATTCGCGCGCGCGGCCGAGGATCAGTACGCAAGCGGATGCCGGCTTGCCGGTGCCGGCCCGCTGGTATGGCCACGGTTTCACGCCGCATTCCGCGCCACGAGGCCACGCGATCCGCTCACATCGTGCTCAGGTGGATGAATTTGCCCGACGGACGAAATCCAGTCCCGGCGCGGCCTGCGCGCGTTTGGCTGAACCGTGGCGACGGATTGCATGCACGCACTGGCAAGCGTTCATCCGCGCATCGATAGGGTCTGCCGCGCCCACTCCAGGGCATACAACAAAAGAACAGGAGACACCCCCATGCGTTCCCTTCGAATCCTGACCCTGGCCCTGATTCCCGCGCTGGCGACCGCGCCGGCCTTCGCCCAGGACGGCAGCGCCGCCGGCAAGCGCTTCGCCGTGACCGGCGGCATCACCCTGCTCGACACCTCCGATCCGGGCGACGGCCTGCGCGTGGACGGCGCCTCGGCGCCGACCGTGAGCGCCAGCTGGTACGCCACCGACAATTTCGCCGTCGAGCTGTGGGGCGCCGCCGACAAGTTCAACCACCGCGTGCGCCAGGACGGCATCGGCAAGATCGGCACCGTCGAGCAGCAGCCGGTGGCGCTGAGCGGCCAGTGGCACTTCGGCCAGCCGGACAACGTGTTCCGTCCGTTCGTCGGCCTGGGCTACTACGAGTCCAACTTCAGCAACGAGGACATCGGCGGCGGCGACCATGTCGGCCTGACCGACGCCAAGGGCGCGATCGGCACGGTCGGTCTGGACTTCAACATCAATCCGACCTGGTTTGCCCGCACCGACGTGCGCTACATGCAGTCGCGGCCGGACGTGCGCGTGGCCGGCCAGGGCACCGGCGAGGACCTGAAACTGGATCCGTGGACCGTCGGCGTGGGCATCGGCGCGCGGTTCTGATCCGGCGCTCTCTCGCGACACTGGACGGGCCCCCAACGGGGCCCGTTCCTTTTTCGCACCCCGTTTTGGGGCCCGTTCCTTTTTTGCACCCCATTGTGTAGGAGCCCGTCTTGCGGGCGACGCGACGCCGTCGGCACAGGCGACTTTTTCGTGGTTCCGACGTCCCGGTCGCCCGCAAGACGGGCTCCTACAGCCCCGGGCCACCCTCCGCATCGCTCCACACCAGGCGGTGGAAGTCGAAGCCGGCCTCGATCCTCGGCTTGACCACCTGGAAGAACGGCGAGACGTCGAAGTCGCGCGGGGTGTAGAGGCTGTAGTGGCGGATGTGCAGGATCTCCTCGCGCGCACGGCGGCCGGCCTCGGTGGCGGTATCGAGCAGCTCGATTTCCGGCAGGATCGGATAGCGGATCGAATCGAAGGCCTGTGCCAGCAGGGTCGAGCAGATCGCGCGGGTCGGTTCGCCGCTGCCCAGGGCGAGCATGCGCCGCTTCAGCGGATCGGGCACCGGCGGCTGCCGCACCAGGTAGCGCGCCAGGTCGACGATGTTCTTCATGTCGTAGCTGTTGCCGAGCCGGGCGAGCATGAAGCCGGCCACCGCCTCGATTTCCGCCGGCGACAGGCCCACCGGGCGGCAGATCCGCGCATGCAGCCCGGCGAATTCGCTCATCGGCGCTGTGCGCACGCCGTCGTTGACGTCGGCGTCCACGAACACCGGTTCGCCGCCGTCTTCTTCCACGCCCAGGCACAGCGCCGCGTGCGACCAGGTGGACTGGGTCAGGTACTTGATCGCGCTGGCGAAGCGGCTGGTGCCTTCGACCAGCAGCACGTCGCCGCGGCGCAGGGTGGCGGCGAGCAGTTCCGGGCGGCTGCTCGGCCCGCGCCGGTGGCCTTCGCGCGGCTGCGAAAGGAACCGCGCCAGCCGCCGTCCCACCATCCCCATCGCCATCGTCCGCACTCTCCCCTGGCCGTCGTCCCGCCACAGGCTACCCGGCGGATGCGGCGGAGGCGAACGCCTGCGCAGCGACGCCTGCACCGCAAGGACATGGGCGCCTGTCGCGGCGAACGATCGTAGCCGCGATGGCGCTCGCTGCCGGACGCGCGACGATACGGGCCGAACCCCTGCGCGGTGGCGAGGCGCGCAGCCGCGCGCCGATCGCTTCAGCCAGCCTGCCGCTACGGAAGCCGGCGCCGGCAGCGGATCGGGGACCGGAATCAGGAGTGGTCGATCGGCGGCGCCCGTTCCGCGCCGACCACGCGCTCGCGGCGCAGCAGGTACAGGCCGCTGGCGACGATGATCGCCGCGCCGGTCCAGGTCGCTGCATCGGGCAGCGTGCGCCACAGCAGCCAGTCCCAGCCGATCACCCAGACCAGGCCGGTGTATTCCAGTGGCGCGATCAGCGAGGCGTCGCCGCGCATGAAGGCGTTGGTGAGTGCGATCTGCCCGAATGCGCCGGCCAGGCCCATGCCCAGGATCAGCCCCGCGTGCTCCAGCCGCAGCGGCACCCAGCCGGGGATCGCGGCCAGGCCCGCACCCACCGCCATGATTCCCAGGAACCACACCACCATCGACTGCGGCGTGTCGGTACGGGTCAGCAGGCTCACCGTGACCGCGGCGATGGCGTAGGCGGTGGCCGCCAGCAGCACCATCAGCCCGGGCAGGGAGACGATGCCGTCCACCCCGGGCCGCAGCACCACGATCACGCCGACCAGGCCGATGCCGATCGCGGTCCAGCGCCGCGGCCCGACCTTCTCGCCCAGCAGCGGCACCGACAGCGCCGCCACCAGCAACGGCGCGACGAAATAGATCGTGTACGCGGTGGACAGCGGCATGCGCCTCAACGCGAACACGAAGCAGCCGATCATCGCCATGCCCAGCACCCCGCGCAGCAGGTGCAGGCCCCAGCGCACCGGCACGATCGAGCGCGGCCCGGCGCTGGCCAGCACCCAGGCCAATACGAACGGCAGCGACGCGGCGCCACGCAGCATGGTCACCTGCAGCACCGGGTAATGCGCCGACAGCAGCTTCATGCCCGCGTCCATCAGCGAGAAGCTGGCGACGGCGGCGAGCATCCAGCAGGCGGCGGCCAGCGGGGAACGGGCCGGTGGGGAAAGTGAAGCAGGCATGCGCGCATTATCGCCGCGCGTCCCGTCCCTGTCCGCCGCCTCCGGCTTCCTGCACGCGAACCGGCCCGACCTCTCTCTGTAGGAGCCGGCCTTGCCGGCGACGGCCACGCATGGAGACCGGCCAGCGATCCGTCAGCCGTGGCGGTCGCCGGCAAGGCCGGCTCCTACGACAGGGGTTGGCGGGCGCACTAGAATGGGCGCCGTTCTCAGCAGGAATTCCACCATGCCCTCTTTCGACGTCGTCTCCGAAGTCGACACCCACGAACTGACCAACGCGGTCGACCAGGCCAGCCGCGAGCTGACCACCCGCTTCGACTTCAAGGGCGTGGACGCGAAGTTCGCACTCGAGGACAACGTGATCTCGCAGTCCGCGCCCAGCGACTTCCAGCTCAAGCAGATGACCGACATCCTGAAGCAGCGGCTGACCGCGCGCGGGATCGACGTGCGCTGCCTGGAATTCGGCGACGTGGAGACCAACCTGGCCGGTGCCCGGCAGAAGGTCACGGTCAAGCAGGGCATCGAGCGCGAGACCGCCAAGAAGATCGCCGCCGCGCTCAAGGACGCCAGGCTCAAGGTCGACAGCCAGATCAACGGCGACAAGCTGCGGGTGAACGGCAAGAAGCGCGACGACCTGCAGGAAGCGATCGCGCTGCTGCGCAAGGCCGAGTTCGGCATCCCGCTGCAGTTCGACAACTTCCGCGACTGAGCCGGCGCCCCATGCACGACACACGCGACGACCTGCCCGGCGACGCCCCCGCCGGCCCCGGCGAGGCGCAAGCCATCGCCGCCACCCGGCAGTGGCTGGAGAAGGCGGTGATCGGCCTGAACCTGTGCCCGTTCGCCAAGGCGGTGTACGTCAAGGACCAGGTGCGCTTCGCCTTCAGCGACGCCACCACCCCCGAACAGCTGATCGAGCAGCTGGGCGAGGAACTGCTGCGGCTGCGCGACACGCCGGCCGCACAGGTCGACACCACCCTGCTGGTGCATCCGTACGTGCTGCAGGACTTCCTCGACTACAACGATTTCCTCGACCAGGCCGATGCTTTGGTCGAGGCGCTGGAACTGGACGGCGAGCTGCAGGTGGCCAGCTTCCATCCCGACTACCAGTTCGCCGACAGCCGGCCGGACGACATCGAGAACTACAGCAACCGCGCGCCCTTCCCGACCCTGCACCTGCTGCGCGAGGACAGCGTCAGCCGGGCGGTCGAGGCGTATCCGGATCCGGACTCCATCGTCGAGCGCAACTACGCCACGCTGCGGCAACTGGGACTCGAGGGCTGGCGCCAACTGTTCGGGGCCGATCGCCCGGCCTGAGGCGCACCACGACGTTCGCGCGGGACCACCCCGCCGGCACCTTTCACGTCGCGGTAGCGCCGGTATTGCTACCCATACTTCCGGGTCCCGCCTCTTGGCGCATCGAACCGCGGCGTTGCCACCTGCCGCCGGATACGATGCATGCCGATGAGGCCACCGGCCGGGACCACTCTCCGCACCAGCCAATCCTCCCAGGGATCCGCCAATGCCAGAGCAAGACGACGGCTTCAAGCTGACCCGCCGCGAAGCGCTGATCACCGGCGCCGCTTCGGTGGCCGCCGCCTCGGTCACCGGCGTCCCGGCCCTGGCCGCCACTGCATCGCCCACCCCCGCCCGTCCTCCGGTCATGGCGAAAGTATCGTTCACCGTCAATGGCACGGTCCGCGAACTGGACGTGGACACGCGCACCACCCTGCTCGATGCGCTGCGCGAGCACCTGCGGCTGACCGGCACCAAGAAAGGCTGCGACCACGGCCAGTGCGGCGCCTGCACGGTGATCGCCGGCGGACACAGGATCAACGCCTGCCTGAGCCTGGCGGTGATGCACCAGGGCGACAGCATCACCACGATCGAGGGCCTGGGCACGCCGGAGAACCTGCATCCGATGCAGCGCGCCTTCGTCCGGCACGACGGCTTCCAGTGCGGCTACTGCACGCCCGGGCAGATCTGCTCGGCGGTGGCGGTGCTCGACGAGATCGGCGCCGGCATCCCCAGCCATGCCAGCGTCGACCTGCTGGCACCGCCGCAGGCGACCGCCGCGGAGCTGCGCGAGCGGATGAGCGGCAACCTGTGCCGCTGCGGCGCCTATTCCAACATCATCGACGCGATCACCGAAGTGGCCGGGGCGCGCGCATGAAGGCCTTCGGCTACGAGCGCGCCACCACTCCCGCCGCGGCCGTCGCCGCGGCACGGCGCCAGCCCGGTGCGCGCTTCATCGCCGGCGGCACCAACCTGCTGGACCTGATGAAACTGGAGGTGGAAACCCCCGCGCACCTGGTCGACATCAACGGCGTGGGCCTGGACCGCATCGAGGAAACCGGCGACGGCGGCCTGCGCGTCGGCGCCCTGGTGCGCAACACCGACCTGGCCGCCGACCCGCGCGTGCGGCGCGACTACGCGGTGCTGTCGCGGGCCCTGCTGGCCGGCGCGTCCGGCCAGCTGCGCAACCGCGCCACCACCGCCGGCAACCTGTTGCAACGCACGCGCTGCCCCTATTTCTACGACACCCACCAGCCGTGCAACAAACGCCTGCGCGGCAGCGGCTGCGCCGCGCTGCAGGGCGTCAACCGGCAGCACGCGATCCTGGGCACCAGCGGGGCCTGCATCGCCTCCCACCCCAGCGACATGGCCGTGGCGATGCGGGCCCTGGACGCGACGGTGGAGACCGTGCAGGCGGATGGCGCCACCCGCGCCATCCCCATCGCCGATTTCCATCGCCTGCCCGGCGACACCCCGCATCTGGAGAGCGCGCTGGCAGCCGGCGAACTGGTCACCGCGGTGACTCTGCCCGCACCGGCCGGCGGCCAGCACTTCTACCGCAAGGTACGCGATCGCGCGTCCTATGCCTTCGCCCTGGTCTCGGTCGCGGCCATCGTCCAGCGCGACGGCAGCGGCGTGGTCGCGCTCGGCGGCGTCGCCCCGAAGCCCTGGCGCGTGGCGGCGGCCGATGCCGAACTGCCGCGCGGCGCCGCCGCGGTGGCCGCGCCACTGCTGGCCGGCGCGCGGACCACCCCGCAGAACGCCTTCAAGGTGCCGCTGGTCGAGCGCACGATCGCCTCGGTACTGGTGGAAGCGGGGGCCCGGCCATGAAGTTCGATGCGCCCGCCACCACCAACCCGATCGACCAGCTCAGAATCGTCGGCCGGCCGACCGAACGCATCGAGGGCCCGCTGAAGACCACCGGCACCGCGCCGTACGCCTACGAGCGGCACGACGTGGTACCGGGGCAGGCGTATGGCCAGGTCGTCGGATCGGCGATCGCCAAGGGACGCATCGCCTCGATGGATACCCGCGCCGCGCTTGCGGCGCCGGGCGTGCTCGCCGTCGTCACCGCGGCCAATGCCGGCAAGCTCGGCAAGGGCCGCTTCAATACCGCCCGCCTGCTGGGCGGCCCGGAAATCCAGCACTACCACCAGGCCATCGCCCTGGTCGTGGCCGGGACCTTCGAACAGGCGCGCGCCGCGGCGAAGCTGGTGCAGGTGGACTATGTCCGCGCCCAGGGCCAATACGACCTGGCCAGCGCACGCGGTTCGGCGGTGATGCCCGGGAGCGATCCGGATACCGGCGCCGGGGATTTCGCCGGCGCGTTCGCCGCCGCCCCGGTCCGGTTCGACGCCACCTACAGCACGCCGGACCAGGCGCACGCGATGATGGAACCGCATGCGTCGGTCGCCGCCTGGGACGGCGACCGGCTGACCCTGTGGACCTCCAACCAGATGATCGCCTGGAGCGTGGGCGACGTCGCCGCCACCCTGGGCATCCCCAGGGAGAACGTGCGCCTGGTGTCGCCCTACATCGGTGGCGGCTTCGGCGGGAAACTCTTCGTGCGCGCCGACGCGGTGCTCGCGGCGCTGGGCGCGAAGGCGGCCGGACGACCGGTCAAGGTGGCCCTGCCCCGCCCCCTGATGTTCAACAACACCACCCACCGCCCGGCCACGATCCAGCGCATCCGCCTCGGCGCCACGCCCGACGGCAGGATCACCGCCATCGGCCACGAGAGCTGGTCCGGCGACCTGCCCGGCGGCGGCCCGGAAGTGGCCACGCAGCAGACCCGCCTGCTCTACGCCGGGGCCAACCGCATGACCGCATTGCGCCTGGCGGTGCTCGACCTGCCCGAAGGCAACGCGATGCGCGCGCCGGGCGAGGCGCCGGGGCTGATGGCGCTGGAAGTGGCGATGGACGAGATGGCCGAGAAGCTCGGCCTGGACCCGATCGAGTTCCGCGTCATCAACGATACCCAGGTGGATCCGGAAAACCCGCAGCGTCCCTTCTCGCAGCGGCAACTTATCGAATGCCTGCGCAGCGGCGCCGAGCGCTTCGGCTGGCACGGGCGCGATCCGCGCCCCGGCCAGGTCCGCGACGGCCGCTGGCAGGTCGGCATGGGCGTGGCCGCCGCGTTCCGCAACAACCTGGTGATGAAGTCGGGCGCGCGCGTGCGCCTGGCCGGGGACGGCACGGTCACGGTCGAGACCGACATGACCGACATCGGCACCGGCAGCTACACCGTCATCGGCCAGACCGCGGCCGAAATGATGGGCGTGCCGCTGGACCGCGTGGTGGTGCGGCTGGGCGATTCGAGCTTCCCGGTCTCGGCCGGCTCGGGCGGGCAATGGGGTGCGAACAGTTCCACCGCCGGCGTCTTCGCCGCCTGCACGAAGCTGCGCGAAGCCGTGGCGAACAGGCTCGGCCTGGATCCGGCCGCGGCCGAATTCGCCGACGGGCAGGTGCGCGCCGGCGGCCGCAGCGTGCCGCTGGAACAGGCGGCCGCGGACGCGGAACTGGTGGCCGAGGATGCGATCGAGTTCGGCGACCTGGCCAAGCGTTATCAGCAGTCGACCTTCGGCGCGCACTTCGTCGAGGTCGGCGTGGACGCCGCCACGGCCGAGATCCGCATCCGGCGCATGCTGGCGGTGTGCGCGGCCGGCCGCATCCTCAATCCCAAGGCCGCGCGCAGCCAGGTGATCGGCGCGATGACCATGGGCGCCGGCGCCGCGCTGATGGAGGAACTGGCGATCGACAAGCGCCTGGGCTTCTTCGTCAACCACGACCTGGCCGGCTATGAGGTCCCCGTGCATGCCGACATCCCGCACCAGGACGTGGTGTTCCTCGAGGAGACCGATCCGATGTCCTCGCCGATGAAGGCCAAGGGCGTGGGCGAGCTGGGCATCTGCGGCGTGGGCGCGGCGGTGGCCAATGCGATCTACAACGCCACCGGCGTGCGCGTGCGCGACTACCCGGTCACGCTGGACAAGCTGCTCGCGCGCATGCCCGCGGTCGGCTGAGGCGGGAGACGTCCGACGCATGGAACGGCAACGCATGCCCGCCACCGCCGGGGTCGCCGCGGCCGCCGACGCCGCCGCACTGGGCGCTGCGCAACGACCAGGCGGAGCCGCGCAGCCGCGGCCGGATTTCCTCTCCGCGGGCAACCCCCGACCGGTCGCGCGCGCGCTCGCCGCCGCCGCGCGACGGCGGCAAGGCGTGCTGGCGCTGGTCGTGGAGACGGCGGGATCGACCTATGCCGCGCCCGGCGCGATGGCGCTGTTCGAAGGGGAATCGCAGGTCGGCTGGTTGAGCGGCGGCTGCCTCGAACCGGAGCTGGCCCGCCGCGCGGCGCAGGCCGAGACGCAAGGCCGCCTCGAATGGCTCGAGATCGACACTCGCGACGATGCGCATCTGTTCTCCGGCGCCGCGCTCGGCTGCCGCGGCCGGTTGCGCATCGCGCTGCTGCCGTTGCGCATGCTGCCGGGGATCGAGGTCCTGCTGGAGGCCTGGCAGGCCGGTGGCACGACGCTGCGGCGCGACGTTGCCGCCGACGGCACCCTGCGCTGGGAGGCGGACGGCCAGGACCGCGCCTGGTCGCTGCCATGCGATCCACCGGAATGGTCGCCCTTGCCGGCCGGTTGGCGGCTGCCCCTGTCGCGCCCGCCCGAAGCGTTGCTGCTCGGCGCCGGCCCGGAAACGCCGCTGCTGCTGCGCCTGCTCCGCGAACTGGGCTGGCGCACCCGCGCCGTCGAACAGCGTCCGCGCTGGTCGATGGCGGCTTGCGATGCCGACGACCATGCACGGACCTGGCAAGACGCCGGAACCGCAGCACCGGTTTGCGATGCCGCACTGGTGATGCACCACGCATTCGAGCTCGACCGCGACGCGCTCGAGGCGCTTGCCGGCACCCGGATTCCCTTCATCGGCCTGCTCGGCCCGCGCCGCCGGCGCGACGACCTGTTCAAGCTGCTTTCGCCCGCCCGGCGCGCGGCGCTGGAACCGCGCCTGCATTCGCCGGTCGGACTCGACCTCGGCGGGCAGGGCCCGGAAGCGATCGCACTGAGCATCGCCGCACAGCTGCAGGCGTGGCGCGCACGCGCCGGACAGGCATGACATGACCGGTCCGCATGTCGCCGTCGTCCTGGCGGCAGGCGACAGCACGCGGCTGGGACGACCCAAGCAGCTGCTGCTGCGCGCGGACGAGCCGCTGGTGCACCGCGCCGCACGGCTGGCGGCGGCGACCGCACCGCGCCGGCTGTTCGTGGTCCTCGGCGCGGACAGCGCGGCGGTGGCGCAGGCCCTGCACGGCCTGCCAGCGACCCGTGTCGACAATCCGCACTGGCAGGCGGGACTGGCCACCAGCCTGCAGTGCGTCGCGCCGCACCTGCTCGGCCACGCCGGCCCGGTGCTGGTGATCGGCTGCGACCAGCCGGCACTGGAAGTGGAGCATCTGCACGCACTGCTCGAAGGCGCGCAGGCCAGTCCATCCGGTTGCGCCGCGTGCCTGCACGACGGGTTGCCCGGCATTCCCGCCGTGGTGCCCGGCGGCTGGTTCGATGGCGATGGCAACTTGGCCACGAGCGGCGATCGCGGCTTCGGTGCGCGCCTGCGCGCGCTGCCGGCGGCATCGCGCTTCGACCTGGACGTCCCCGGCCTGGCGCTGGACGTCGACACGCCGCACGACCTGGACACGGCGGTGGCGCGCGGCTGGCTGGACCCGCCGCGCGCCTGACCGGCCGGCCGCGAACCTCAGTAGCGCAAGCCGAGCTTCATCCATGCGGTCCGGCCGGGCTCGTTGATCCGCACCGGGTCGGCGGGGAAGCCGAAGTCGGCGCTGCCGGCCAGGTTCAGGTGCTCGGCATAGGTGCGGTCGAACAGGTTGTCGATGCCGGCGGTCAGCTGCCAGCGCGCGTCGAAGCGGTAGCCGCCATTGAGCGCCAGCGTGACGAAACCGGCGCTCGGCCCCAGGTCGCGGCCGACGACATTGCCCTGGTCGACGGCGACGCGGTCCTGCGCGGCCACCGCGCGCAGCAGCGTGCCGAAGCTCCAGCGCCCGTTGTCGTAGCCGGCCGACAGGCGCGACTCCAGCGGCGGCATCTGCGGCAAGGCACCACCATCGGTGCGGTTTTCGCCCCAGGCCCAGGCCAGCGTGCCGCCCAGCTTCCAGCGCTCGCTGGCGGCGAACTCGGCGCCGGCTTCGGCGCCATGGATGCGCGCATCGACGTTCGCGGCCGCTGACATCGGTCCCATCATCCCTCCGCTGCCGTAGGCGAACAGGATGTAGTCGTCGATGCGCCCGGCATAGGCCGACAGCCATGCCTGCAGCCGCGGGCCGCGGTACTGCAGGCCGGCGTCGAACTGGGTGGTCCGCTCCGGGCGGATGCCTGCGAAGGCATTGGCCGCGCCCATCGGTCCCATGTCGGGGGAAAACAGTTCCCAGTAGTCGGGCATGCGCCGGGTATGGCCGACGCCCGCGTACCAGGTCAGCGGCGTGGCGGCCAGGTCCTGTTCGAAGCGGAGGAACCCGCCCGGCAGCGTCTCGCGCCGGGTGGCGCCGGCGGTGGGATTGGGCACCCCCATCATGCCCGTGGTCGCGCGCTCGTCGGTCGCTTCGGTGCGGTCCACGCGCGCGCCGGCCACCCAGCGCGCCTGCGGCGCGAAGCGCCAGGTCGCTTCGGCGAAGGCGCCCAGGTTGCGGAACTCCGCGTCGGTGCTCCACGGCAACGCCCGGTAGGCATCGCGGCCCATCGCGCTGCGCTCGCGGTGGCGGCTGCGCTGGCCATCGACGCCGGCAACCAGGTCCCAGCGCGTCCATCCCCAGCCCAGCGCCGCGCGCCCGCCCTGCGTGCGGCGCTCGACGTTGGAGGCCATGGGCATGGGCATCGCGCTCATCGGATTCGGCTCGCGCAACGTGTAGTTGTCCATCACGTGGTCGGCCAGGTTGTGGAACACGCTGGCTTCCACCGAGTCCAGCGCGCCCTCGAATCCGGTCCTGGCGAAGCGCAGGCCGTAGCCTTCGCGCCTGAACTGCGAGCCGTCCATGCCGCGGCCGGCATAGCGCGCCTGCCCGTCGCCGGTGCCGGCGCTGAACTCCAGCACCGTGTCCGCGTCCGGCGTCCAGCCGAAAGCGGCGTCGGCGTTCCACTTCTTCCACAGCGAGGGCACCGTGTCGCCGTCGCCGTCGCGGTAGTCGTCCGAGGCCGAACGGTTGGCGGCCAGGCGCGCATAGCCGGAAGGCGCACCGGCGGTGGCATCGAGCACCTGGTCGTTGCGGCCGAACGATCCGGCCAGCGCGCTGCCCTGCACACGCACGCCGGCTTCGTCGAAGCGCGGCGTGTCGCGCTCGAAGCGCACCGTGCCGGCCGAAGCGCCCGGCCCCCACAGCACGGTCTGCGGACCCTTCACCACCACCAGCCGGTCGTAGGTTTCCGGCGAGACGTAGGACAGCGGATTGTCCATCCGCGCCGGACAGGCGCCGGGCATGCTGCCGTCGTTGCTCAGCAGGTTCAGCCGCGAACCGAACATGCCGCGCAGCACCGGATCGCCGTTGGTGCCGCCGTTGCGGACCGCGCCGAAGCCGGGGATGGTCTTGAGGTAGTCGGCGCCGTCGCTGGCCGGGACCGGCTGCCGCGGCAGGCGCGGGTCGGTTTCCCAGGTCAGCGGCGAGACGGGGGCCGCGGCGGTGACGACGATGGTGTCGAGCGTGTCCGTCGCCGGTTCGGGCGAAGCCGCGGCGGACACGGGGAAAGGACAGGACGTACAGGCGATGGCAAGCGGAATCGACGCGACCAGGCGCGCCGGACGGTGGGTCGGCATGGGAGCTCCAGAAGCACAAGGGCGCGGCACGGCGGCCACGCGTCGGTCAGGCGGGACTTGTGGTTTCAGAGCGCGAGCGGCGGTCCCTGGCCGCCGAGGCCGCGGAAATTGCCCGGCAGGCGCAGGCGCGGCGCGGCCGGCACCGCCGCGATTCCACGGTTCAGCGCTGGCAGGACGAACGCCAGGAACAACGCCAGCAACGGCAGCGAGGCCGCCAGCGGGCAGTAGTCGCAGTAGTCGCCGCTGGCCGGCAGGGCCGGCTGGCCGGGCAGCGAACGGGCTTCGCTGGGCAGCGACTTCAGGCCCATGCTGGTGCACAGCTGCGACCAGCCGGCCAGCACCTGCGGCGTGCCGCCGCTCAGCACCCGGCTCACCGACGGCGCGAGCGCCAGCAGCAGCACGGCCAGCAGCGCCAGCCGGGTCAGGGTGCGGTCGAGGGTACGGGAGCGGAGCACGGCCGCATTGTAGGCGCGCGCGCCTGGCCGGTGGCAGGACCGAATGTCCCACCCCCGCGGCGGCATGCCCGGCGCGCGCCTCAGCCCGCCGCCAGGCGCGCCTGCAGCAGCCGTTGCGCCTCGCCCAGCGAGGCGACGATGCGGTGGCGCAGCGCGCGCACCTCGTCGTCCGGCTCCAGCATGTCGGGCACCTGCACCGGGGTCATGCCGGCGGCCAGCGCGGCGCGCACGCCGGTGGGCGAATCCTCCAGCACCAGGCACCGCGCCGGCGCCACGCCCAGCGTCGACGCGGCCAGCAGGTACACGTCCGGCGCCGGCTTGGGATGGGCGACGTCGCTGCTGGTGCAGACCGCGTCGAAGCGGTGCAGCAGGCCGGCCGCCTCCAGCTTGCGCAGCGCCAGTCCGCGCCGGGTGGACGTGGCCACCGCGCGCGGGATGCGGTGCGCGTCGAGGACGTCGAGCAGTTCCACGATCCCGGGGCGATGGTCGATGCCCGCCTCGACCATCGCGTCGTAATGCGCCCGCGAACGCTGCAGCAGCGCCTGTGCCGCCTCCGCGCCGATCCGTTCGCCGAGCATCGCGCGGCACACCGCATCGCCCTTGCCGACCATGTCCAGCCACAGGCTGCCGGGCAGATCGTGGCCCAGTTCGCGCGCCGCGCGGGCCATGGCCGCGTTGATCGCGCACTCGCTGTCGAGCATCAGCCCGTCCATGTCGAAGATCACCGCCTCGGGCCGGAACGGCAGCGGCGTGGCGGGGATGGCGGGGCTCATGCGCTCTCCGGGAAGCGTGCCGGATCGAACAGGCGCTGCAGGTCGGTGGCATCCAGCACGCGCCAGCGGCCTTCCTTCAGCCCGTCCAGCGCCAGGCCGCCGACCTGGGGCCGGTGCAGCGCGTCGACGTGGTTGCCGGTGGCGGCGAACATCCGCCGCACCTGATGGTAGCGGCCCTCGTGCAGGGTCAGCCGCGCCCGGCGCGGGCCCGGCACCTGCAGCTGCGCCGGCAGCAGCGGCGTGGTCTCCGACTCCAGCAGCAGCGTGCCGCTGGCGAACAGCGCGATCTCGTCGCCGCGCAGGTCGTGCGCCAGCGTGGCCTCGTAGACCTTGGGCAACCGGGATTTCGGCGAGACGATCCGGTGCAGCAGCGCGCCGTCGTCGGTCAGCAGCAGCAGGCCGGTGGTGTCGCGGTCCAGCCGGCCGACCGTGGACAGCACCGGATCGCGCAGGCGGAAGCGCGGCGGCAGCAGGTCGTAGACGATGCGGCCCTTGTCTTTGGTCGAACAGGTATAGCCGGCCGGCTTGTGCAGCATCAGCGCCAGGCCCGGCGGCGGATCCAGCGGCTCGCCGTCCACGCGCACATCGTCGTGCCGCAGCGGATCGTCGGCATACAGCACCTCGCCGGCCGCGTCGGTAATGCGGCCCTCGCGGAACATCCACGCCACTTCCTTGCGGCTGCCGTAGCCGAGGTTGGCCAGGTGCTTGACCAGTTTCATCGACCGGGCCATCAGCCGCGCCCCGCCTTCACCGCCTCGATCGCCTTGAACCCGCCGCCCTCGGCCAGCACGCGCTGCGTCGCGAACGCCCGCGCCAGCGTCGCCTCGTACGGCAGGTGGCGGTTGGCCACCAGCAGCAGGCGGCCGCCCGGGCGCAGCGACTGCGCGGCGACCTCGATGAAGCGCTGGCCCAGCTCGGGCCGGTCGCCGCGGTCGTGCGCGTGGAACGGCGGATTGCTGACGATGAAGTCGTAGCCGCCCTGCGCCAGGCCGGCGGTGACGTCGTGCCAGTGGAACGACAATGCGGCGCGGCCGGCATGCGGCGCGAGGTTGCCGCGCGCCAGGTCGAGCGCGCGCGCCTCGGCTTCGTACAGGTCCAATGCCGTCACCTGCGGCGACCTGGCCAGCACCTCGCCGGCGAGATAGCCCCAGCCCGCGCCCAGGTCCGCACCCCGCCCGGCCAGCTTCACCGTAGGAGCCCGTCTTGCGGGCGACCCGACATCGTGTCCGGCCTCTTCCGCCCCGGCATCCAGCGTGGCGGCGGTCTCGCCCTGAAGTGCGCTCCTACAGGCGCCGTCGTCCGCCAGGCAACCGGCCAGCAGCGCCGAGGCCGGATCGATCCGGTCCCAGGCGAACACGCCGGGCCGGCTGCGGTAGCGTCCGCCGAGGATGTCCCGCGGCGCGTCCGCCTGGCGCCACTGCGCCAGCAGCGCCGCATCGGACGCGCCGGACAGCGGCGGCGTCCAGAACACCCGGCAGTGGAACTTGGTGAGCGTGCCGTCCAGGCCGGCCAGCTGCTGCAGGTCGCGTTCGCGCGATCTGGCGCCCTCGTCGTTGGCCACGGCCGCGACCACGCGCGCACCGGGTGCCGCCAGTCCGACGGCACGGGCCAGCAATGCGCGCGCCTCGTCGCGCTGGCGCGGCGGCAGCACCAGCACCAGCGGGGCGTCGTCGGCCTCGCCGATTCCCGGCTGCACCGCCAGCCCGGCCGCCTGCAGGCCATCGGCCAGTGGCTTGAATCCCTGTTCGCACAGCAGCTGCCCGGTCGGATGCCGGCGCAGCGGCCAGCCATCGCGCGCGCGCAGGAACAGCACCCGCCCCTGCGCCGGCCACGGCAATACGCCGCTGTCGAACGGCAGCAGCAAGGCCTTGAGGGGGTCGTCGTCGGGGCTCACGCGGGCAGGCATCTGAACGGGTGCGCATTATCCGACATCGCCATGCCCGAGGGATGCGGTCGCCGCATCGCAGGCGCGGCCAGGGCCGGATGCGGAAACAGTGGGCTCCTGATCCAGGTCAATGCGTCCCCGTGCGAATTGCGCGATCCTGCCTCCATCCGCAATGGGCCTGCCAATGGACGCACCTCCGCGACCGCTGGAAATCGATGGCGCGATGGTCGCGCAGGCCATCGGCCTGGAGCCGGCCGAGTTCCGACGGCTGATGGCCGACGGCAGGATCGCGGTGCTGTGCGAGCGCGGGACCGGTGCCGATGCCGGCACGTACCGCGCCTCGTTCTACTACGACGGCCGTCGCGCGCGTTTCGTCGTCGATGCGCGCGGCACGGCCGTCGCGGTCTGATTGACCGTAGCGCGGGGCTCGCCACGCTGCCCGGGTCCGTCATCATCGTCGCCGCCATCCCCTCCATGCACGGGAAGGCAGCGGGGCAAGCCCCGCTCTACGCCACCGGGGTGGGGTTGCGGTACTTGAACCCGGCCTGGTGCCAGTACGGATACGGCCTGGGCACCTCGCTGGCCGCGTCCAGCCTGGCCACCTGTTCCGGCGCGAGGTTCCAGCCGACCGCGCCGAGGTTCTGCTGCAGCTGTTCCTCGTTGCGCGCGCCGACGATCACGCTGGACACCGTCGGCCGTTGCAGCAGCCAGTTCAGCGCCACCTGCGGCACGGTCCTGCCGGTCTCGGCGGCGACTGCGTCCAGCGCATCGACCACGTTGTAGAGGTGTTCCGGATCGACCTGCGGCCCGGAATCGAGCGCGGCCTGCGACCGCAGGCGGCTGCTTTCCGGCAACGGCTGGCCGCGGCGCAGCTTGCCGGTCAACCGCCCCCAGCCCAGCGGGCTCCACACCACCGCGCCCACGCCCTGGTCTTCGGCCAGCGGCATCAGTTCCCACTCGTAGTCGCGGCCGACCAGCGAGTAGTAGGCCTGGTGGGCGACGTAGCGGGTCCAGCCGTAACGGTCGGCGGTGGCCAGCGACTTCATCAGGTGCCAACCGGAGAAGTTGGACACGCCCAGGTAGCGGATCTTGCCGGCGTTGACCAGGTTGTCCAGCGTGGAGAGCACTTCCTCCACCGGCGGGCGCGCATCGAAGCCGTGCAGCTGGAACAGGTCGATGTAGTCGGTGCCCAGGCGCTTCAACGCGGCATCGACCGCGTTGATCAGGTGGTAGCGCGAGGAGCCGACCTGGTTCTCGCCCTCACCGGAGCGGAAGGTGGCCTTGGTGGAAATGATCAGCGAATCGCGCGGGCGGCCCTTGATCGCCTCGCCGAGGATCGATTCGGCCGCGCCCTTCGAATACACGTCGGCGCTGTCGAACATGTTCAGCCCGGCATCCAGGCAGATGTCGACCAGGCGCCGGGCCTGGGCCACGTCGGTGCTGCCCCAGGCGCTGAACAGCGCGCCCTGGCCGCCGAAGGTGCCGGTGCCCAGGCTCAGGGCGGGAACGCGGAAGCCGGAACGGCCGAGATAGCGGTATTCCATGGGAGATCCCCGGGGAAGGAAGGACCGCCATTGGAGCGCCGGCCGCGCTCGCGCTCAAGCGCACCGGCGGGATGCTGGGTTGTCCCATCGGGTCGTGCTGCGCACCGGGGCTTCCCCCGGCACACCGGACATCCACCGGATGCACGCCGCGTCCGGGCCGGGCAGGAGGGAAACCCCGGCCCGGCGCGGCGTGGGTGCGGCCTAGAAGCGCATGCTCACGCCGAGGGTGAACTGGCGCCCGTAGCGGTAGTACCCCTGCGACAGCAGCGAGTTGCCGTTGATGCTGTAGGTCTGCGCTTCGTCGAGCAGGTTCGAGCCCTGCAGCGACACGCTGAACATGTCGTTGATCTCGTACGACACGTTGGCGGTGAGCCAGGTGATGGGATCGGCCTGTTCGTTGAAGCCCGCGCCGAGCACGTTGGTCGCGGTGACGAAGCCGTCGGTATGGTCGGCGTTGGCGCTGAGCGACCACGGGCCCTTCTCGTAGACCAGGCCCAGCGAGTAGACCGACGGGGCGATGCCTTCCAGCGGCCGCTCCTCGTCGCCCACGAAGCTCTTGGACCAGTTGCGGGTGTACTGCGCGCGGAAGCCGAAGCCGTTGTCCCAGAAGTGCTGCAGGCCCGCCTCGATGCCGTGGACCTTGGCGTAATCGCCATTGATCGGCCGCATCACGTTGAACAGGGTCGGGCCATCGGTGACCGGATTGCCGTCCAGGTCCAGGATCGGGCCGACGCCGATGTCCTGGCCCGGCTCCCAGCTGGTGGTGATCTGGTTCTCGATGCGCTTGTAGTAGACGGCCACGTTGAATATGGACTTCTCGGCGAAGTACCACTCCAGCGATGCGTCGCCCTGGTTGGCGGTGTACGGCTTGAGCTCGGCGTTGCCGCCGTAGATCTGGGTGAACTCGCCCCAGGACACGCTCTCGGTGGTGTTGGTCGGCGCCAGCTGCTCGACCGAGGGACGGGCCATGGTCTTGGCCGCGCCCAGGCGCAGCTGCAGGTCGTCGCTGAAGTGCCAGATGAAGTTGGCCGCCGGCAGCGCGTAGGTGTACTCGGCGTCCTGGCGGACCGGGGTCGGGTCGGCGTAGAGGGCCGTGTAGTTGAACGCGCCGTTCTCGGTGATGCTCAGGATCGGCGCGTCCCACGCCTCCGACGTGGTCCGGGTATTGACCAGGCGCACGCCGACGTTGCCGTCCCAGCGCTCGCCGGACAGGTCGGCCTGCAGGTAGGCGGCGTTGGTCTTCTCGCTGACGCGGTAGCTCTGCAGCGGGTTCCACTTCGGCGCGGCGACGGCGAACCGGTCGGGGTCGTAGGCCTGCAGCGCGTCCAGGTAGCCCGGCACGTCGAAGGCCAGGAACGAGCGCGGGAACACCGAGCTGGACTCGTCCATGAAGTTCGGCAGGCTGAAATGGTGCGAGATCACGTCGCCCTGCAGGTCGCCGACATTGACCGCGTTGTTGCCCGAGAACTGGTCCGCGCCGCCATTGAGGCTGTTGTTGATCAGGTCGCGCGACTTGCGCCGGTCGGTGCTGGCGATGCCGAACTTCAGCCGGTCGAAACCCAGCTCGCCGACATACAGGCTGCCGTCGACGGTGCCGCCGGTGATGCGGTCGTCGATGTTGTCGCCGCCCAGCGACAGGTAGTGGGTGTTGAAGTCGTCGGCACCGAACTGGTCGTTGGCCAAACCTTCGCTCAGGTCGCGGCCGTCGTCGAAGTCGACGTCGACGTTCGGCACGCCGCCGCTGAGCCAGATGCGCGCGGAGTTGGGCTGGTTCATGCGCAGCACCGCGTAGGTGTCCAGCCCGCCGGAGTGGCGGCTGGAGGTCGAGCGGTAGAGGTCGCCGGTCAGGGTGAAGTTCTCGGTCACGTCCCACTGCACGTTGGCGCCGTACAGGTCGGTGTCGACCACCCGGTAGGTGGTCTGGTTGAGCAGCTCGGGGTTGAGCCGCATCTCCGGATCCGGGTTGTCCATGGTGAAGCCGGTGACGATGCCGTTCTCGATGGTCATGTCCGACCAGCGCCCCGGCGCGTACAGCGGGTAGTAGGACTGCTGGTAGCCGACCTGCGGCGAATCGAGCTTGGTCTTGAGGCCGTCGACGGTCACCCGGACGTTGTCGGCCGGCCGCCACTCGACCTTGGCCGAGAACGCATTGCGCTTCTTCTCCTCGATGATCGAGCCGACGCGGAACTGGCCCGGCCCGATCAGTCCGTATTCGTCCGGATCCAGTTCGCCGTTGCCGTTCGGATCGATGTTGCCGCCCCAGGCGTTGCCCCACAGCCAGCTTTCGTCGTTCGGGTCGGGGTTGCGGGTCCAGCCGCCGTCGTTGCCGGCGATGTCGGTGCGGTCCTTGCGCTTGGCCCAGACCACGCCCAGCAGCACGCCGACGGTGTCGTCGGCGAAGGTGTTGCTGTAGGTCGCCGAAACCTTCTGCCCGTTGAGGTCGGACATCGTGTTGCGGTCGCCTTCCAGGCGGACGATGCCCCGCTGGCCCTTCTGGTCGAACGGGCTGGCCGAGCGCAGGTTGATCAGACCGCCGATCGCGCCCTCGGTCGCCGAAGCCTGGGCGCCCTTGATCACGTCGGCGCCGCTGATCACGTCGGCCGGCAGCACGTCGAAGGCGAAGTCGCGGCCGGGGCCGTCGGTGGCCAGGATGCGGCCGTTGAAGGTGGTCAGAGTGTATTCCGGGCCCAGGCCGCGCACGCTGACCTTCTGGCCTTCGCCGCCGGCGGTGCGGGTGATCGACACGCCGGTGATGTGGCTGAGCGAGTCGGCGACGTTGTCGTCCGGGAACCGGCCCAGCTCCAGCGCGCTGATCGAGTCCTGCACGGTGGCGGCGTCGCGCTTGAGGTCGACCGAGCGGGCCAGGCTGGCGCGCACGCCGGTCACCACCACTGCGTCCAGCTCGGTGGCCGGTGCCGCTTCCCCGATCTGTTCCTGCGCTGGCTCGCCCGCCTCCTGGGCCATACTCGGCAGGGGCGTCAGCAGGGCCAGCGCTATGCCACAAAAGAGCGTATTCCGGTGCGATACGACGGTCTTCACGGGTCTCTCCCAAGGTCGGTGAAGGAAATGTTACGGAACACAACGAAATCGAGCCTACACCACGTTTCGTTTAGCATCAATAGCGAAATTAAACGAAATGTTTCATACTTCCTATAACGAAAGGGAGTTGCCATGGCCGTGACCCGCGACACCAGCCAGCGCCGCCTGCAGATCAGCGAACTCGTGCGCCAGCACGGCAGCGTGCAGGTGGCCGCCCTGGCCCGCCGCTTCGGCGTGAGCATGCAGACCGTGCGCAAGGACCTGCGCTACCTGGCCGAGCGCGGAGTGATGGCCCGCGCCTACGGCGGCGCGATCGACAGCAGCGTGGTCGGCATGGGCATGCCGCAGGCCGAGCCGCACTACGAAGCCAAGCGCACCGCCAACCTGGAGCAGAAGCGCCGCATCGGCCAGCGCGCCGCGGCCCTGGTCAAGCCCGGCGCCACCATCGCCATCGACTCGGGCACCACCGCCATCCAGCTGGCCGAGGCGCTGCCGAACATCGAGGTGACCGTGGTCACCAACGATTTCGGCGTGCTCTCCGCGCTGGCCCCCAAGAACAACATCTCCATCGTCATGCTCGGCGGCGAACTGCGGCGCAAGAACATGGCCTTCTACGGCGGCCTGACCGTGGAGGCGATCGACGCGCTGCACGTGGACATGCTGTTCCTGGGCGTGGACGGCTTCGACCTGGAACGCGGCGTCACCACCCATTACGAGCCCGAAGCCCTGCTCAACCGCAGGATGGTCGAGGCCGCGCGCGTGGTCGTGGCGATCACCGACAGTTCCAAGTTCGGCCGCATCTGCCTGCACCGGATCATCGCCGCGTCCGAGCTGGACATCCTGCTCACCGACACCGACGCCCCGGAAGACATCCGCCAGGCCAGCCAGCAGCTCGGCTTCCAGCTGCTGCTGGCCTGAGGTCCCTCGCCGCGCCGGCCTAGTCCTTCTTCGCCGCACCGGTGCCGAACACGCGCACGGCGTTGCGGTAGTACACCTTGTCGATCACCTCGCGCGGCAGTGCCAGCCCCGGCACGTCGGCATCGATCATGTCGACCCGCTGGCTCCCGCCGGTGGCCAGGTAGCGCCAGTCCGATGCCCAGACCTCGTGCGCCGAGCGGCGGAACTCCGCCGGATCGCCCGCGGGATCCTGGGTCAGGTCGGTGCCGTAGAGCAGGCGGTCCTGGTAACGGATGAAGAAGTCGCGCACCCGCTCGCGGTCGCGCACCGACTGGTACTGCACCTGGCTCATGCGCGCCGCCAGGTCGACGGTCGCGTTCGGGAAACGGTCCAGGAACGCGCCCAGCCGGTCCACGTCGTATTCCAGGCTGGCCATGTGCGCGCCGACGAAGGACAGCCCGGGATGCGCGGCGACGAAGCGGTCGCGCGCGCCCATCAGGTCCTCGTAGCCCGGCATCTCCGGATGCAGGTACATGTGGTACTGCGGATGGTGGCCGAAGTACTCGCGGTCGTTGTCGGTGGTCATCTGCTCCAGCGGCAGCCAGCAGTTGTGCGGCTCGCCCTGGTGGGCGATCAGCGGCACGCCCAGCGCGCGCACGTGCTCGGCCACCGGCGCCAGGCCGGGATCGTCGAGCATGACCAGCTTCCCGGCCGCGTCGCGCTCGACCATGCCGATGTTCTTCCACACCTTCACCGCCCGGGCGCCCTCGGCCACCGCGGCATCCAGTCCCGCGTCCACGCGCTCGTTCCAGCCCGGCGTACCGAAGCCCTGCATCGGGAACGTCGTGGCCCAGTGGAAACGCTGCGGATCGGCGGCGGCCAGTTCCAGCGCCGCGGCGTGCTGGTCCCCGATCGAGGGGAAGTCGGGATAGTCGACGTTGATCGACATCAGCTCGAAGCCGTCGGCGCGCGCCTGCTCCAGGAACGCGCGATCGGTGGTGTTGGCATGCACGTGCGCGTCGAACTTCGGCACCCGGGCGAAGTCGTCCATCGCGTAGGGCGCGGCATCGGCGGCCGGTCCGGCATCGGCGACCGGCGCCGGTGCCTGCGGTGCGGCGCCGCAGGCCGGCAATGCCAGCACCATCATGCACAGGATGGTGCCCCGGACCCGGCGGGCCAGAAACACGGCGGGATCAGCGAACAGCGTCATGGCTTCACTCCGATAACTAAACGAAACTTTTCTAACACATATCGCAACAAAAGTGTTGCATCGTTGCGACCTCACGCTGCAGAATGCCTGCAACGTCACCGGGGAAAGAAGTGCCCATGCCGCCGATCGGACGCCGCACCGTACTGAAACTGGTCACCGGAAGTGTCGCCGCGGTCGCCGCGCCGCTGGCCGGCATCCCCTGGGCCCACGCCGCCACCCGCCTCTCCGGCAGCGCCGGCAAGGCGATGGCCCAGGACGAGGAACTGGCCATCGCCTTCGACGCGTCGCTGCGCACGCGCCTGGCCCGCGGGGGCGTCTTCGTGACCGCGTGGCAACCCAGCGAAAGCCTGCTGCTGGCCGAGGGCGAGGTCGAGGACTTCGCCTATACCGGCCAGCGCACCGAAGCGGTCGCCGATCCGCGCCAGGGCCCCGGCCAGCGCACGGTGGTCACCGGCCGCAGCGCAGATGGCGTGGAGAAACAGGTCGCGGTCACCTTCTTCCAGCGCCATCCCGGCCTGGCCGTGCTGCAGACCAGCTACCGCAACGCCGGCAGCCAACCGCTGGCGGTGCGCGGCTGGCGCAACGCCGCGCACGAACTGGCGGCGAAGCCCGGCGGTTTCTGGAGCTTTTCCGGCGCCACCCACGAAGACCGCCGCGACTGGGTGCGGCCGCTGGACGACGGCTTCGAGCAGCGCAACACCCTGGCCATGGAAGCCTCCGACTACGGCGGCGGCACCCCGGTGGCCAACATCTGGCGCCGCGACGTCGGCCTGGCGGTCGGCCACCTGGAGCCGGTGCCGACGGCGCTGGACCTGCCGGTGCGCCGCACCGGCGGCGGCGCGGCGATCGCGATCGAAGGCCTGCGCGAGACGACGCTCGAGCCCGGCGCCAGCCTCGCCAGCGCGCGCACCTTCCTGAGCCTGCACACCGGCGACCATTTCGCCCCGCTGGAGCGGTACCGCCGCTTCATGGAGGCCGAGGGCATCGTCGCGCCGGAAGTCCCCGAATCCGCCTTCGCCCCGATCTGGTGCGCCTGGGGCTACGAGCGCGACTTCACCACCGCGCAGGTGCTCGAGACCCTGCCCAAGGTCCGCGAGCTGGGCTTCGAATGGGCCGTGCTCGACGACGGCTGGCAGACCAACGAGGGCGACTGGGCGATCGAGCGCAGCAAGTTCCCGCGCGGCGACGCCGACATGCGCGCCTTCACCGACGCGGTGCGGGCGCAGGGCCTGCGCCCGCGCCTGTGGCTGGCGCCGCTGGCCGCCGATCCCGGCAGCGACGTGCTGCACGACCATCCAGACATGCTGCTGCTCGACCGCGACGGCGCGTTCCAGAAGGTGAGCTGGTGGAACGCGCTGACCCAGTGCCCGGCCTACCCGCCGGTCATCGACTACCACGTGGCGCTGGTGAAGAAGGCGATCGGCGAGTGGGGCTTCGAGGGCGTCAAGCTCGACGGCCAGCATCTCAACGCGGTCGCGCCCTGCTACAACCCGGCGCACCATCACGCCCGCCCGGAGGAGTCCAGCGAGAAGCTGCCGGACTTCTGGATGGCGATCCATCGCGCCGCGCGCGAAGCCAACCCCGAGGCGGTGGTCGAGCTGTGCCCGTGCGGCACCGCGTTCGCCTTCCACAACCTGCCGGCCACCGACCAGTACCCCGCCTCCGACCCGCTGTCCTCCTGGCAGGTGCGGCACAAGGGCAAGACCGCCAAGGCGATGATGGGGTCGCGCAGCAGCTATGCCGGCGACCACGTCGAACTGAGCGACCACGGCGACGACTGGGCCTCGAGCGTGGGCATCGGCGCGGTGGTGTCGACCAAGTTCACCTGGCCGCGCGATACCGACCGCCCGACCGCACCGCAGCCGCCCGGCGGTTTCGTGCTGACCGCGGAGAAGGAAGCGCTGTGGCGCAAGTGGGTGGACCTGTACCGCGAGCACATGCTGCCGAAGGGCGAATACCTGGGCGCGCTGTACGACATCGGCTTCGACCGGCCCGAAGCACACGCGATCCGCAAGGACGGAGCGATGTACTACACGTTCTACGCCGACCAGTGGTCCGGACCGGTGCAGCTGCGCGGGCTGGGCGAAGGCCGCTACCGCGTGCGCGACCTGTTCAACGGCACCGACCTGGGTCTGGCCGATGCCCGCAGCAACACCGTGCAGGCGGACTTCAGCCGCTTCCTGTTCCTGCAGGCGACCCCGGTCGATGCGAGTCTTGTCAAGGCAAGTGAGGGCGCGGCATGAGCGCGACGACCGCCACCGCCGCGCGCCCGCAGCGCACCTGGCTGGCCTATGCACTGGTCACCGTGGTCCTGTGGGGCGTATGGGGCGCGCTGTCGGGCCTGTCGGCCGAGCGCGGATTCCCGGAAACGCTGGTGTACTGCGTGTGGGCGCTGACCATGGTCCCGCCGGCGCTGTACATCCTCTGGCGCAACGGCTGGAAGCTGGAACGCAGCCCGCGCGCGGTGGCCTACGGCCTGCTCATCGGCCTGCTCGGCGCCGGCGGGCAGATGGTGCTGTTCCACGCGCTGACCGTCGGTCCGGCGTACTTCATCTTCCCGATCATCTCGCTGTCGCCGGTGGTCACCATCGCCCTGTCGTTCGTGCTGCTGCGCGAACGCACCGGCTGGATGGGCGCGCTCGGCATCGTGCTGGCGCTGGTCGCGCTGCCGATGCTGGACCTGTCGTTCGGCCAGGGCGGCGGCCAGGGGCTGGGCTGGTTCGTGCTGGCGCTGATGATCATGCTGGCCTGGGGCGTGCAGGCGTACTTCATGAAACTGGCCAACCACACGGTCAGCGCCGAGAGCATCTTCTTCTACATGACCGTCGGCGCACTGCTGCTGGCGCCGGTGGCGTGGGCGATGACCGACTGGAGCCAGCCGGTCAACACCGGCTGGGACGGCCCGTGGCTGGCCGCGGCGATCCAGATCCTCAACGCGGTCGGCGCGCTGACCCTGGTGTTCGCGTTCCGCCATGGCAAGGCCATTGTCGTCGCGCCGATGACCAATGCCGGCGCACCGCTGGTGACGGCGGTGCTGGCGCTGCTGTTCGCCGGCGTGGTGCCCGGACCGCTGAAGCTGGCCGGCCTGGCCCTGGCGCTGGTGGCCTCGCTGCTGCTGGCGCTGGAGCCGGAGCAGGAAACGCCGCCGCAAGCGCCCTGACCCAAGCCCCCGACGGAAGGATTCCATGCACGCACTGCAAGAACTCATCGCGCGCCACAAGCAGGGCACGGCCTGCGGCGTGACCTCGATCTGCTCGGCCCACCCGATCGTCGTCGAAGCCTCCCTGCGCCATGCGCTGCGCCATGACGACGCCCTGCTCCTGTTCGAGGCGACCTGCAACCAGGTCAACCAGGACGGCGGCTACACCGGCATGACCCCGGCCGACTTCGTCGGCTTCGTGCACGGCATCGCGCGCCGGGTCGGCTACGACACCGCGCGCATCGTCCTGGGCGGCGACCACCTGGGTCCCAATCCGTGGACCGCGCTGGATGCGGTGGCGGCGATGGACAAGGCCGAGGTGATGGTCGCCGCCTACGTGGCCGCCGGCTTCCGCAAGATCCACCTCGACTGTTCGATGGCCTGCGCCGGCGACCCGGAACCGCTGCCCGAAGCCGAGATCGTGCGCCGTGCCACCCGCCTGTGCCGCGCCGCCGAAGACGCCTGGAAGACCTCCGGCGGCGAAGCGCCGGTGTACGTGATCGGCACCGAAGTCCCGGTCCCGGGTGGCGCCACCGAATCGATCGAAGGCCTGGCGGTGACCACCCCGGAGGCCGCGCTCGCCACCATCGCCGCGCACCGCGAGGCCTTCGCCGCCGCCGGCCTCGACGCAGCCTGGCAGCGGGTCGTCGCCTCGGTGGTGCAGCCGGGCGTGGAGTTCGACCACCACCAGGTCGTCGACTACGCGCCGGACAAGGCGCGCGCGCTGAGCGCGGCGATCGCGCCGGTGCCGGGCATGGTGTTCGAGGCCCACTCCACCGACTACCAGACCCGCGACGCGCTGGCCGCGCTGGTCCGCGACCACTTCGCCATCCTCAAGGTCGGCCCCGGCCTGACCTTCGCCCTGCGCGAGGCGCTGTGGGCGCTGGACGCGATCGAGCGCGAGTGGATCGCGCCGGAGGCGCAGGCGCGGCTGCGCGAAACCACCATCGCCCGCCTGCATGCCGAACCGAAATACTGGCGGCGCTACTACCACGCCGAAGGCCGGCAGCTCGACATCGACCTGCAGTACAGCCTCAGCGACCGCATCCGCTACTACTGGCCGGACCCGGCGATCGAGCGCGCGCGCGAAGCGCTGTTCGCCAACCTGCGCGCGAACCCGCCGCCGCCGCCGCTGGTCGGCCAGTACCTCCCCCATGCCCTGCGCGCACTGCGCGAAGGCCGTGCCAGCAGCGATCCGCTGTCGCTGGCCATGGCCCACGTCGGCGCCGTCCTCGACGATTACCACCATGCCTGCCATCGCCATGAAAACCCCTGAATCCCCCGGCCCCGAACTCCCCGGCTCCGGGTTCCTGGGCATCGCCGAGGCCGACCTGGCCGCCATCGGCGCGCTGTGGACCGCGCGCGAGATCGAGCAGCAGCCGCGCATGCTCGAACGCACGCATGCGCTGCTGGCCGCGCTGCGTGCGCAGGTGGACGCCTTCGTCGGCCCGGTGGCCGGCGATCCGGCGGCACGGGTGATCCTCACCGGCGCCGGCACCTCCGCCTACATCGGCCAGTGCCTGGCGCCGCTGCTGGACCGCCGGCTCGCCGCACGGGTCGATGCCGTGCCTACCACCGACATCGTCAGCGCCCCGCACCTGTACCTGGACCCGGACCAGCCGCTGCTGCTGGTGTCCTTCGGCCGCTCCGGCAACAGCCCCGAAAGCCTGGCCACGGTGGAACTGGTCGAACACCTGGTGCGCGACGTGCGCCACCTGGTGGTGACCTGCAACCCCGAGGGCGCGCTGGGCAAGGTCGCGGTGCGCCGGGCCATGACCCTGCAGCTGCCGGAGGAAACCCACGACGTCAGCTTCGCCATGACCTCCAGCTTCAGCTGCATGATGTACGCCACGCTGGCCGCGCTGGGCGGCGGCGGCGGCGACCTCGACGCGCGCATCGGCCCGCTGGCCGCCGCGACCGCGCGGGTGATCGACGAAGCGCGCCCGGTGCTGCAGGAACTGGCGCTGCGCGGCTTCGACCGCGTGGTCTACCTGGGCAGCGGCGTCCTGCAGGGACTGGCGCGGGAAGCGGCGCTCAAGCTCGGCGAGCTGAGCAACGGCGCGATCGCCACCTGCTTCGATTCCCCGCTCGGCTTCCGCCACGGGCCGAAGACCTTCATCACCGAACGCACCCTGGTGGTGGTGTTCGTGTCCAACGACGCACTGACCCGCCGCTACGACCACGACCTGATCGACGAACTGCGCGGCGACCGCTGCGCCGGGCGCGTGATCGAGGTCAGCGCCCGGCCGCGTCCGGAACATGCCAGCGACACCGTGCCGGTGCCGGGCCTGTCGTCGGCCGCCGACGCCGACCTGCTCTATCCCTGTGTCGCCGTGGCCCAGGTCTTCGCCTTCCTGTGCTCGCGCGCGCTGGGCCTGTCGCCCGACAGCCCCAACCGCGAGGGCACGGTGAACCGCGTGGTCCAGGGCGTGCGCCTGTACCCGCTGGAGGCGTGATGGAGGCCGACCGCTTCCTCGGCGTCGACGGCGGCGGGACCAAGACGCGCTTCGTCCTGGTCGACGGCGCCGGCCGCGTCCTCGCCGAAGCCGCGCGCGGCACCACCTACCACCCGCAGGTCGGGCTCGATGGCGTGCAGGCGATCCTGGCCGACGGCATCGGCCAGGTGCTGCAGGCCGCGGGCATGCCCGCCGAGGCGGTGACCCAAGCCTTCTTCGGCCTGCCGGCGCACGGCGAGGACAGCCAGGCGACCGCACGGCTGGACGCCATTCCCGCCGCGATCCTCGGCCACCACCGCTACGCCTGCGACAACGACATGGTCTGCGGCTGGGCCGGTTCGCTGGGTGGCGCCGACGGCATCAACATCATCGCCGGCACCGGTTCGATGGGCTACGGCCAGCGCCAGGGCCTCGGCACGCGCGCCGGCGGCTGGGGCGAGGCGTTCTCCGACGAGGGCTCGGCGCACTGGATCGCGATCCAGGGCCTGAACGCGTTCTCGAAGATGAGCGACGGCCGCCTGCCGCGCGGCCCGCTGCACGGCCTGGTGGTCGAAGCGCTGCGGCTGGAGAACGACCTGGAACTGTGCGCGCACGTGTACGGCGACGGTGGCGCCACCCGCGACGCCATCGCCCGGCTTTCGCCGCTGGTCGCGCAGGCCGCGCAGGCCGGCGACGAGATCGCGCTCGGCATCTTCCGCCAGGCCGGATCGGAACTGGCCGCCATCGCCGAAGCCCTGCGCCGTGCGCTGGGCTATGCGCAGGACGAGACCGTCGCGCTGTCGTACTCCGGCGGCGCGTTCAACGCCGGCGACCTGTTGCTGGCGCCGTTCAAGGACGCACTCGCATCCGCCAGCCGCCGCTTCGAACTGCGCACGCCCCTGCACGAGCCCCACTACGGCGCGGCCCTGTACGCGGCCCGCCTGGCAGGCCGGCCGCTGCGCGCGTAGCCGCGGCCGCACCGGCACGCCGGAGCAGCGCGCGCTCCACCACTCACCGATCACCGATCACCGATCACCGCCGCCCCTCGAGGTCACCATGAAACGACTGTTGTTCGCCGTGTTCCTGGCCGTTCCCCTGCACGCCGCGGCGCAGGCCGGCACCCCGGACGAACTCCAGCCCAGCGGCCGTTTCAGCGTCTACGGCAAGGGCGCCGCGGCCACGCCGCCGATGGGCTTCAATCCCTGGAACGCGTTCCGCACCGAAGTGGACCAGGCGAAGATCCTGTCGGTGGTCGACACGATCCAGCGCAGCGGACTGCAGGCGGCGGGCTACCGCTACATCAACATCGACGACGGCTGGTGGCTGAAGCGGCACGCCGACGGCGACATCGAGATCCGCACGGCGATGTTCCCGGTCGCGAAGGCGGCCGATGGCGGGACCAGCTTCCGCGCCTGGACCGACCAGCTGCACGCGCGCGGCTTCAAGGCCGGCCTGTACACCGACGTTGGCCGCAACGCCTGTTCGCAGGCGTTCGACGCGCACAGCCCCAACCTGCCGGTGGGCCGCGTGGACGAACGCGAGATCGGCCTGACCGGCCACGAGTACGGCGACCTGAAGACGATGTTCCGGGACTGGGGCTTCGACTACCTCAAGGTCGACGCCTGCGGCCTGGCCGACTTCGGCCCCGGCAGCGAACCGGTGGTCGAGCGCGGCCACCGGGTGACGCGGCCGCTGATCGTGCGCGGCGACCCGGTGCTGACCGACCGCACCGCGGTGGAGACGTACTACGCCCGCGTCGGCCGCCTGCTCGCCGAACTCAATCCCGACAACGATTTCGTGCTGGCGATCTGCCCCTGGGGCGAGGCCAACGTGCGCGACTGGGGCGGCCGCCACGGCAACCTGTGGCGCACCAGCCCGGACATCGAACCGACCTGGGAAGCCATGCTGCGCAGCTTCGACTCGGCCTCGCGGCGCGAACTCTACGCCGGCCCCGGCCGCTGGAACGACCCGGACATGCTCGCCATCGGCCTGGGCGAATTCGACGCCGCGCACCTGACCCAGGCGCGCAGCCACTTCTCGCTGTGGGCGATCCTGTCGGCGCCGTTGCTGCTGGGCTTCGACGTGGGCCACGCGCCGCCAGAGCTGATCGATCTGCTGTCCAACCCGGAAGTGATCGCGGTGAACCAGGACCGTGCCGGCAACCAGGCCCGCCTGGTGTCCACCGATGGCGACGTGCAGGTGCTGGTCAAGCCGCTGGCCGCGCCCGGCGAGCGCGCGGTGGTGCTGTTCAACCGCGGCGGCAAGCCGGCCACCGGCCGGGTCGACGCCACCGCGCTCAAGCTGGCGCCGGGCGGCACGTACCGCGTGCGCGACCTGTGGCGGCACGAGGACCTGGCCGGCACCAGCGACCCGCTGGAATTCCCGCTGGAGCCGCACGGCACGGTGATGCTCAAGGTCAGCGGCACCCCGGTCGAGCCGCAGGGCCGGCTGCTGAGCGAGATGACCGGCCGCATCCACGTCGCCGCCGATGGCCTGCAGGGCCTGGGCGCGCAGGCGAATGAAGACGACGTGCCGCGCGCCGACGCCACTCCTGCCGGCGAACGCCTGCGCATCGCCGGCAACACCTACGACTACGGCATCGGCGTGCACGCCGGCTCGAGGCTGGAAGTGCTGGCCAGCCGCGAATTTTCGCGGTTCACCGCGGACGTGGGCGTGCAGCACGGCACGGCCCATGCGGATGGCGAGGTCGTCTTCCGCGTCTATGGCGATGCCCGGCTGCTCTACGAAAGCGCCTCCTTGAAGGACGGCGATGCGCCGGCCCGGATCGACGTTCCGGTAGAGAACGTCGAGGTCCTCGAACTGGTGGCCATTCCGGCGACCATGGGCAGCGGCGGGCCGACGCCCGTGGTGGCCTGGGCCGACCCGCGCCTGCGGTAACGGCGGGCGTGGCCGGTCGCCGTCCGCGCGACCGGCAGCGGGGACAGCCGGCCTGGCGGGATGCGGGGTTGCCGCGTTTCCGGTGCGCGGCAGCATCGGTCCGATCGGTCTTCCCGCCTCACGGGACGCTGCGGAGCCGGGAGTATGCTCGGGACAATCCCCCGTCCCGACAGGAGTCCGCCATGCCGATCAGCCGTCAACAGGCGCAGGGTTTGTTGAGCGTCGCCGAGATGGAGCTCTACGACGAAAGCCGCAGCAACCCCCTGCGCAAGCTGGATGAAGCCGCATTGCAGAAGCGCATCGAACGCACCCGTCGTTCACGCGAGCGCGCACGCGACCTGGTCCAGAAGCAGAAACTGGCCTCGCGCGCGGCCACCGGCAGCAAGCGCGGAGCCAGCGGCCTGGCCAACCAGCGCAGCAAGGACAAGGCCGGACTGCTTGACGACATCCTCAAGCGCTTCGAGGGTGCGCTCAAGGCGACGACGAAGCCGGCCGCCAGGGAGGCGGGCACGGTCGCCACCGCCACGCCTGCAACTGTGGCCAGGCGCAGCACCTCCAGGCCGAAGAAATCGACCAAACGCGTGGCCTCGCGCGCGGCGTCGCGCCAGGCAGCCGGCGACGCGGGCACGGCCGCAAAGACGGCCGCCCGCAAGACCAGCGCCCGGGACGTGGCCGCAAAGAAGCGCATCCAAGCCACCCGCGCCAGGAAGAAGCTGCTGGAGAAGAAGACCGCGCGCGACCGCGAACCCAAGGCCTGGCAGGCGCTGGACGCCAACGCCGCACCGGCCGTGGCCGCGCCGGGATTCCAGTCCTCCGGTGCGGCCGGCAAGGCCAAGCGCCTGCATGCCGGCGAGAGCCGGATGAAGCCGATCCAGGGCAGCATCAGCACCCGTGGAAAGCGCAACCAGGGCAAGCGCGACGCCCGCAACAGCAGGGGTTGATTCCGGCGGCGTCCGCGCCCGGCGCCCGCCATTCCCGCTGCAGCGGACGGTATCCTCCACCCATGCCGCTGCGCCGCCTCTCCGCCACCCGCTACGTCACCCCGCTGCGCGAAGGCGGCTCGATGCCGGCCGTGGTCGAGGCCGACGACCAGGGCCTGTACGTGCTCAAGTTCCGCGGCGCCGGCCAGGGTCCGAAGGCGCTGGTCGCCGAGGCGATCAGCGGCGGCCTGGCCCGCGCGCTCGACCTGCCCATGCCCGAGATCGTGCTGATGGACCTGGACGCGGAACTGGCGCGCACCGAGGCCGACCCCGAGATCCAGGACCTGATCCGCGCCAGCGCCGGACTCAACCTGGCGATGGACTACCTGCCCGGCGCGATCAATTTCGATCCGGTCGCCGAGCAGCCGGACGCGGACCTGGCTTCGCGCATCGTCTGGTTCGACGCGTTCACCAGCAATGTGGACCGCACCGCGCGCAATCCGAACATGCTGGTCTGGCACGGGCGCCTGTACCTGATCGACCACGGCGCCTCGCTGTACTTCCACCACGGCTGGGACGGCGACGCGGCGCAGGCCGACCGGCCGTTCCCGCTGATCCGCGACCACGTGCTGCTGCGCTGGGCCGACCGCCTGGCCGAGGTCGACGCGGACATGGCGCGGCGGCTGCCGGATGAGGTGATCCGCGACGTGCTCGCGCAGGTACCCGACGACTGGCTGCAGGGTCCCGACGCCTTCGCCGATCCGGCCACGCAGCGCACGGCCTACGTCGACTACCTGGTGCGGCGGCTGGCGCGGCGACAGGCCTTCGTGCAGGAGGCGATCCGTGCACGCGCATGACACCTACGACTACGCGGTGCTCCGCGTGGTGCCGCGCGTGGAGCGCGAGGAGTTCGTCAACGTCGGCGTGATCCTGTCGTGCGAGCGCGCCGGTTTCCTCGAGGCGCGCATCGAGCTGGACGAGGCGCGCCTGCGTGCGCTCGACCCGGCGATCGACGTGGCGCGGGTGCGGCGCCACCTCGACGCGATCGCCGCGATCTGCCGCGGCGGCGAGGCCGCCGCGCCGATCGGCCTGCTGCCGCCGCGCGCGCGCTTCCATTGGCTCACCGCCAGGCGCAGCGCGATCATCCAGACCTCGCCGGCGCACATGGGCCGCTGCACCGGCGATCTGCCGGCCACGCTGGAACACCTGATGGAGCGGATGGTGCGGGTGCCGAAGGCGGTCGCCGGTTCCTGAGCGGCCTGGGCGGAAGACTCGGGATCCGGGCGCAGGTTGGCGACCGGTTCTCCTGCTGCGGGGTGCGGGAAAGCGCTGCGTCCGTTGGGGTGGCTGGGGCGCCGGGCACGAATGCCCCTGGGTGCGAATGTCCCCCGGCGCCGGCCTGCGGCCGACGCCTCCTCCTTTATTTCGCACCCAGGGGCATTCGTACCCGGCGTTCCGACGTGGCGGGTGGTTCCACAAGCGGAACCAGGGGCGCTTTCCACCACGCCAGTAATCCGGCAGCCCCGACGTGGCCTGCAGGCCTTCGGGGCGAAATAAAGGAGGAGGCACCGGCTCCATCGGTGCCGGGGGCGTCGCCCCCGAAGGCCTGCAGGACGCGGCGGGGCCCGTCAGATCGCGGCGAAGCCAGCGTCGTGCACAGCGGAAACCCGCCCCGTCCGGGTTCAGGTCTCTTGCCGGTCCACCCCGGGCCTGCCATCCGCGATTGCCTGCGCGGTCGCGGCCACCGGCGCTGTGGCGTCCTCCCGGGCCAGGCGCACGATCCGCCAGCCGGTGATCCCCAGCAGCAGGGTCAGGATCGGCGAAGCGATGTTGAACACCGCGTACGGCAGGTAGGCCAGCGTGGACACGCCGAGCACCGCCGACATGTAGGCGCCGCACGAGTTCCACGGGATCAGCGGCGAGGTGACGATGCCGGCGTCGCCGACCGCGCGCGACAGGTTCTCCGGCGCCAGCCCGCGCTTGGCGAATTCCCCGCGGTACAGGCGGGTGGGAAGCAGCAGGGCGATGTACTGGTCGCCGGCGGCCAGGTTCAGGCCGACCGCGGTGCCGACCACCGAAGCGAACAGCTTGCCGGTGGTCCGCGCCCGCAGCAGCAGCGGCGTGACCAGCTTGTCGAGCAGGCCGAAGTCGTCGACCAGGATGCCGAAGGTCACCGCGCCGATGATCAGCCAGATGGTCAGCAGCATGCTGTCCATGCCGCCGCGCGAGAGCAGCGCGTCCACCTGCGCCATGCCGGTGTCGGCCTGGAAGCCGTTGGCCATCGCCAGCCACACGCCCTTGACCGCGACGACGGGCGCCGACTGCTCCGGCGCGGCGACGAACTGCGCCACCGCCTGCGGCTGCAGGAAGGCGGCCATGATCCCCGCCAGCAGCGCCGCGCACATGATCGCCAGCGGCGCCGGCGCCTTGCGCACGGACAGCACCAGCAGGAACAGCAGCGGCAGCAGGTTCCAGGCGCTGATGTGGAACAGTCCCTCGATGTGCGCCAGTTCGGCATGGACGATCGAATCGTCGACCCCGCCCTTCTGCCAGATGCCGAGCACCGCGAATGCGGCCAGCGCGATGATCCCCGCCGGGATCGTGGTCCAGGCCTGGGCACGGATGTGCCGGAACAGTTCCACGCCGTTGAGCTGCGCGGCCAGCACCGTGGTTTCCGACAGCGGCGAGATCTTGTCGCCGACGTAGGCCCCGGAAATGACCGCGCCGGCGGTCATCGCCGGCGACACGCCGATCATCGACGCCAGCCCGACCAGGCCCACGCCCACCGTGCCCGCCGTGGTCCAGGAACTGCCGATGCTCAGCGAGATGCCCGAGCAGACCAGGAAGGCCACGGGCAGGAACCAGGCCGGGCTGATCAGCTTGATCCCGTAGTACACCAGGGTCGGGATGGTGCCGGACATGTTCCAGGTGCCGATCAGCGCACCCACCGCCAGCAGGATGAAGATGGCGCCCACCACAGTGGACACCCCCTTCTGCCCCGACCGCGCGATCGCCTCCCACGCATGGCCGTTCTTGAGGATGACCGCGACGGCGACCATCGCGCTCAGGATCATCGACACCTGCATCGGCCCGTTGATCGCATCCAGGCCGAACAGGGTGACCGAGGCGCCGACCAGGACGACCAGGGCCAGCAACGGGATCGCGGCATCGAGGTAGCTCGGCGCCTTCACCGGTCGAGGGGTTTCGGGTACGGCCATGCTCTCCTCCCCAGGCGGCCGATCGACGCCGCATCGGCGGACTCCCTGCGCCTGCGCCGGGAATATGCGCCGCATCCGGGGAAGTGTCGAGGAGACAGGGCGCCCGGGAGGCGACCGCGGCCGGGCCGCCAGCCGCAGGCGTTATCCGCGGGTCATCGCGGCCATGGCGTCCGCCGCACCGGCCAAGCCGATGAATGAATGAGGCCTCCGGGTGCGGTTTTTACCCGGGTCCGGACGCGCAACGAAGCGTCCAGCAGGACCGTTTACGGAAATGCAGCCTGGCAACTTCGGGGCTGCCCGCGCTGACATGCGGTACGCAGCACGCGCAACAACGAGAAGGCCGCTGTCGCCCGAAAGCTACAGGCAAGAGCGCGGTGTGCGCGGAGTCGACGGGGACTTCCTTGCGGACTTCCTTGCGGAATTGTCGGGCGTCACGTGGCTTGTCCGATCCAGAGCCGATTACCGTCCGGGTCTTCAATGCGAAACTCGGTCATGTTGTAGAAAGTGTCGTCCACCTCCGGAACATCCAAGCCGTTTTCCCGGGCCAGTTTGTGGAACTCCTGCAGGCTTTCCGGATAGAGATAGATGACCGAAATCCTGGGAATGCCTGGATGAAGATTGATGGATTGATCGACCATGAGCCGGCAGTCGCCACAGCGAAGCATGGCCCAGCCCCATTCATCGTCTCGGTTCTCGACCGAGAAGCCGAGCTTCTCGTAGAACTCGACGCTAGCCGGCATGCTTGCAACGGGTTGCATTGGAACGAGACGGTTGAGATTCATGCGAACTCTCCTTGTGACGCCTAACGCTTGAACTAAGTCGACGGGCGAAGCCCGTTCGGCTTGAATGATATGGTTAGGCCGCAGCCTAGCTGCTAAGCCATGCGTATTGAATCCACGCGGTGGCAATGGCACTTAAGCCGGAAATGAGGGAAACGGCGATGAAGACGCCGGCCGCCCCAAGAATGGCAACCAGACCTTGCCTCCAGCCGCGGGATCTGACGAAGTAGTAGGGCAAGGCAACAGCGGCCAATCCGAAAACAGCGACGTTGAGGAATGGCGAGCGTTTATAAGCTCGTTGTATTGCATCTGCACGAAACCACGCAAATGTGGCCAAGGCAAAAAATATGACAAAGATGGCGTTAGCGGCTTCCGATGGGTGGTAAGGATCAGGGTATTGGGTAGCGATGCCGCTAGCGATCCCGATGATAGCCAAGGCAAGAAGGGCGAAGAATTTTACGTTCATGCGGCCTAATGCTTGAACTAAGCCGACTTGCGAAGCAAGTTCGGCTCGAATGAATTGTTAGACTGCTGCCTCACTGCTCATCCTCCGGTCGCAGCGGCGAGTAGGACCAGTCAAACGCAGCCATAACCTCTTTGGCTAGACTATCAAGCTCCGCACGATAGTGATGCTCGTGTGGCACTGGAACCTCGGGATTTCCTGGGATGAAGCCAAGAGACAATAGCTTGGTGGAGAACTGGTCAATAGGCCCATACCCGAACAGTTGGTTATGCCGGTCCCAGACCACCGTAGCCTTGTCGCCAGGGGAATGCGCCCAAAGGTCAAAGCGAGCGTCCCCAGAAAGGAACGGTGTGAATTGCGCGAGGAAGTCTTTGACTTGATCGAGCGACAAGAGCGGGCTTCGATAGCGACCTGGCCGGGCCTCGCCACGCGGAGTGTGAAGTACGTAGAGCAAGTAGTACGGCGGCTCCAGGCACTCAAGCACGTGTCCAAACACAGACGGATCACCGGCAGGGACACCAGCAACGATGCGGTCACCCTTCGCAAAGACAGGCGAGTGCGAGTGGGCGATCCATTTGTTACCAACAAGGTGGCCGAGACGGTACATAAGCGGTCTAACGCCTGAGTTAAGCCGACCCGCGAAGCGGGTTCGGCTTGAACGAATTGTTAGGGCTCATGCTGACGAACCGCACTGTGCACATGAACCCGCCGACCTCCGACTCCAGATTGTCAGAAACGTACACCTCGTACTTGCCAGGCCCAGAGAAAACTCGCTCTAGTGATTGTTTGCCTGATGGAATCGAATCCACTGTAGCCGGGACTGTAACGCTACGGGCGGCGGAGAATGTGTCGACCGGCATAAGTTGGGGCTCGCCGGGGGACGAGCCGGACACGACCAAAAAGAACCATGCGTTGTCGGCAAGCCGGCGAACTGCCAGCTCGCGGCCATGCCCTGCGGCGAGTCTGAGATTAATAGCGGAGCCAACTTTGACTACGGATGGTGAGCAGGCAAGAGCGCTGTCACTGACACTAAACGCCGCCGATTCTCCTGCAAGAGCGCCCAGATGAAAGAGGCACAAATTTAGGCAGAAGATGATCTTTCTCATGAGCCCTAACTACTATTAGCCCCCTCAAGCGGGGTGTTGCGCAGAGTATGCAATCCACCTGGTCCGGTCACCAGACGGGATCTGTCTTCCATGATCACAGTCTTATCGGACGCTACACATGGGTCCGGCGCGTGCCGGCCGTGCGTTCTGCGGCAGCACCGCGCCGCGCGCGTTGTGCGGCGGCAATGAGGGTGTAACGGGCCTTGCCGATGCCGTCCTGTTCCGTTCGGGTCGACGGCCGGGGCGTCCGGTCCCGCCCATGCCCGTCCCTCGCAACCGGCCCCGGGCTTCCGGCTGCGTTCGTCAGGCCGGGCACGCCAGCATCGGGGCTTTCTGCTCCAGCCTCGCAGCACCCGGGCACCGATGCCGGGCCTTTACGCCCCGACCTTGAAGCGCCCGGGCATCGATGCCGGACCGTTCTGCTCCGGCTCCGCAGTCCCCGGGCACCAACACCGGACCGTTTCGCCCCGACCCCGCAGTCCCCGGGCACCAACGCCGGACCGTTTCGCCCCGACTCCGGAGTCCCCGGGCACCAACGCCGGGCCTTTCCGCCCCGGCCGCGGGGCTGCCGGGCACCGGTGCCGGTGCTTTTTGCCCCGGCCCTGGAGCTCCCCAGCTCCAGCGCTGGAGCTTTTTGCCTCGCGCGCAAGGCTCCGGGCCT
>Ga0160472_100309_pt1 | contig 49465 bp, 46 predicted proteins | sample HID1973M_E11MG_FD_108267 | JGI IMG/M metagenome (GOLD analysis project Ga0160472, IMG submission 108267) | Enriched mosquito-associated microbial communities from UW Madison campus, WI, USA - HID1973M_E11 MG | ecosystem: Host-associated > Arthropoda: Insects > Digestive system > Unclassified ... | reverse complement strand
TGGGACAGTGAAATCAAGCGCGCCCAGGTCGAAGGCCTGGAAGGCTACCCGGTCTACACCCGCAAGGTGTACACCGACGTTTCCTACATCGCTTGCGCACGCAAACTGCTGTCGGTGCCAGAAGTCATCTACCCGCAGTTCGCCACGCACAACGCCCACACCCTGTCGGCGATTTATCACATTGCCGGTCAGAACTATTACCCGGGTCAGTACGAGTTCCAATGCCTGCACGGCATGGGCGAACCGCTGTACGAACAGGTGGTAGGCAAGGTTTCCGAAGGCAAGCTGAACCGTCCGTGCCGCGTGTACGCTCCGGTTGGTACCCACGAAACCCTGTTGGCTTACCTGGTACGTCGCCTGCTGGAAAACGGTGCGAACACCTCATTCGTCAACCGCATCGCCGACCAGTCGATTTCCATCCAGGAACTGGTGGCCGATCCGGTTGCTCAGATCGAGCAGATGGCGACCGTGGAAGGTGGTTTCGGCCTGCCGCACCCGCGCATTCCGCTGCCGCGTGATTTGTATGGCTCCGAGCGCGCCAACTCCAGCGGCATCGACATGGCCAACGAACATCGTCTGGCGTCCCTGTCCTGCGCCCTGCTCGCTACCGCGCACAACCACTGGAAAGCGGCACCGATGCTCGGCTGCGCCTCCAGCAACGAAGCGCCGGCACAGGTCCTGAACCCGTCCGATCTGCGTGACGTGGTCGGCCATGTGCAGGAAGCCACTGTCGAAGACGTCGACAATGCTATTCAGTGCGCCCTGAACGCCGCACCAATCTGGCAGGCCACCCCGCCCGCCGAGCGTGCCGCGATCCTGGAACGTGCCGCTGACTTGATGGAAGCGGAGATCCAGCCACTGATGGGCCTGCTGGCTCGTGAAGCCGGCAAAACCTTCGCCAACGCCATCGCCGAAGTGCGTGAAGCCGTGGACTTCCTGCGTTACTACGCGGTGCAGGCACGCAACGATTTCACCAATGACGCCCACCGTCCGCTGGGTCCGGTGGTGTGCATCAGCCCGTGGAACTTCCCGCTGGCGATCTTCAGTGGCCAGGTGGCTGCAGCATTGGCCGCCGGCAACCCGGTACTGGCCAAGCCTGCGGAACAGACTCCGCTGGTGGCCGCTCAAGCCGTGCGCCTGCTGCTCGAAGCCGGGATTCCGGAAGGCGTGCTGCAACTGCTGCCAGGCCGTGGCGAAACCGTGGGTGCCGGCCTGGTCGGTGACGATCGCGTCAAAGGCGTGATGTTCACCGGCTCCACCGAAGTCGCGCGCCTGCTGCAACGCAACATCGCCGGCCGCCTGGACAACCAGGGCCGTCCGATCCCGCTGATCGCCGAAACCGGTGGCCAGAACGCCATGATCGTCGACTCTTCGGCACTGACCGAACAGGTTGTGATCGACGTGGTTTCGTCGGCCTTCGACAGTGCCGGCCAGCGTTGCTCGGCCTTGCGGGTGCTGTGCCTGCAGGAAGATTCCGCCGACCGCGTCATCGAAATGCTCAAGGGCGCCATGGCTGAAAGCCGCCTCGGCAACCCGGAGCGCCTGTCCGTGGACATCGGCCCAGTGATCGACGCCGAAGCCAAGGCCGGTATCGAGAAGCACATCCAGGCCATGCGCGACAAAGGTCGCAGCGTGTACCAGGTAGCCATCGCCGACGCCGAAGAAGTCAAACGCGGCACCTTCGTGATGCCGACCCTGATCGAACTGGAAAGCTTCGACGAGCTGCAGCGTGAGATCTTCGGCCCGGTCCTGCACGTGGTTCGCTACAAGCGCAAGGACATCGATCAACTGATCGGCCAGATCAACGCTTCCGGCTATGGCCTGACCTTGGGTGTGCACACTCGCATCGACGAGACCATCGCCAAGGTGATCGACACCGTCAATGCCGGTAACGTCTACGTCAACCGCAACATTGTCGGGGCAGTAGTCGGCGTACAGCCATTCGGCGGCGAAGGCCTGTCGGGCACCGGCCCGAAAGCCGGTGGCCCGCTGTACCTGTACCGCCTGCTGTCGACTCGTCCTACCGATGCCATCGAACAATCCTTCGCTCGCGGCGATGCTGCCGCAGCACCGGATGTGCGCCTGCGTGATGCCATGAGCAAGCCGCTGACCGCCCTGAAAACCTGGGCCGACAGCAACAAGTTCGCCGACCTGAGCACCCTGTGTGTGCAGTTCGCCGCGCAATCGCAAAGCGGTATCACCCGCCTGCTGGCTGGCCCGACCGGCGAGCGCAATAGCTACGCGATCCTGCCGCGTGAGCACGTACTGTGCCTGGCGGAAGTCGAAGGCGACCTGCTGACTCAACTGGCTGCCGTACTGGCGGTCGGTGGATCGGCGGTGTGGCCGGAAACCGAGCTGACCAAGGCGTTGTTCGCACGCTTGCCGAAGGAGATTCAGGCGCGCATCAAGCTGGTTGCCGACTGGAACAAGGACGAAGTGGTATTTGATGCCGTCCTGCATCACGGTCATTCCGATCAGCTGCGCGCGGTTTGCCAGCAGATTGCCAAGCGTGCCGGTGCCATTGTCGGGGTCCAGGGCCTGTCCCAGGGTGAAACCAACATTGCGCTGGAGCGTCTGGTGATTGAGCGGGCGTTGAGTGTTAACACCGCGGCTGCGGGTGGTAATGCGAGCTTGATGACGATCGGCTAAACAGCGATGCAGTCACTGTAAAAATGGGCGCCCTCATCGGCGCCCATTTTTTTTGCCTTGTAGGAGCCGGCTTGCTGGCGATCAATACACTGCAGTGTTCCTGCTGCACCGCCATCGCCAGCAAGCCGGCTCCTACGGGGCTCGCGTTTGGCAGGTGCATCACCGACATCAATCATCCTGTTCAGCCTTGATGCCCACCCCTAGACTCGGCCCATTCCAACAAAAGGTAGGCCGCCATGTCCGAGACGTTGCTCAGTTCCCGCAATCTGGCTTTCGAGCTGTATGAAGTCCTCGATGCCGAGGGCCTGACCCAGCGTGAGCGTTTCGCCGAGCACAATCGCGAAACCTTCGATGCCGCCATCGGCACCGCCCGCAGCATCGCCGAAAAGTTCTTCGCCCCGCACAATCGCAAGGGTGACGAGAACGAACCCCGTTATGAGAACGGCCAGGCCATCCTGATACCGGAAGTGAAACCGGCGGTGGACGCCTTTCTGGAAGCCGGCTTCCTCAACGCGGCGCGCAGTTTCGATGCCGGCGGCATGCAACTGCCTACCTTGCTGTCCCAAGCCTGTTTCTCGCACTTCCAGTCAGCCAACGCCGCATCGACTTCGTACCCGTTCCTGACCATGGGCGCGGCGAACCTGATTGAAAGCTTCGGCACCGAAGAGCAGAAACAGCGTTTTCTGCAGCCAATGATCGACGGCCGTTTCTTTGGCACGATGGCGTTGACTGAACCCCACGCCGGTTCATCGCTGTCGGACATTCGTACCCGGGCCGAACCGGCGTCCGACGGTACTTATCGACTCAAGGGCAACAAGATCTTCATCTCCGGCGGCGATCACCCGCTGTCGGAAAACATCGTGCACATGGTGCTGGCCAAGCTGCCGGACGCACCGGCCGGGGTGAAGGGCATCTCGCTGTTTATCGTGCCCAAGTTCCTGGTCAACGATGACGGCAGCCTCGGCCAGCGCAACGACGTGTTGCTGGCTGGCCTGTTCCACAAGATGGGCTGGCGCGGCACCACCTCCACCGCGCTGAACTTCGGCGATAATGGCGAGTGTGTCGGCTATCTGGTGGGCAAGCCACACCAAGGCCTGAGCTACATGTTCCAGATGATGAACGAAGCGCGGATTGGCGTCGGCATGGGCGCGGTCATGCTCGGTTACGCCGGTTACCTGTACTCGCTGGAGTACGCCCGCGAGCGTCCGCAAGGGCGTGTGCCGGACAGCAAGGACCCGAACACCGCACCGGTGGCGATCATCAACCACGCCGACGTCAAACGCATGCTGCTGACACAGAAGGCTTACGTCGAAGGTTCATTCGACCTGGGTCTGTATGCGGCGCGGCTGTTTGACGACACCACGACGCTTGAAACCGAAGCCGAACGCAAACAGGCTCACGAGCTGCTGGACCTGCTGACGCCCATCGTCAAATCCTGGCCGTCGGAGTTCTGCCTGAAGGCCAACGAACTGGCGATCCAGATCCTCGGCGGTCATGGTTACACCCGCGAGTATCCGGTCGAGCAGTACTACCGCGACAATCGCCTGAACCCGATCCACGAAGGCACCCACGGCATCCAGTCGCTGGACCTGCTGGGCCGCAAGCTTGCGCAGAACGGCGGTGCCGGGCTCAAGCAACTGATTCGCCTGATCGCCGACACCGCCGAACGCGCCCAGGCCTTTGACACATTGACACCACTGCGGGAACCGCTGGAGAAATTGGTGGCACGCCTGCAAATCGTGACCATCGGCCTGCTGACCGAGCTGGGCCAAGGCAAGGTCAACAGCAGCCTGGCGAACTCGGCGCTGTACCTCAAAGTGTTCGGTCACACGGTGATCGGGTGGCGCTGGCTGGAACAGGCGATTCGCGCCGAGGAAGGGTTGGCCAAGGGTAATGCCGCCGATGTGAGTTTCTATAAAGGCAAACTGCAGGCGGCGCGCTACTTCCTGACCTGGGAAGTGCCGGGTTGTCATCATGAGCTGGCATTGCTTGAGGCGCGGGATGATGTTTGTCTGGGGATGCAGGATGAGTGGTTCTGACGACTGGCAAGTATTGTAGCGAGGGAGCTTGCTCCCGCTGGAGTGCGAAGCGCTCCCAAATCCGGCAACCCGGGTGTAGGTGATGCACCGTGTCACCTCAATTTGCGACTGCTTCGCAGCCGAGCGGGAGCAAGCTCCCTCGCCACACAGTTGCCTGTCAACTCAACCTGAACCCACCCACCTGCCGCGCCAGATCATCGGCCAGCCGCTGCAACGTCTGACAGTCATCCCGACAAGCCCTGACCTCTCCCGCCGTCGCCCGCGCCAGATCGGAAATCCCCTGCACGTTGCGGTTGATCTCCTCGGTCACTGCCGACTGCTCTTCCGTGGCCGTTGCCACTTGATGGTTCATGTCACTGATGCGCTCCACCTGCCCGGTAATGGCAGTCAGGGAAGCACCGGTGCGCTGGCTCGACTCGACACCGGTGCCGGTCGCGGCCTGCCCGGAATGCATGGAGGACACCGCATTCTCGGCGCCCTGTTTGAGGTTGCCGATCATCTGCTGGATTTCGTCGGTGGACGTCTGGGTGCGTCGCGCCAGGGTGCGCACTTCATCGGCGACCACCGCAAACCCGCGCCCCATTTCACCGGCTCGCGCCGCTTCGATGGCGGCATTGAGTGCCAGCAGGTTGGTTTGCTCGGAAATACCGCGGATCACCGCCAGCACCTGGTCGATCGAGGCCACCTGATGGGCCAGCTCACCCACGGCACCGGCGGCGATGCCGATTTCCCTGGACATGCTTTCAATGTGCCGGATCGAACCGCCCACCACTTCCCGCGCCTGCAGCGCTTCGTCACGGGCCGTTTGTGAAGCGAACGCCGCATTACCGGCATTCTGGGCGATGTCTTGCACGGTCAGACCCATTTCATGCACTGCGGTGGCGACCATGTCGGTCATTTCCTGCTGCCGGCCGGAGCGCTCGGCGGTGTTATCCACGACCCGGGCGACCTGGCTGACAGCGGTGCGCAGTGCCTCGCTGGTGGTCAGCACTTCACCAATCATGTCGCGCTGGCTGTCGAGGAATCGATTAAAGCCGCGCGCCAGGTCGCCCAGTTCATCGGCGCGAGTGGCATCCAGGCGCTGGGTCAAATCTCCACCGCCGCTACCGATGGCCACCAGCGCCGCTGTTACCTGGCGAATCGGTCGCACCAGCCCACGGGCCAGCAGCACTACCAGCAACAGGCAGACAATCGCCACCGCCAGGCCGATGCCGCTGCTCATCCACATGGCGCGACGGGCTTCAGCATAGATCTGCGACTGTGGCACTTCGGCCACCAGGGTCCAGCCGAGATCACGCAGGGGCAGGCTCAGCGCGAGGAAGTCTTCGCCGTCGCGCTGAAAGGTGCTGGTGGCGGTTTTTTGACCCATCACCGCTTGCGCCGCCGTGGCCCCGACCTGCTCGCTCAGGGTGCGTTTGCCGCTGAATTGCGCCTCGGGATGGACCTGGATCAAACCGTCGGAACGCACGAGATAGACCTTGCCGCGCTCCCCGAAGCTGAAGTTGTGGATCAACTCCGACAGCTCTTTCATGCTCAGACCGAGCCCGGCAACGCCCACGACCTTGCCGGCCTGCTCGACCTTGAAGTCGATGAAAAGCGCCAATTCTCCGGTGGCCGTGTCATTGTCGATATTCAGGGTGCGCGACTGGTTGCTGTCGAGAAAATCATAAAACCAGGCGTCTTTCGGGTTGGCACGACTGAGGGTGCGGTCCAGGCCCTTCTCATTGAAGTAATGGTTGGACGCCGTGCCGACAATGATTGAGGTAAAGGCTTTGTGCTCGCCACGGATGCCTTCGAGATAGGTCGTAAAGGCGTCGGCCTGGGCACTGTCTTCACCCTTGGCCAGCCAATCGCGCACCATGCTGTTGCTGGCGATGTCCTTGGCGGCGGTGAGGGGCTGGACGAGGACTCGCTCGATGTCGTTGCGCATCGCTTCGATGCTCGACGGCAGTGCCTGTTCGACCAGATAGCTCTGGGCGAGGCGGTTGACCACGAGGGTATAAATGCCAACCACGATGAGAATGCTGACCAGCAGGGCGGTGCCCATGCTCAGGATCAACTGCCACTGAATACTGCGTCGCCAGAACTGCATGGAGCACCCCCAAAGAATAAGAGGCTGAAACACTGCAACAGCCGTGCCGATTGTATACATCTCAACCGACAATTTATTCTTTGGTTGTGCGCAAAGCCGATCAGGCCTGATTGATCGTCTTGGAAATCACTTCAACCGTGGCGCTGACTTGCTCTTGGTAACGGTCGAGTGCCTGCTTGTGCTGCTTTTGCATTTCGATCTGTTGCGAACACAGGTTCATCGCAGCCAGTACCAGCAATCGGTCACCGATCAGCGTCGGGTACTTCCTCTTGGTGTCGGCCAGGGCTGCCTTCAACATCATCGCGGCGTCGAGCAGGGTTTGCTCCTCGCCAGCCGGCGCCTTGATCGAATAGTCCTCCCCCAGGATAGAGACGACCTTTACCCCTGCGGCGTTGTAACTCATGCGCTGACGGGACCGGCGCTGACGCGTTCAACCAGTGCCTGGATACGGGCAGCGGTGGCGCCTTGCTTCTCTTCCTGTTCCATCAGGCTCAATTGCAGGCTTTCGTTCTCATCCTTGGCCAGGGCCAGCTCCGCAGTCAGGGTCTGGTTGGTGCCGAGCAAGGTCTGGTTCTGTTGCACCAGGTCGCTGACCAGTTGTTCCAATTGACTCAGGGATGCTTCCAACATTTTGATTTTCCGGACTTTTTCAAAGGGCGCGTACGATAAAGAAAAGTCACCACGGATGCCAGGGTTATAGGGCGTAACGCCTTGATTTTCCTGGCGGGAGACTGACTCGCGAGTTTTAAAAGACTGCGTCAGGCCGATCTGGTTCCTGCACTTCGTCGCCCGGGCCCGAACAAAGTTTTTCTGCATCGTCCCCGTACAAAATCCTTTTTGACAGCATCACATTTCAACAGGTTAGAATCGCTGGCACACAGACTGCATGGTCAGTCTGTGCCCGCCTTTTACGTTTTCCTGGAGTACTGCCTTTGAATGCGACCACCATCAACAGCCTGTTCTTGATCGGCGCGTTGCTGGTAGGTGCAAGCATCCTGGTGAGCTCCCTGTCATCACGCCTCGGCATTCCGATTCTGGTGATCATCCTGGCTGTCGGCATGGCGGCCGGCACCGATGGCGCCGGCATCATTTTCGACAACTACCCCACGGCTTACCTGGTCGGCAACCTGGCACTGGCGGTAATCCTGCTCGACGGCGGCTTGCGCACCCGGGTCTCGAGTTTCCGCGTGGCATTATGGCCGGCCTTGTCCCTGGCCACGGTCGGCGTGCTGATTACCACCGGCCTGACCGGCATGGCCGCGGCGTGGTTGTTCAACCTCAATCTGATCCAGGGCCTGCTGATCGGCGCCATTGTCGGCTCGACCGACGCCGCGGCGGTGTTCTCCCTGCTGGGCGGCAAAGGCCTGAATGAACGGGTCACCGCCAGCCTCGAGATCGAGTCCGGCAGCAACGATCCAATGGCGGTGTTCCTCACCGTGACCCTGATCGACATGCTCGCCAGCGGCCAGACCGGCCTTCACTGGAGCCTGCTGACCCATCTGTTGCGCGAATTCGGCATTGGCGGTGTTATCGGCCTGGGCGGCGGCTGGCTGATGCTGCAGCTGGTCAACCGGATCAACCTGGCCACCGGCCTGTACCCGATCCTGGTCATCGCCGGCGGCCTGGTAGTGTTCGCCCTGACCAACGCCCTGCACGGCAGCGGCTTTCTCGCGGTGTACCTGTGTGGCCTGGTCATTGGCAACCGCCCCGTGCGCAGTCGCCACGGCATCCTGCACATGCTCGACGGCATGGCCTGGCTGGCGCAGATCGGCATGTTCCTCGTGCTGGGCCTGCTGGTCACCCCACACGACTTGCTGCCGATCGCCCTGCCGGCCCTGGCATTGGCGCTGTGGATGATTCTTTTCGCGCGTCCGCTGTCAGTCGTCATCGGATTGCTGCCGTTCAAGGCCTTCCATGGACGGGAGAAAGCGTTCATTTCCTGGGTCGGCTTGCGCGGCGCGGTGCCGATCATTCTGGCGGTGTTCCCGTTGATGGCCGGCCTGCCCAATGCCCAGCTCTATTTCAACCTGGCCTTCTTTATTGTGCTGGTATCGCTGCTGGTGCAGGGCACGAGCCTGCCCTGGGTCGCCAAACTGTTGAAAGTGACGGTACCGCCGGAGCCCGCGCCGATTTCCCGCTCCGCCCTGGAGGTGCATGTCACCAGTGAGTGGGAACTGTTCGTTTATCGCCTCGGCGCCGAAAAATGGTGCATCGGTTCGCCCCTGCGCGAACTGAAAATGCCCGAAGGCACCCGCATCGCGGCCCTGTTTCGCGGTCAACAACTGCTCCATCCGTCGGGTAGTACAGTGCTCGAAGTCGATGATTTGCTGTGTGTTATCGGCCATGAACACAACCTTCCAGCCCTCGGAAAACTGTTCAGCCAGGCCCCACAACGGGGTCTCGATCTGCGCTTCTTCGGCGACTTCGTACTCGAAGGAGACGCCCAGCTGGCCGCGGTTGCTGCCCTCTATGGGTTGAAGGTCGAAGGCATCGATCCGGACATGTCCCTGGCCCGCTTCATCGCCCAGAAAGTCGGCGGTGCACCGGTGGTCGGCGACCAGGTGGAGTGGAACAACACCATCTGGACGGTTGCGGTCATGGACGGGAACAAGATCGGCAAAGTGGGCGTCAGATTCCCCGAAGGAAGTCGCCCGGGTCCGGGACTCTTCCTCTAAACTGCTCCCACAATCACTTGTTTGACCGGTCTTTATGCCTAACCTGCGCTCCATTTTCGCCATTGCCCTGCTGGGCTTGAGTCTTTCCATCGGTAGCCAGGCGGCCGAACCGCCCACCAGCGAAGCCGTGCAGACGAGCCTGGACAAGATTGCCGATCGCAAGCTGCCAGAGGCCGATCAAAAGGCCCTGCAGAGCGTGCTGCAGAACACCCTGACACAGCTCGATAACCAGCGTGACTACGAGCAGAAACTGGCCGACCTCAAGCAGCAGCTCAATAGCGCCCCCAAACAGACCCTGGAAAACCAGCGCGAACTGGCCCGACTCAAGGCCAGCAGCGTACAGCCAGTGGCGCAGCGCTTCGCCAAGGAGCCGATCCAGCAACTGGAGCAAATGCTCACCGAGCGCTCGACCCAGCAAAGCGATCTGCAAAAAGCCCTGGCGGACGCCAACAGCCTGATCATCACCGCGCAGACGCGTCCTGAGCGGGCCCAGGCGGAGATTTCCGCCAGCCAGACGCGCATCCAGCAGATCAACAACACGCTCAAAAACGGCAAAGACGCCGGCAAGACCCTGAGCGCCGAGCAACGCGATCAGCTCAATGCCGAACTCTCGGCACTGAACGCGCTGATCCCGCTGCGCCGACAGGAGCTGGCTGGCAACACCCAATTGCAGGACCTGGGCAAGAGCCAGCACGACTTGTTATCGGCGCGTTCCGACCGCCTCGATCAGGAAATCCAGGAACTGCAGAACCTGATCAACCAGAAGCGCCTGGCTCAGTCCCAGGAAACGGTCACCCAGCAATCCATCGAGGCGCAAAAAGCAGGCGGCAGCAGCCTTCTGGCCACTGAGAGCGCGGCCAACCTGAAGCTTTCGGACTACCTGCTCAAAAGCACCGACCGCCTTAACGAAGTCACCCAGCAAAACCTGCTGACCAAACAGCAACTGGACACCGTCACCCAGAGCGATGCGGCGCTGGACGAGCAGATCAGCGTGCTCAAGGGCAGCCTGCTGCTCTCCAAGATCCTCTACAAACAGAAGCAAGCCCTGCCGCGCCTGCGGGTCGACCGCAACCTGGCCGACCAGATCGCCGACATTCGCCTGTATCAGTTCGAGGTCAACCAGCAACGGGAGATGCTGAGCAATCCGGCCAACTACGTCGACAACCTGTTGTCGACCCAGCCACCGGAGCAAGTGACTCCACAGTTGCGCAAAACCCTGCTGGAACTGGCCAACACCCGTGTTGACCTGCTGGAACGACTGAACCGCGAACTGAGCGCGGTGCTCAACGAATCCATCACCTTGCAGCTCAACCAGAAGCAATTACTCAGTACCGCCCAAAGCCTGCGGGCGACCCTCGACGAGCAAATGTTCTGGATCCCCAGCAATAAACCACTGGACCTGGAATGGCTGCGCAGCGTGCCGGATCGCCTGCAGCGCCAAGTCGATTCATTGCCGGTGCTTTCCAGCCTGAGCGAACTGGTCGACGGCCTGACCCAGCGCCCCTTACTGTTCCTGCCCTTGGCACTGTTGATTGGCGCGTTGCTGTGGCGTCGCAAGAGTCTGTATGCGCGACTGAACAAGGTCCATCAGGACATCGGCCACTTCAAGCGCGACAGCCAGTGGCACACGCCGCAGGCGATTTTGATCAATATTCTCCTGGCGATGCCGGTTGCCCTGGGTCTCGCCCTGTGCGGGCTGGCCCTGCAAATCGACGCCCGCGGGCAGAACGCCAATATGGGTGCGGCATTGCTGCAGATGGCCGGGGCCTGGCTGGTGTTCTACACCGCGTACCGAATCCTCGCACCGGGCGGTGTGGCGGAATTGCATTTCCGCTGGGAAAAGGCCCAGGTGGAATTCCTGCGCCGCTGGGTCCGTCGCCTCGGCATCGTGGTAATGGCGCTGGTCACCGTCGTAGCGGTTGCTGAATTGCAACCGGCCGCTCTGGCCGATGACGTGCTCGGCATGCCGGTGGTGCTGATCTGCTACGCCTTGATGACCTTGCTGCTCAGTCGCCTGCTGATCAGCAGCCCGACTCACGAGAACGCCTCGCTGTTCCGCAAACTCGTCGGGATCCTGTTCACCGCCCTGCCCATCGCGTTATTCGTGGCCGTCTGCTTCGGCTACTACTACACCGCGCTGAAACTCAGCGATCGCTTGATCAATACCCTGTACCTGCTGATGTTCTGGCTGGTCATCGAAGCCACCTTCGTGCGCGGTCTCAGCGTGGCCGCACGGCGCCTGGCGTATCAACGCGCGCTGGCCAAGCGTATCGCAGCGAAAGAAGCCGGCGATGGCGAAGCGGTGATCGAGGAGCCTGCGCTGGACATCGAAAAAGTCAACGAACAGTCCCTGCGCCTGATCCGCCTGGCGCTGCTCGGCGGCTTCATGGCCGCCCTGTACTGGGTCTGGGCCGACCTGATCACGGTGTTCTCGTACCTGGACAACATCACCCTCTACGAATACACCAGCGGTACAGGCGCCAACATGAGCATGGTGCCGATCAGCATCGGCGACATGCTCGGCGCACTGATCATCATCGGCATTACCTTCGCCCTGGCCCGCAACCTGCCAGGCTTGCTGGAAGTGTTCGTGCTGTCGAAACTCAACCTGGCCCAGGGCAGCGCCTACGCCACCACCACCTTGCTGTCCTATGTGATTGCCGGGTTCGGCTTCGTCACGACGCTGTCGACCCTCGGCGTGAGCTGGGACAAGTTGCAGTGGCTGGTGGCCGCCCTGTCGGTCGGTCTCGGCTTCGGCATGCAGGAGATCTTCGCCAACTTCATCTCCGGGATCATGATCCTGTTCGAACGTCCGGTGCGGATCGGCGACACCATCACCATCGGTAACTTGTCGGGCACGGTGAGCAAGATCCGCATTCGTGCCACCACCATCACCGACTTCGACCGCAAGGACATCATCGTCCCGAACAAGACGTTCATTACCGGGCAACTGATCAACTGGTCGCTGACCGACACCATCACCCGGGTCACCCTCAAGCTCGGCGTGGACTACGGCTCGGACCTGGATCTGGTGAAAGAGCTGTTGCTCAAGGCCGCTCGCGACAACCCGCGCGTACTGAAGGATCCGGAACCCCACGTATACTTCCTGAACTTCGGCGAAAGCACCCTCGATCACGAGTTGCGCATGCACGTGCGCGACCTCGGCGACCGCAACCCGGTGCTGGATGAGGTCAACCGCTTCATCAACCGCGAATTCAAGAAGCAGCACATCAACATCTCGTTCCGGCAGATGGAGGTTTACCTGAAAAACCTGCACGGCCAGGAATACAAAATGGTGCCCATCGAGCCGGAAGCGAAGACCATCGTGCCGCTGGTCGACGGCCAATCAGCGCAACAGCCCCCCGCCGCCAAGCTCGACTAACCGGCCTTTCCCCAGCAGAATGCTCGGACATTCTGCTGGAGATGGCCCTTGAAAGCCCTCGACGAACTGACATTCGACAATCGCTTCGACCGCCTGGGCGACGCGTTTTCCGCCCATGTGCTGCCCGAGCCGATCGATAATCCGCGCCTGGTTGTAGCCAGTCCCGCCGCCATGGCACTGCTGGACCTCGACCCGGCCGTGGCCGAAACCCCGGAGTTCGCCGAACTGTTCAGTGGCCACAAACTCTGGGCCGACGCGGTTCCCAGGGCGATGGTGTATTCCGGCCATCAGTTCGGTTCCTACAACCCGCAACTGGGCGACGGTCGCGGCCTGTTGCTGGGCGAGGTGTACAACGAAGCCGGCGAGCACTGGGACCTGCATCTCAAAGGTGCCGGCCAGACGCCGTTTTCGCGCATGGGCGACGGACGCGCCGTGCTGCGCTCCTCGATTCGCGAATTCCTCGCCTCCGAAGCCCTGCATGCGCTGAACATCCCGACGACCCGCGCGCTGTGCGTGATCGGCTCCGACACCCCGGTCTGGCGCGAGAAGCAGGAACGCGCGGCCATGGTCCTGCGCATGGCACCGAGCCACGTGCGCTTCGGCCATTTCGAATATTTCTATTACACCAAACGTCCCGAGCAGCAGAAAGCACTCGGTGATCATGTACTGGCGATGCACTTTCCAGAATGCCTGGAACAACCGGAGCCGTACCTGGCGATGTTCCGTGAAGTGGTCGAGCGCAATGCCGAACTGATCGCCAAGTGGCAGGCCTATGGCTTCTGCCACGGGGTGATGAACACCGACAACATGTCGATCCTCGGCATCACCTTCGACTTCGGCCCGTTTGCCTTCCTTGATGACTTCGACGCCAACTTTATCTGCAACCACTCCGACGACCAGGGTCGCTACTCCTTCAGCAACCAGGTACCGATCGGTCAGTGGAACCTCAGCGCCCTGGCCCAAGCATTGACGCCTTTTATCAGCGTCGAAGCGTTGCGCGAAACCCTCGGCCTGTATCTGCCACTGTTCCAGGCCCATTACCTGGACCTGATGCGCCGCCGCCTCGGCCTGACCACCGCCGAGGATGACGACCAGAAACTCCTGGAACAGCTGTTGCAGCTGATGCAGAACAGCGGTGTCGACTACAGCCTGTTCTTCCGCCAACTGGGGGAGCAGGCACCGGAGCAGGCCATCGCGCTGTTGCGTGACGACTTCGTCGACATCAAGGGCTTCGATGCCTGGGGCGAGCGCTATGTCGCCCGCGTTGCCCGCGAGGGCGAACTGGACCAGCAACAGCGTCGCCAGCGCATGCACGCGGTCAACCCGCTGTACATCCTGCGCAATTACCTGGCACAGAAGGCCATCGAGGCGGCGCAAGGCGGCGATTACTCGGAAGTCCGCCGGCTACACGCCGTGCTGAGCAACCCATTCGAGGAACAACCGGGGATGGAAAGCTACGCGCAGCGACCTCCGGAGTGGGGCAAGCATCTGGAGATCAGTTGTTCGTCGTGAGGCAGGTCAGATAAAGACATCTACCGGCACATTGAAGCGCTCGGCCAGCCAGCGGATTTGCCGCAGGTTGAGCTTGCGCTTGCCACTCAGGATTTCCGATACGACTGATTGGGTTCCGACGCCCGGTAAATCACTCTGGCTGAGGCCGTGCTCACGCATCATATAACCGAGCACTTCTTCGCCACTCGCCTCGGCCATGGGGTGATGCGTGCGGTCCCATTCCTCGATCCAGTCACCAATGATATCTACCAGACTCATCAATGGATGCGACTCATCGTCGCCCGTTATGGCGAGTATTTCATCAACAGCCTCCACCAAGGCATCGTAGTCCTCTTCTGATTTCGGCTTTCGGAGCAAAGGGGAGACAAACTCCCAATGCTCGGCAACTGTCTTGATCAGAATACTCATATCTTTCCCTCCTTCCATTTACCGCGATCGTATTCACGGTGGTCCAACACATGCTTTATGTAGAGCCTGCCAGACCGATAATTAACAGACGCAATCAATCTCAGCTTGTTGCCACCTATATCGAAGACGTGAAATGCGCCAACTTTGTCAACCGCAGGAAATATCGCCTTCATGGCCGCGAAATCGCAGGGGTGAGTCCTTTTCGCCAAACGAAACCACTGCGCCAATGCGCTTGCCGTCTGGGGCCATTTTTCCTTTGCCTCGCGAACAGGTTTTTCGCTGAACACATGCATGCAACATCCTTATCGCATTTTGCTATGGGGGAGTTAATCACAGGATTTTTTTATCGCAAGTTGCGATACGCTTAAGCAGACCAACGGTAGCCACCGGATCCTTCTTGAGCCTAGTTTCAACGTCATACGCTGCATGATTGAAAATATGAGCAAACGTCTCCAATTAGGGAGTATCGGCTTCTCACTGGATCTTGCTCATGACCGAACCACTTCTCATCCCCTGCCCTCACTGCAACGGCCTCAACCGGATTCCCGCCGAACGCCTCGGCGATCACCCGAAATGCGGGCGTTGCAAGGCCGAGGTCTTGCTGGATAAACCCTTTGAATTGAAGCAAGGCGACTACGCCAGCCAGATCAAGGGCGATCTGCCGCTGCTGGTGGACGTCTGGGCGGAGTGGTGCGGGCCGTGCAAGTCATTTGCGCCGGTGTTCGAACAGGCAGCCGGGCAACTGGCGGGCAAGTGCCGGCTGGCCAAGCTGGACAGCGAAGCGAACCAGCAGTTGTCGGCGCAGTTGGGCATTCGCTCGATTCCGAGCTTGATTCTGTTCCGCAACGGCCGGGAGGTTGCCCGACAGAGCGGAGCCTTCCCGCTACCGCAGTTGATGAGCTGGTTGCGTAGCCAGGGGATCTGAGGCCGCTATAAAAGATCGCAGCCTACGGCAGCTCCTACAGGGGTATGTGCACACCTGTAGGAGCTGCCGAAGGCTGCGATCTTTCCTCAGGCGTTTTCCAACAAATTGTGCAGCTCAACGAATTGCTGGGTCAGCTTGTGCCGTGGATCAAGATGAATCAACGGCGTATTGGTCTGGTGCGACTCGCGCATCCGCACCGAGCTGGCCAAGTACACCGGCAGCACCGGCAGGCCCTCGGCGATCAATTCGTCGAGGATTTGCTGAGGCAGGCTGGCTCGCGCCTGGAACTGGTTGACGACGATGCCCTCAACTTCCAGTCCTTCATTGTGATCTTCTTTCAGCTCTTCGATTTCCGCCAGCAGGCCGTACAACGCCTGGCGGGAGAAACTATCGCAATCGAAAGGGATAAGCACACGATCAGCAGCAATCAGAGCCGATACTGCGTAAAAGTTCAAAGCTGGAGGCGTATCGAGGTATATCCGGTCGTAATCCTCGCTCAACTCTTCCAGCAATTTACGCAACTTATTGATCTTGTGTTTGGCCTCGAGCTTGGGCTGCAAATCCGCCAGCTCGGCCGTCGCGGTGATGACGTGAAGGTTATCGAACGGGGTTTCGTAGATATCGACCTGATTCTTCCTGGAGAACGGCCCGGAAGACAGCGTCTGCTTGAAGAAATCGGCGATACCCATCGGGATGTCGTTACCCGTGAGGCCAGTCAGGTACTGAGTGGAGTTGGCCTGGGCATCGAGATCCACCAACAGGGTACGAAAACCCTCGTTGGCGCTGACCGCCGCCAGATTGCAGGCAATGCTGGATTTGCCTACGCCACCTTTCTGATTGAACACCACGCGCCGCATGTCAAAACCTCCGTGTATCAAAGATTGTCCGAGTGTAGTGGGCCATGGCATGGCTTCGCTAGCTCGATAGGAAAGGGACTACACGGTCAGGAGCTTTCCCACGAAGAAAAATCCGCGGACTGACGCTTTCAGCCCCATCACAACCGACAGACAGCACACTGCCTATATGGATAATGACCGGGCAAAACCGTTTCCGTGATCAACGCCGCATCTCGTTGCGCAAAATGTAACCAACATTTGCTACACGTCTGCCGCACCGGGATAATGCCTGCCTCTCGGCGCCATGCGCCACGTAGGGGTGGGCCGTGGACCACGGGTCATTCAGCGCGTCAAAATGCCCGCAGGGGCGGGATAAATGTCTGTGATCAACTTCAACATCGCCCAATGGCGCGCTTGGGCCCCAGGGCTCGAAAGCGTGGACGATTGGCAGAACTGGAGTCGACAACCGGTCGTACTGCCAGACAGCGATGCCGCTCCCGACGTTTCGTTCCTGCCGGCCATGCAACGCAGGCGACTGGGCCGTCTGGCGCGGATGGCGTTCAGTGTTGGCTGGCCATTGGCCGAAGGTCGACAGGATCTGCCATTGGTCTTCATCTCCCGTCACGGCGAAACCCCGCGCACTTTCGACATTCTCAGTGACCTGGCGGCCGACCAACCGCTGTCACCAACCCAGTTCAGCCTGTCCGTACACAATGCGATTATCGGTCTGTGGTCGATCATGCGGGGTGAAACCAGCGAAATGACCGCCCTCGCCGCCGCCGGGGACGGCCTGGAGCACGGCATCCTCGAGGCCGCTGCACTCCTGGCGGAGGGCGCGCCAGCGGTCTTGCTGATCATTACCGAAGAGCGACCACCCGCCGCCTACTCCACCTGGATCGACGACGTGCCATTCCCTTATGCCCTGGGCCTGCTGATCACGCCCGGTACCGACTGGCAGTTGTCCCTGAACAGCCACACTGACCCGTTGTCCAAAGCCCACTGGCCTCACGCCCTGAATCTATTGCCGACGTTGTTGGGTCAGCAAACCACTTGCCAACATGCCTGGAAAAATCGTGTATGGACCTGGCAACGCAGCCTGTAACCGAAAAGAACCGCGACGCCTATTACTGGCGCCTGCTGGCGACTGCCGCAAGCTTTGCCCTGTTCGGGCTGGGCGGCCTGTGCCTGCGCCTGGTGATTTTCCCGCTGCTCAACTGCCTGCCCGGCAATGCCAGGACCCATCGGCGACGGGCACGGCAAATGGTCAGCCGCTGTTTCTGGCTGTTCGTGCGTTTCATGGCTCGCATCGGCGTACTGACCTACGACATTCAAGGCGCGGACAAATTGGGCCGCCCCGGACAAATGATCATCGCCAATCACCCATCGCTGATCGACGTCGTGTTTCTGATCGGTCTGGTGCCGCAGGCCAACTGCGTGGTCAAGCAAAGCCTGTGGGAGAACCCTTTCACCCGCGGGCCGCTGCGCAGCACCGAATACATCAGCAACGATGGCAGCATGGAAATGCTCGACACTGCCGCCGATGCCTTGAAGAGCGGCCAGACCCTGATCATCTTTCCGGAGGGTACGCGTACCCTGCCCGGCCAGGCCCCCGCCTTTCATCGGGGAGGCGCGGCAATTGCCCTGCGCGGTGCGAAAATCCTCACCCCGGTGATCATCAAGGTCAGCCCGATCACCTTGACCAAGGTGGAACCCTGGTATCGCATCCCCAAGCGCCGCGTGCATTTCAGCTTCCGTGTCGGCGCCGATATTGACCCACAGACTTTCGCTGCGCTGGGGCCAGCCCCGCAGGCCTCGCGCAAGCTCAACGATTATTTGCACTCTTACTTTATCAAGGAGCTCGCCGAAGATGAGCGATCTGAACACCCATAGCCTGGTGCAGGAAATCAAACAGCTGATCATCGACGCCCTGGGCCTCGAGGACATCAGCACCGACGACATCGGCAACGACCAGACGCTGTTCGGCGAAGGACTGGGCCTGGACTCGGTGGACGCCCTGGAACTGGGCCTGGCGATCCAGAAAAAGTACGGCATCAAAATCGATGCCGACGCCAAGGACACCCGCAATCACTTCAGCAACGTGGCGAGCCTTGCAGCTTTCGTCACTGCAAAACAGGCAGCTTGAGATCGGACCATGCAGACTCGTGAAGACATTTTCAACACCTTGCGCGATGCCTTGGTCGAGTTGTTCGAACTCGAGCCCGAGCGTGTGAGCCTTGAGTCCAATCTGTATCAGGATCTGGAAATCGACAGCATCGACGCCGTCGACCTGATCGATCACATCAAGCGCCAGACCGGCAAGAAAATCGCCGCCGACGAATTCAAGTCGGTGCGTACCGTCAGCGACGTCGTCGAGGCGGTCTACCGTCTGGTTCAACCGGCCGCATGAATCGACTGATCGGCCTCGGCCTGCTGCTGGCGGGCCTGCTGTACCCCTTCGCGGTGTATTTCGGCATGGAGCATTTCGCACCGTGGCAGTTCGGCCTGTTGCTGGGCAGCCTGTGGCTGGCCCGGGCATTGGTCGGCAGGCAACGACCGGGCAGCACATGGATGGCCACCGTGGCCATCCTGTTCTGCCTGCTGCTGGCACTGTTTGACAGCCCGGCACTGCTGCGTTGGTACCCGGTATTGATCAGCGCGTTCATGCTGGGGCTGTTCGGGTTGAGCCTGAAATTCGGCCCGCCGATGATCGAGCGCCTGGCCCGCCTGCGTGAACCGCAGTTGCCAGCCAGGGCCATTCGCTACACCCGCCACGTGACCATCGCCTGGTGTGTATTTTTTCTGTGCAACGGTTTGTGCGCTGCAGCCCTGACTCTTTGGGCGCCGCTGAGCTGGTGGATGCTCTACACCGGCCTGATTTCCTACGGATTGATAGGCCTGATATTTGCCATTGAATGGCTGATTCGACAACAGGTAAGAGGCCGCCAATGACCTGGATAAAACCTGAGCACCTGCTGCTCAAGGCTCAGCCTGCGCGCGTCATAACGAGCGGACCGCTGCTGGATCACGATGGCCTGCGCGAGCAGGCCTTGGGTCTGGCCGCGGGTTTGCAGGCCCAGGGTGTGCAGCATCTGGCCGTACACCTTGAGGACGCCGCCGACCTGGCCGTTGCGTTGCTGGGTGCCTGGCGAGCCGGGGTCAAGGTTTTGTTGCCAGCCGATCTGCAACCACAGACGCGCCAGCGCTGGTCCCCTGAGGTCGACCTGTGGCTCACCGATCAACCCGGCGATGCCCATCCTCGCGACTTCCAGCAAGCGCCTCTTGATGCGGCGGCACTGGATCTGGACCAATGCCGGCTCAGCCTGTGCACCTCCGGCTCCAGCGGCGAACCCAAGCGCATCGGAAAAAACCTGCGTCAGCTGGCCAATGAAGTCGAAGCCCTGGAGCAGCTGTGGGGCGCGGACCTGGGCCCGGGAGCATGCATCATCGGCAGCGTCGCCACCCAGCACATCTATGGCCTGCTGTTTCGGGTGTTGTGGCCGCTGTGCGCCGCACGCCCCTTCCTGCGGCGGCAACTGGCGTTCCCGGAAGATCTGCAGCGCGCCAGCCGTGAACACCCGGCTTTTGCCTGGGTGGCCAGTCCGGCGCTGCTCAAGCGAATGGGCGACAACCTCGACTGGCCGGCTTTAAGTGCCGTTCGCCGGGTATTTTCTTCCGGAGGTGCGCTACCGACCGATGCCGCACAGCGGCTGCACGGGCGCCTCGGGCAGTGGCCGACGGAAATTTTCGGCAGTTCGGAGACCGGTGGCATCGCCTGGCGCCAGGGTCCGCAAACCTGGCAACCATTCGCGCAGGTCGTGCTCAGCCAGGACAGCGACGGCGCGCTGCTGATCGCCTCGCCGTATCTGCCGAGCGGCCATGTCGAACACACCGCCGATGCCGTGCGGATTGATGCCGACGGCCGCTTCGAGTTGCTCGGGCGGCTGGATCGGATCATCAAGCTGGAAGAAAAACGCATCTCGTTGCCCATGCTCGAACAGGCGTTGATGGCTCATGACTGGGTCGCTGAAGCACGCCTGGGGGTGGTCCAGGAAAACCGCGCCTCGCTGGGTGCGCTGCTGGTGCTGAGCGAATCCGGCTTGCATGCCCTGCGCAACCAGGGTCGCCGTGCCTTGACCGAAGGCCTGCGCCAATACCTGAGCCAGCATTGCGAAACCCTGGCGCTGCCCCGACGCTGGCGCCTGCTGCGGCAAATGCCGTTGAATGCCCAAGGCAAGCTCCCCCAGGCGGTGGTCGAGGCTGTGCTGCTGGCCCCGCGACCCAAGGCGCCGGAGGTGCTGGCACAGGTCGAAATCGATGGCGAGTGGAACCTGCATTTGGCTGTACCGCCAGACTTGGCCTATTTCAGCGGCCACTTTCCCACGGCACCGGTATTGCCCGGTGTGGTGCAGGTGGACTGGGCGCTGAGCCTCGGCCAGCAGTTAATGGCATTGGCAGGCACCTTTGCCGGGATGGAAGTACTGAAATTCCAGCAACTGGTACGCCCAGGCGATGAAGTCCAGCTGCACCTGCGTCATGACGCAGCGCGCGGCAAACTTTACTTCACCTACCGCAATGAAGAGGCGACCTGTTCCAGCGGGCGGATCTTGCTGGAGGCTTCGGGTAATGCATAGTCATGGTGAGTGCTGCGCACTCAATCGCCAGCAGGCTCGCTCCCACCGGTGCCTCGATCTTTCAGATGTGACCCGACATGCATAGCCCCTGCGCCATCATCCCGGTGTACAACCACGAAACCGCGATCACCACCGTGGTCGATGCGCTGATCGCCAGCCATCTGCCCTGCATTCTGGTGGACGATGCCAGCAGCCCGGCTTGCGCCAGTGTGCTGGACCGTCTGGCACTGCGCGAGATGGTTTACCTGATCCGTCTCGCCACCAACCAGGGCAAGGGCGGCGCCGTCATGACCGGGTTACGCGAAGCTTCGCGCCTGGGATTCAGTCATGCCCTGCAGGTGGATGCCGACGGCCAGCACGACCTGCAGGACGTTGCCCGTTTCATCCAGCAATCGCGCAAACATCCCCAAGCGGTGATCTGCGGCTATCCGCAGTACGACGCCAGCGTGCCGAAAGGCCGTTTGTACGCGCGCTACCTGACCCACGTCATGGTCTGGATCAACACCCTCTCGCTGCAGATTCGCGACTCCATGTGTGGCTTTCGCGTCTATCCATTGCCTGCGGCCCTGGCGCTGATCGATTCGGCGAAAATCGGCAAGCGCATGGACTTCGACTCCGACATCCTGGTGCGCCTGGCCTGGCGCAATCAGCCGATGCAGTGGCTGCAAACCCGGGTCCGTTACCCGCTGGATGGCGTTTCACATTTTCGAATGTTCCACGACAACGTGCTGATTTCGAGCATGCACACGCGCCTGTTTTTCGGCATGTTGCTGCGCGCCCCGGCCATCCTCTGGCGACGGTGGCGAACATGAGCAACAGCGCGGATAAAACCCATTGGGCCGACCGTGAAGAACGTGGCAGCTTCTGGCTGATGAAACTCACCGCGTTCGGCGCCAAAGTGCTCGGGCGACGCCTGCTGAGCCCGCTGCTGTATGGCATCGTCCTGTACTTTTTCCTGTTCGGCCGCAACGCCCGCCAAAGCGCCTGGCAATACCAGCAGCGTCTGGCCGAGTGGAGCGGGCGCCATGAGTTGCGCCCAAGCCACTGGCGGGTGTTCAAGCAGTTCATGGCCTTCGCCGACTCGATGCTCGACAAGCTCGACGTGTGGAACCGCAAACTTGGCATCGAGCAGATCGAAATCATCGACCCGGCACTGCTGCGCAATCAGTTGCGCGGCAGCCGTGGGCAGATGCTGGTGGGCGCGCACCTGGGCAACCTGGAAGTCTGCCGTGCATTGGCCGAGATCGGCGAAAAGGTCACCATGAACGTGCTGGTGCACACCAAACACGCCGAACAGTTCAACCGCTTGCTCGGTGAGGCTGGGGCGAGCAATCTGCGACTGATTCAAGTCAGCGAACTGGACCCCGGCATCATGCTGCAACTGAGTGAACGCCTGGAGCGTGGCGAGTGGCTGGCCATCGCGGGCGACCGCGTGCCACTGCACGGCGGCCGCACCGTGACGGTCGACTTCCTCGGTCGCCCGGCAAAATTCCCCCAGGGCCCGTGGCTGCTGGCCGGACTGCTCAAATGCCGGGTGAATCTGATGCTGTGCCTGAAAAAACCCGACGGTGACTATCGCCTGACGCTGGAACCTTTCGCGGAGGGGATCACCTGGAAACGCAGCGACCGCGAGCAGGTCATACAGCAGTGGACCGCCCGCTATGCCGAGCGTCTGGGCCAGTATTGCCTCGAAGCACCACAACAATGGTTCAACTTCTACCCTTTCTGGAAAACCGATGACGACGCCAACGCTTGAACCGGTCACCTTCGGCGAACGCCCTTTGCGCATCGAAGATGTGTTGGCCCTGGCCAACCGCCAGGTGACGACGCAATTGCAGGCCGACCCAGAGTTTCGTCGGCGCATCGCCAAGGGTCCGCAGTTCCTCGACTCCCTGCTGGACAAGGAAGGCGTGATCTACGGCGTGACCACCGGCTACGGCGACTCCTGCGTGGTCGCGGTGCCCTTGCAGCATGTCGAGGCCCTGCCCCGTCATCTGTACACCTTCCACGGTTGCGGCCTGGGCAAATTGCTCGACGCCCAGGCCACCCGCGCGGTGCTGGCTGCACGCTTGCAGTCGCTGTGCCAGGGCGTGTCCGGGGTGCGCGTTGAACTGCTGGAGCGCCTGCAAGCCTTCCTTGATCACGACATCCTGCCGCTGATCCCGGAAGAAGGATCGGTGGGCGCCAGCGGTGATCTGACGCCGCTGTCGTATGTGGCCGCGACCCTGTCCGGCGAACGCGAAGTGATGTTGCGCGGCGAACGCCGGCAAGCCGCCGATGTGCATCGCGAACTCGGCTGGCAGCCGTTGGTACTGCGCCCGAAAGAAGCCCTGGCGTTGATGAACGGCACCGCCGTGATGACCGGCCTCGCCTGCCTGGCCTATGCCCGCGCCGACTACCTGCTGCAACTGGCAACCCGCATCACCGCGCTCAACGTGGTCGCCCTGCAAGGCAACCCGGAACACTTCGACGAGCGCCTGTTCGCCGCCAAACCGCACCCTGGGCAGATGCAAGTCGCCGCCTGGTTGCGCAAGGACCTGGCCATCGACGCACCGACTGCGCCGCTGCATCGCCTGCAGGACCGCTATTCCCTGCGCTGCGCCCCCCATGTGCTCGGCGTGCTGGCCGACAGCCTGAACTGGCTGCGTTCGTTTATTGAAATCGAGCTCAACAGCGCCAACGACAACCCGATCATCGACGCCGAAGCCGAGCGCGTGCTGCACGGCGGGCATTTCTACGGCGGCCATATCGCGTTCGCCATGGACAGCCTGAAAAACCTCGTAGCCAACGTCGCCGACCTGCTCGACCGGCAGCTCGCACTGCTGGTGGACGAGCGCTACAACCACGGTTTGCCAAGCAACCTGTCCGGCGCAGCCGCCGACCGCGCAATGCTCAACCATGGCTTCAAGGCCGTGCAGATCGGCGCCAGCGCCTGGACCGCCGAAGCGTTGAAAAACACCATGCCGGCCAGTGTCTTCTCACGCTCCACCGAGTGCCACAATCAGGACAAGGTCAGCATGGGCACCATCGCCGCTCGCGACGCCATCCGCGTGCTGGAACTGACTGAACAGGTGGCCGCCGCGACCTTGCTGGCGGCCAATCAGGGTGTCTGGCTGCGCGGTCGGGCAAAGGACGCGCGCCCACTGCCGCCAGCACTGGCGGCCATGCATGAAGCACTGGCGAAGGATTTCCCGCCGGTCATCGAAGACCGCGCCCTTGAGGGCGAATTGCGCCTGTGCCTGCAACGCATCGCCGAACAACACTGGAGGCTGCATGCGTAGCAAAGGGTTTCTGCACACCGACACGGAAATCCTCGTGCCCTTCTTTGACGTCGACAGCATGCACGTGGTCTGGCACGGTCATTACGTCAAGTATCTGGAAGTCGCCCGTTGCGCGCTGCTCGACCAGATCGGGCACAACTACAACGCCATGTCCGAGTCGGGTTACGCCTGGCCGGTGATCGACCTGCAACTGCGCTACGTGCGCGCAGCCGTATTCGGCCAGAGGCTGAACGTGCGCGCCAACCTGGTGGAGTGGGAGAACCGGTTGAAGATCAATTACCTGATCAGCGACCTGGACACCGGAGAACGCCTGACTCGCGCCATGTCCGTGCAGGTCGCCGTGGATATCGCCAGTCGCGAAATGCAATTGGCGTCGCCCAAGGTGTTCACAGATGCCGTGGCGAGGGCCCTGCAATGAATTTTCTCCCCCCTGTAGGAGCCGACTTGTCGGCGATGGTCGTCAACGATGACGCTGGACGCCTGACACCCCGCGGCGCTCTCAGGTTCATCGCGAGCAAGCTCGCTCCTACGGTGTTGTGTGTGTTACTTGGCATTCCGGGGCTGGCCAACGCATTCGACCTGCAGCAACTGAGCGAGCAACTGGCCAGGCCCGAGGTGATCCACGGCAACTTCGTCCAGGAGAAACACCTGCGTGCGCTGCCCCGGCCGCTGACCAGCACCGGCACCTTCGTGCTCGCGAAAAACCATGGTTTGCTATGGCTGCTGAAAACGCCCCTGCAGCAGGACTACCGCATCACCGAAAAAGGCATCGCGCGCCGAGACGGGCCTGTCTGGCAAATGCTGCCGGGCAAGACCGCCGGGGCCGAACAGAACCGCCTGTTCATCGCCGTGTTGCAAGGCGACAGCAGCGGCTTGCAGCGGGATTTCGAGCTGTCGCTCAATGGCGATGCGCGCAACTGGGCCCTCACGCTGGTGCCACGCTCGATGCTGCTCAAGCAGGTGTTCAAGCAGATCAACATTGCCGGCGGCGAACTGGTGCAGAGCATCGAGCTTCTCGAAACCCAGGGCGACAGCACCTTGTTGCGCATGCAGGACAGCACCGCCAGCCAACCCTTGAGCGAAGCGGAGCAACATGACTTTGCCGAGTGAACGCAGGCTGCCCTGGCTATTCCTGACCCTGCTGATCGCCGTGCTGGCGCTGGCCGGGTGGCAGTGGCGTGACGGCGCGCCGCTGTCGGCCAATCTGATGGAACTGGTCCCGGGCACCGCGCCTGACGCCTTGGAGCTGCGCGCCGAACAGCGCATGCAGGAGCCGCTGAATCGCGAGATGCTGGTACTGGTCGGCCATGCCGATCGCCAGCAGGCTATCGTCATGGCGCAAAAACTAGGCGAACAGTGGCAAGCCAGCGGTCTGTTCGAAAAGGTCCAGTGGACCCTGCAGGCCGACTTGCCAGCGTTGCGCAGCGAGCTGCTGCAAAACCGCCTGGCGATGCTCGCGGCAGATGACCGCGAGCAATTGATCGAACATCCCGAAGCCTTTATCCAGCAACGGGTACAGATGCTGTTCGACCCGTTCAACGGCTTCAGCCTGGTGCCGAGTCAGGACGACTGGCTGGGCCTGACCGCGCGCATTCAGAACAGCCAGCCGCAACACGGTGCCGTGCAACTGGACATCGGCAGCGGTGCGCTGATCGCCGAGGCCAATGGCAAAAACTGGGTGCTGCTGCGCGCGCGCACCACCGGCAACGCTTTCGACATGAACCTGCCGCTGCAGGTGGCCGACCTGCTCGACCGCAGCCGCGAACAGGCGGCGCACGGTGACGTGCAACTGCTGGCTGCCAGCGGCTTGCTGTACGCCGCCAACGGCCAGCGCCAGGCCGCCCGGGAAATGACCTGGGTCGGAGGCGGTGCCACGGTGGGAATTCTGCTGTTGCTGCTGCTGGCCTTCCGTCGCTGGCGTGTATTGCTGGCGTTCGTCCCGGTGCTGGTGGGCATGCTGTTTGGTGCCGTGGCCTGTGTGGCACTGTTCGGTCATATGCATGTGATGACGCTGGTGCTCGGCTCGAGCCTGATCGGCGTCGCGGTTGATTATCCGCTGCACTATTTGTCCAAGAGCTGGAGCCTGAAACCCTGGCACAGCTGGCCAGCCCTGCGCCTGACCTTGCCAGGCCTGACCCTGAGCCTGATCACCAGCACCATCGGCTACCTGGCTCTGGCCTGGACGCCGTTCCCGGCGCTGACCCAGATCGCCGTGTTCTCTGCCGCCGGCCTGCTCGGTGCCTATTTGTCCGCGGTGTGTCTGCTGCCAGCCCTGCTCAAGGGTGTGCAACTGCGCCCGGCGCAGTGGCCACTGCGACTTTGCGACTTTTTACTGGGCCGCCGTGAGGCGTTGCTCAAGTGGATCAGCACGCCGGTGTTGCTGGCGCTGCTGATCGCCTTCTGCGCCGGTGGTCTGTTGCAGCTCGACAGCCGGAACGACATTCGCCAATGGATCGCCTCCCCGCCGCAACTGACTGACGAAGCCCGGACCATCGCGCAAATCACCGGCTACCAGCCGACCAGCCAGTTCTTCCTGGTACGTGCTGCCAATGAACCGCAGTTGCTCGAGCGCCAGACGGCCTTGAGCGAGCGCCTGGAACAGCTGCGCAGCCTGGACAAGCTGCAGGGCTACCTGTCGCTCAGCCAACTGGTCAGTCCGCCGAACGAACAACAGCGGGTGCGTGAAGCATTGACCAAGTTGCCACAATCCTGGCAACCGCTGCTCGACATCGGCGTACCAGTCGAAGCCTTGCAAGCGGAGCTTGCCGTGCTGCAGGCATTGCCCGCTGTCGACATCGATGCGGCGTTGGCCGGCCCGCTGGCAGAGCCCTATCGCCCCCTGTGGCTCGGTTCGGCAGATGATGGCGTGGCGGGACTGGTCAGCCTGCAAGGCGTGAACAACCCGACCTTGCTGCAAGCCCAGACCGAAGATCTTCCGGGTGTGGTGCTGGTCGATCGCCTGGGTGAGCTCAACAGCGTCTTCGCCGCGACCCAGGTCAGTGCAGCAGAGCTGAAGCTCGCCTCCTGCGTGCTGATCGTGCTGGTGTTGATCCTGCCATTCGGCGTCGGCGGGGCGTTGCGCATCGTTGCCCTGCCGTTGCTGGCGGCCCTGTGCAGCCTGGCCAGCCTCGGCTGGCTGGGGCAGCCGTTGACCCTGTTCAGCCTGTTCGGCCTGCTGCTGGTGACGGCGATCAGCGTCGATTACGCAATCCTGATGCGCGAACAGGTCGGCGGCGCTGCCGTGAGCCTGCTGGGCACCTTGCTGGCGGCCTTGACCACCTGGCTGTCGTTCGGCCTGCTGGCAGTGTCGAGCACGCCGGCAGTGAGTAACTTCGGGCTGTCGGTGAGCCTGGGCCTGATCTTCAGCTTCCTGCTCGCGCCCTGGGCCGGTCGACAGGTGCACGCGCCAGCGGTCGTGGAGCCGGCAGCATGATGATCGTATTGTTCTGGGTGATGGCCCTGACGCTGTTTGCCCTGGCCACCCAGGCCGGCCGTCACCTCGGCCTGATTCCGATTGTCAGCCAGTTACTGCTGGCGACCATCGGCCTGCCCCTGCTGATGTACTTCTGGATTGAACCCCAATGGCAACTGACCGGCGCCGCGCTGGTCTCGCCGACTTGGCTGAAAAACCTCTACAGCCTGGCTTTCGCCCTGTTGCTGGGCTACATCCTCAGCGATGTGATCGACCTGCACCTGGATCGCCAGAGCCTGAAAATCGCTCTGCCGAGTTTTTGCATCCCATTCACCTGCGGCATCGCCACGGCGGTCTGGTTGCTGCCGCCACAACCCTGGCTCAGTTCCCTGGCCGTCGGCCTGGTGTTCGCCATCACCGCGATTCCGGTGCTGTACCTGTACCTGCGGCACATCGATTATCCGCCCGCGGCCACCCGACGTCTGGTGCAGAGTGCCATCCTCATTGACCTGACCTGCTGGACCCTGTTCGCCATCGCCCAGGGCACCCTGCACCTGAGCAGCCTGTTGCTGCCCCTCGCCGGCGCTTGCCTGCCGTTGCTGCTGCGCCTGCTTGGCCTGCGTCAGACCTGGCTCTACAGCCTGTGCTTTTTCGCCTTGCTGGTGGTCGCCGAACACTACAGGCTCAATGCGCTGATTTTCGGCATCGGCTACCTGCTGATCATGTCTGCACTGAAAGCGCCGCTGGTGCTGCCGCTGTCCGCCGCCTGGATGAGCCGCCTGCAGACCTACATCGCCATCCCGCTGATCCTCACGTTCGGGATCGTGCAGATCAATGTGCACAGCGCCATGGCCAGCCTCGGCTGGGTACAACTGATCGCCCTGCTGCTATTGCCGATGCTGAGCAAACTGTTGGGCAACTGGCTCGGCCTCGGTTGGGCGGGCGACTCGTTTCAGGGCGCCAGCCGCTGGCGCGAAAGTGTACTGTTGAACATCCGCGGCCTGAGCGAGATCGTCTTTCTCAACTTGCTGCTGCAACAACAGCTCATCAGCCCGGCGCTGTACTTCGCGCTGATGCTGATGGGCCTGATCGCGACGCTGCTGCCGGCCCTGACCGGCATGCACCGTATTCCCTCGAAAATCGCTGCAAGGAGCCCCCATGCCAACCATTGAGATGGAACATCGCCAGGTCGTGGTCATCGGTGCCGGCCCCTCCGGCGCCATTGCCGCCGCTCTGCTCAAGCGCAAGGGCCACGATGTGCTGGTGATTGAGCGCCAGCATTTCCCGCGGTTTTCCATTGGCGAAAGCCTGTTGTCCCACTGCCTGGATTTTGTCGAGGAAGCGGGCATGCTCGACGCGGTCAATGCCGCCGGCTTCCAGCTGAAAAACGGCGCCGCGTTTGCCTGGGGCGAGCGCTACAGCACCTTCGATTTCGGTGACACCTTCACTCAGGGCAAGCCAACCACCTTTCAGGTCCAGCGCGCCGACTTCGACAAGCTGCTGGCCGATCAGGCCGCGCTGCAAGGTGTGGAAATCCGCTACGGCGAGTCCATCGTCAGTGTCGATATGCAGCTGTCCAGACCGCAGCTCGGCGTGCGTCGCGAAGACGGTAGCGAGTACCGCATCGAGACGGATTTCATGCTCGACGCCAGCGGCTACGGACGCGTCCTGCCACGCTTGCTTGACCTCGAAGCACCGTCGAACTTCCCGGTACGCCAGGCAGTGTTCACCCATATCGAAGACCGCATCGACAGCCCGGGCTTCGACCGCAACAAGATCCTCATCACCACCCACCCGACACAGCGCGACGTGTGGTTCTGGACCATCCCGTTCAGCAACGGACGCTGCTCGGTCGGCGTGGTCGCGGCAGCGGAGCGATTTGCGGGCCGCAGCGACAATCTGGACGAGTGCCTGCGCAGTTTCATCGCCGAAACACCCAGCCTGTCCGGCGTGCTGAAGGATGCCCTTTGGGATACCAAGGCGCGCAGCATCGGCGGCTACTCGGCCAACGTCAAAACCCTGCACGGCCCGGGTTTCGCCCTGTTGGGTAACGCCGCAGAATTCCTCGACCCGGTGTTTTCCTCCGGGGTTACCATTGCCATGCGCTCGGCAAGCATGGCCGCCGACGTGCTGCACCGACAGCTGAACGGAGAAACCGTCGACTGGCAAAGCGAATTTGCCACCCCCCTCAAGCGCGGCGTCGACACCTTCCGCTGCTACGTCGAGGGCTGGTATGCCGGCACCTTCCAGGACGTGATTTTCCACGAGGGCAGCTCACCGGAAATTCGCCGGATGATCAGCTCGATCCTGGCCGGTTATGCCTGGGACCTGCGCAACCCCTTCGTCAGCGAAGCCCGGCGGCGGTTGAAGGTAATTTCCGAACTTTGTGCATGGGATGCAACATGAGCATTTTGCACAACAACGACGGCGGGCAAAGCCGACGTTACCGCTACCTGTTGCTCGCCTGCAGCTTGCTGCTGAGCGCTTGCGCCAGTGCGCCGATGCCTGCGCACAACCCTGAGCTGGCGTTGCCCTTGCAACTGCACGTCCAGCGCTTGCAAGCCGATCAGCGTCAGGACTGGGTGCTGGTGATCCAGAACGATGGCCCTGGCATTCGCTGGTCGATGATGGACCTGCTCGGCATTCCCCAGGCGCGCCAGATCCTCACCGACAAGACCTGGAAGGCCGATGGCCTGTTACCGCCCAACCCCGAGGCCCGGGAGTTGTTCGCTGCGTTGCTGTTCGCACTGACGCCGAAAGATCAGTTGGCGGCCAATTATCCCGACGCCTGGCAGCATGGCGCGCAAAGGTCTCTGCCCGAGCGCTGGGACATTCGCTATACACAATCGACGGACTTTGAACTGCGCCTGGCGAAAGGTCCGACCTATGCAGTTACGCCCCTGAGCGGTGATACGCCATGACCGCCTACCTGAATGCCCTTGGGCTGATCTGCGCCCTGGGCCGCGACAAGCAGGAAGTCGCGCGCAACCTGTTTGCCGGTGATTGTTCCGGCATGCGCAACGAAGCCGGATGGGTGCCGGAGCGCTCATTGCCGGTCGGCTCCGTACGGAGCCAGCTGGCGTCGATTCCGCTTGACCTGCCAGGCCAGAATACCCGCAACAATCAGCTGTTGCTGGAAGCCGCACTGCAAATCCGCGAGGACATCGACAGCGCGATCCACACCTACGGCCGCGACCGCATCGGCATCGTCCTGGGCACCAGCACCTCGGGCATCGAAGAGGCCAGCCAGGGCCTGGCCCAGTACCTGCGCGAACAGCAATTCCCGGTCGAATACGATTATCAGCAGCAGGAACTCGCGGCACCGGCCAACTTCCTCGCCGACTGGCTGCAATTGAGCGGACCGGCCTACGTGATTTCCACGGCCTGCACCTCCAGCGCCAGGGCGTTGATCAGTGCCCGGCGCCTGCTGGACCTGGGCATCTGCGACGCGGTGCTGTGCGGCGGCGTCGACAGCCTGTGCAAGCTGACGCTCAACGGTTTTTCCGCACTGGAGGCGGTGTCCGGACAACGCTGCAATCCGTTCTCGGTGAACCGCAACGGCATCAATATCGGCGAGGCGGCAGCGTTGTTCGTGATGAGCAATCGGCCGGGCGGCGGGCAGTCGATTGCCCTGCTCGGCAGCGGCGCCAGTTCCGATGCGCATCATATCTCCGCCCCTGAACCTGGTGGTCGTGGCGCCTTGCAAGCCATGCGAAAGGCCTTGGCCAGCGCCCAGCTGCAACCCGAACAGATCGACTATCTGAACCTGCACGGCACCGCCACCGTCCACAACGACGCCATGGAAAGCCAGGCGGTAGCCACGCTGTTCCCGCAAGGCGTGCACTGCTCGTCGAGCAAACCCATGACCGGCCATACCCTTGGTGCCGCCGGCGCACTGGAAGCGGCGTTCTGCTGGTTGAGTTTGAGCCACGACAACCGCGAGCACGCCCTGGCGCCGCACATATGGGACGGCCAGGCCGACCCGCAACTGCCGGCACTGAACTGGGTGACCCTGGCCACGCGCCTTTCGTCCATTGCACCGCGCTACCTGATGAGCAACTCCTTTGCCTTCGGTGGCAATAACGTCAGCCTGATTATCGGAGACGCCCCATGATTGACTGGCCGCTCGCCGGACTGCTGCCCCATGCAGGCGACATGATCCTCATCGAGCAGATCCTTTCCTTCGATGACGAGCAGATTCACACCCGTCTGACCGTCAGGCCCGACGGCCTGTTCAGTCGCCCTGACGGCAGCCTGCCGGCCTGGGTCGGCATTGAACTGATGGCCCAGAGCGTGGCTGCGTTCGCCGGTTGCCGGGCGCGCAAGCGCGGCGAAGACGTGGAGTTGGGCTTTCTGCTCGGCAGTCGCAAATTTGAATGCAACGTCGAAAGCTTCCCGGCCGGCACCGAATTGACCATCCATGGCATTCGCTCGCTGGAAGATGACAACGGCATGGGCGTGTTCGAGTGCCACATCGATGCACCCGGCATCCACGCCAGTGCCCGGCTGAACGTTTACCGCCCGCCCCGGGCGGACGAATATCTTCATGAACCCCAAGGAGTCCAGTCATGACTGAATCCGTACTGGTCACCGGTTCCAGCCGTGGCATTGGCCGCGCTATCGCCTTGCGCCTGGCGCAGGCCGGGCATGACATCGTCCTGCATTGTCGCAGCGGGCTGGCGGAAGTGCTGGCGGTCCAGGCTGAAATCCAGGCCCTGGGGCGAAATGTGCGCATCCTGCAATTCGATGTGTCCGACCGCGCCAGCTGCAAGGCCGTCCTCGAAGCCGACGTTGAAAACCACGGCGCCTATTACGGTGTGGTGCTCAACGCCGGCCTGACCCGCGACGGCGCCTTCCCGGCACTGAGCGAGGAGGATTGGGACCAGGTGATGCGCACCAACCTCGATGGTTTCTACAACGTGCTGCATCCCGTGATGATGCCGATGATCCGGCGTCGCGCCGCCGGGCGGATTGTTTGCATCACCTCGGTGTCGGGATTGATCGGCAACCGTGGCCAGGTCAACTACAGCGCCTCGAAGGCGGGTTTGATCGGTGCCGCGAAGGCATTGGCGATCGAGCTGGGCAAGCGCAAAATCACGGTTAACTGTGTCGCACCCGGCCTGATCGACACAGCCATGCTCGATGAAAACGTGCCGGTGGAAGAGCTGATGAAAATGATCCCCGCACAACGCATGGGCACCCCGCAAGAGGTGGCCAGCGCCGTGAATTTCCTGATGTCCGCGGAAGCCTCGTACATCACCCGGCAGGTCCTGGCCGTCAACGGAGGCCTGTGCTGATGAAGCGCGTCGTCGTCACCGGCATGGCCGGCATCACCTCCCTGGGCAGCGACTGGCAGACCATCGCCGGCAACTTCGCGGCCAACCGCAGCGGCATCCGGCGCATGGACGAGTGGGATCGCTTCACCGAACTCAACACCCGCCTGGCCGGCCCTATTGATGACTTCAAGGTGCCAAGCCACTGGACCCGCAAGCAACTGCGCAGCATGGGCCGGGTTTCGCGCCTGGCCGTGGGCGCGTCAGAGCTGGCCCTGGCCGATGCCGGCCTGCTCGGCGACGAATCGATCAAGGACGGGCGCATGGGCGTCGCCTGCGGGTCATCGACCGGCAGCACCGACGAGATCAAGGCATTCGGCAACATGCTGCTCAATTCGGTGGCCGAGGGCCTGAACGCCAACTCCTATGTGCGCATGATGCCGCACACAACAGCGGCCAACATCAGCATCTTCTTCGGCCTCACCGGGCGCCTGATCCCGACCTCCAGCGCCTGCACCAGCGGCAGCCAGGGCATCGGTTACGCCTACGAAGCCATCAAGTTCGGCCGCCTGCCCCTGATGCTCGCCGGCGGCGCGGAAGAACTGTGCCCGACCGAAGCCATGGTGTTCGACGCGCTCTACGCCACCAGCCTGAAAAACGACACCCCGCAACGCAGCCCGCGGCCGTATGACACCGGGCGCGATGGCCTGGTCATCGGTGAAGGCGGCGGCATGCTGGTGCTCGAAGAACTGGAACACGCGCTGGCACGCGGCGCCCACATCCATGCCGAGATCGTCGGTTTCGGCAGCAACGCTGACGGCCAGCACACCACCCGACCGGAGCAGATCACCATGCGCCGGGCCATGGAACTGGCCCTGGAAGATGCCGGACTGGCGCCGTCGGACATCGGCTACGTCAACGGCCATGGCACCGCCACCGAACAGGGCGACATCGCCGAAACCCTGGCCACCAGTTCGCTGTTTGGCGAGCACATGCCCATCAGCTCGCAGAAGAGTTTCCTCGGCCACACCCTGGGCGCCTGCGGCGCGCTGGAGTCATGGTTCAGCATCGAAATGATGAACAGCGACCTGTATGCACACACCTTCAACCTCGACGAGGTTGACCCCCATTGCGGCAAGCTGGATTACCTGCGCGGCGAGTTCCGGCAGATGAGCAACCGGTACGTGATGAATAATAATTTTGCGTTTGGCGGGGTGAATACTTCGTTGATATTCAAGCGCTGGTCTTAGCGACAAACAACTGTGGCGAGGGAGCTTGCTCCCGCTGACCGGTCCGCGCACGGTCGCAGCAGTCCCCGTTGGAGGGCCGCTACGCGCCCCGGCGGGAGCAAGCTCCCTCGCCACAATAGGGTTTTTTTCAAACAGGTCGACTCAGTGTCGGTCGACCTGGCACAGCGGTTGGTGCTTGCCCAAGGTCCTCAGAGTCTCACGAGCCCCCTCCCTGTCAGATCATAGGCATCCTGCAGGCTTTTACGCGCCTGCGCAGGAAGATCAAGAAGGTATTCGACAGCCCGCCATCACCTGACCATTCTCCTCATCACCCGCTTCCCTCGGGTTTCATGCATGACCACCGCCCCGATGTGCAACCCAACGAGCAGCAACAACACCACACAAGAAAGAATATGCACTTGGGTGAACCAGACAATGGTTGCCGGATCGTTGGCAACAGGCGCTATCGAAAACAGGTGAAAGATGTTGATCGGACGATCCATCATCAGCACACCGGTTAACAAAACCACCGCCAATACCAAATACATGGATTTATGGACCAATAGCGCCATATATTCAGAAAACGAACGCTTTGCAGAAAAATTCAGGCCATGAGCAAAAGAATAATAAACGCGAACTACGAATATCGGGATATATACTGTCGTCAATGATACGTTGAAAAAACCAACCCACGCCTTGACCGCTGCCGAAACGGTAAACACCGCAACATAAAAACCAGACAGCAAAGTCCACAGGATGACAACTGCAGAAATCCAGTGCAGGACCTTTTGACGCGCCGAATAGTTATATGAGTTCATCTGATTACTTAAAGTTGAAAATTCAAAAACACCACCCGTGACAAATTGAAACGGGAATATCGGCAAAGCACCCATCAGTGATGACAAGTGAAAAACCGAGTAGGATTTTCAACAGTGCGCGCTACCAAGTCTGTAGGACCGTTCGCCAAAGACATGATGATTCGACGACAGATGAACATGTGGCAACAACACGTAACTTTCAGCAATACCAGCACAACCTGCGCCCTCGACGACCGGATCAGAAATGTGGCTCAGGGCGTCAGTTTGCGCGTCAGCAACTCCACAAACGCCTTGGCCATCGCCGACTTCTGATCCTTGCGCTGCACCAGCCACACCGCCGATACCGCCGCGGGATCGAGCAATGGTCGGTAGACCACGCCATCGATGCGCATGCGCTGGTAAGACGCCGGCATCACCGAGACGCCCAGCCCCGCCGCCACCAGCCCGATGATGGTCATCGCCTCGCCCGCTTCCTGGGCGAAGTGCGGGCTGAAGCCGGCGTCGCGCGCCAGGCTGAGCAGTTGCGCGTAGAGGCCGCTGCCGTAGCTGCGCGGGAAAAACACGAAGGGCTCGAGGGCAAGGGCGGACAGGAACAGGCCCTCTTCACTGCCGTGGACCAGGGGATGCTTGGAGCTGAGCACCGCCACCAGGGGTTCGCGCATCAACTCGACCACACTGAGGCAATCGGGTAAACCAAGCGGGCGCATGATGCCGACTTCGATCCGTTCATCAACCAGCGCGTCGGCCACCTGGGTGCTACTCATTTCCCGCAGGTTCAGGTGCACCGCCGGGAAGCGCTGGCGAAACGAGAAAATCGCCTGGGGAATGGTCGAGTTGAACGGCGCCGATGAGGTGAAGCCGATCTTCAGCTCGCCCAACTCCCCCAACTGCGCCCGTCGCGCGACGTCCGCTGCTTTGTCGACCTGGGCCAGGGCCAGCCGCGCCTCTTCCAGGAACAATCGACCGGCCTCGCTGAGCTCGACCCGACGATTGGTACGTTCGAAAAGCCGCGCCCCGACCTCTTGCTCCAGCGCCTGAATCTGCTGGCTCAACGGCGGCTGGGAGATGCCCAACACCTGTGCGGCGCGGCCGAAGTGCAGTTCTTCGGCGACGGCGATGAAGTAGCGCAGATGACGCAGTTCCATGGAAACCCCATTAGGTCGTAAAACATATCAAACAGGTCGAACAATATATTGGATTGAATCAATAGGCAGCTATATGCTTTTTTCATTGCCTGACCGGCTGCGTTCCTCCGAGGTCCACCGTGAAAACTGCTGTCGCTCCACACGCCCATGACATCGCTCCCGATGTTGCCGCCGAGCTGAAAGAGATCTACATCGAAAAAGATACGCCGGCGTTTATGCGCACAGTGCTGGCACTGTTCTGCGGCGGTTTCGCCACCTTCGCCCTGCTCTACTGCGTGCAACCGATGATGCCGATGCTATCCCACGAGTATTCCATCAACGCGGCGCAGAGCAGCCTGATCCTGTCGGTGGCCACGGGCATGCTTGCCATCGGCCTGCTGATCACCGGGCCGATTTCAGACCGGGTCGGACGCAAACCGGTGATGGTCGCCGCCTTGTTCGCCGCGGCACTGTGCACCATGGCCAGTGCGATGATGCCGAGCTGGCACGGGGTGCTGGCGATGCGCGCACTGATCGGCTTGTCCTTGAGTGGTCTGGCGGCCGTGGCGATGACGTACCTGAGCGAAGAGATTCATCCGCAGCACATTGGTCTGGCGATGGGTTTATACATTGGTGGCAACGCCATCGGTGGCATGAGCGGACGGCTGATTACCGGCGTCCTGATCGATTTTGTCAGCTGGCACACGGCAATGCTGGTAATCGGCGGCCTGGCGTTGATTGCCGCCATGGTGTTCTGGAAAATCCTCCCCGAGTCGCGCAACTTCCGCTCGCGCTCGCTGCACCCGCGCAGCCTGCTCGACGGTTTCACCATGCACTTTCGCGACGCCGGTTTGCCGCTGCTGTTCCTCGAAGCCTTTGTGCTGATGGGCGCGTTCGTCACGCTGTTCAACTACATCGGCTATCGCCTGCTGGCCGCGCCTTACCACATGGAACAGGCGTTCGTCGGGCTGCTGTCGGTGGTGTACCTGTCGGGTATTTACAGTTCGGCGAAGATCGGTTCGCTGGCCGACAAGCTCGGTCGGCGCAAAGTGCTCTGGAGCACTATCGTGCTGATGCTCGGCGGCCTGGCCCTGACAATGTTCGAGCCCTTGCCGCTGGTGATCATCGGCATGCTGATCTTCACCTTCGGTTTCTTCGGCGCCCACTCGGTGGCCAGCAGCTGGATCGGCCGGCGCGCCACCAAGGCCAAGGGGCAGGCTTCGTCGTTGTACCTGTTCTGCTATTACGCCGGGGGGAGCATCGCCGGGACGGCAGGCGGTGTGTTCTGGCACCTGGGCGGATGGAACGGGATCGGCCTGTTCATTGGTTCGCTGTTGGTGATCGCGCTGCTGATCGCCTTGAAGCTGGCGAAGTTGCCACTGCTGCCGCAGAACAGTTCCACTACCTGACAACCAGTTGTGCCTGCAGCACCCCGTCACGTTTTTCCAGGCTCAGGGATTGCAGCGCGACCCCGTCGCGCTCAATGCCATCGATCCACTTCATCAGAGTCTGCGCATCGCCTTCCAGGGTCAGCCGCAACAGCTCACCCTCGCTCTCCATCTGGCGTATTTCCAGGCCCGCCGCCGCGACGCTTTCGCTGATACGCAGGGAAAGCGGCTGATCCGGGCTGACGGTCACCTGGCCCTGCGGCCGAGCCATCTGCAACTGTACTGCGAGCGCCCTCTGGTGCCGATACTGGCGCTCGCCGGCTTCCAGTCTCTGGCGGGTCGGCTGCCAGATCAGCATGAAGACAGCGACCACGAGTAAAAACCCGCCCAGCCACTTCAACAGGCGTTGCTCACGCGGGGAGATTCGCTGCCATGCCTGCTTCATGCCTCGCCCTCCACGATGAGCGTGGCGCGCACGCGATCGAGCACCTTGCTTGCGCTTTCGACCCTGAGGGGTGAACCGTGCTGTCGCCCGCGTTCGCGCAATTGTTCCAGCTCGGCGAAACTGTTGGCGGTCAGCTGGATTTTCCAGCCTTCACCCGCTCGAAACTCGATGCGCTGCACCTCGACCTGGCTGGCTCCGATCACCCCCTCGATGAGTTTGACCAGGCCAGCGACTCGCGTGTGTTGCGGATCGACAGGCTGGCTTTGCATGGCCTTGAGTTGCGCCGCCAGGTCGACGATGCGGCTCTGTTGCGGGTAAAGCGCCTTGAACTGTTGTTCATTGCGTGCGGCAAGCTGCCGGTTTTCAGTGGCGAGAAAGCGAATCCGCGTTTCAATGGCCGCCCAGCTCATCATCGCCAGTATCAGCAACACAGAGCCGCAAAATCGCCACGGCAACGTTTTACGGCGCACGGCGAAAGCGCCCTGCAGCAGGTTGATCGCCTGCGCCGGACGGTTCGCCAGCCATTGGTCGATATGCGCCGGGGCTTCGCGATCATCCAGCCATTGAATGTCCTGGGGCAGATACCCGGTGAGTTGCGCTCGAGCCTCGGAGGACAATGCCATCCGCGTCGAGGTGCCCGGCCCCAGCAGCCAGCGACCTGACCACCAGACGCCCAGTGCCTGACCTGTGGGCAGCAGATCGGCATCCACAAATACCGCGCGCACCTCAATGCCCGCCTCGGTCAGTAGCGCGAGTACCGCCGTCAGGCGCTCCCGGCCAATCACCAGCACTGGATAGCAGCCAGCTTGATCACGTGCACCGATGCTCAGGTGCAGCACTTCCAGCGCTTCGCTCAGTTGATCTTCGACGGCATAGGCAATGGCCTGTGCCTCGGGTCTGCGTTTTGTGGGCCAGGGATCCGTGCGAACCCAACTGCACATTTCCATGGGCAACAGCAGATCGACCCCTATCCCCTTGAGCAGGGGCGCCGCTTGATGCAAAGGCAGGTGCTGACGTTGCCCGGTGGCAGTCCAATGGACGCAGGGCCAGTCTTGCGGCGGCGTATCAAGGCCCTCGGCAGTCAAGTAAAGCCAGGTATTCATTGCGGCATCTCATCAGCACTCAAGGGTAGAAAACGGCGTTGCAGTACGTTCAATCGTTTTGCATCAGGGTCCAGTTCGACATCCGTGATCAGACGCAAACCGCGACCGCTCCCGGCCACCTCTACGCTGATCCGGTACCAGCGGCTATGGATGCCCAGGCCGTGGCCGTTCAACTCAGAGCCGGACAGCAACGGGTCCTTCGTAAAGTCCTGGGCGCTGCTCCAGGGTGTCGCGGAACCTTGCACTATCAACGCCTGCGCGGTCGCAGCCTCGACCTCGCCGAGCGTGCGCAACACCAGTGCCGGTGCAGTGTTGATGTTCAGGGCCGCATCGGGAGGCAGCATGGCGACCCAGGGTTCCAGCTGTCGCAGCAGCTGCGCATCAACCCCTGGCAGCAGACGCAGTTGGCTGAGTTCGCGCAACGGGCCGACCTGGTTCAGTTGCAAAGGCGGCTGGCCCAGCAGTTCAAGCAAACGCGCCCAACGGTTGAGGGTGACCTGATCGATCTGCCCCGAGCGCAACAGTGCATTGATGTTGAATCGCCCGGCGAGGTCCTCGATGACCACGCGGACCTGCCCGTCATCGCGATCGAGGTCAGGCATCACTCGGGCCCAGGGCTGAGTACGGTCGACGGTTTTTTCCGGCGCCAGCAGGACATCCTGCAACAGCAAAAGCCCATGGATTTCTCCTCCCGCAGCGAGTTGTCGCAGGTGCATGTACTGCAGGTGTTGTCCGCTTCCCTGCAACGACAGACGATGGTGACGCAAGAGACCGCCGGTGATCAGCAGCGCCAGGCTCATGATCAGCAATACGCTGATCAGGGCGATTCCCCGTTGGCGTCGACTCATGGCAACCCAGCCGGCAGCAGCAACACCCTGCGGATCGCTTCAAAACGCCCGGTCGAGACTTGCATCTCCACTGCCAGTGGGGCGCTTGTTGCTGACCCGGGCGGCCATTGGCCGACCCAGCCGGACTGCCTGTGGAACAGGCGCCAACTCAGTTCGCTGACGTCCTCAAGGAGCTTTTGCCGTGAGATGTCGGGCGTCCCCTCCACCGGGCTTTCCCGCCACAGGGTGTTCTGGTCGAGACGGTAGATCAGTGTCTGGCGCTCGCTGCGGGGCTGATCCAGCGGGTTGCGCCAGTTGCTGCGCTGGAGCTGCAACGACGTCGGTGTGAGTACCACGGGCTGCTCGGTCATCTGCACCAGATCGCGTTCGATCACCGTCATGGCGCGCTGCAGGTTTTGCAGTGCTCGTTCGTGGACGGCCGTGCCCTGCTGCACTCGCACCACGCTGTCGAACAAGCGCCAGCTAGCGAGCCCCAGCACCGCAAAGATGGCCATGGCTATCACCAGCTCCAGCAAGGTGAACCCGCTTTGTTTATTCATGAGGCACGGGTATCCAGGCACTGGCGCGATGCAGCGGGTGTTCGCTACCCACCAGACTGATTCGGACATCGACCTGCAGCAGACGCGGGTGGTCGGTGGTGCCGATGGACTGCTGCACAAGCCAGTCCTTGCGGTCCATGGAAATGACGCGTTGTTGCTGGCCGACCGTCAACTGCGGTTGCACACGCAATTCGTTCAGATGGTTGTCCGCCAGCCAGGCCGCAAAGAGTCGATTCTCCACCGCCCCCGTCTGCTTCACCACGTACTGGCTGGCCGATAACACCGCGGCCGCCAGCGTCGCAAAAATCGTCAGCGCCACCATGATTTCCAGCAGCGTGAAACCCGCCATGCGCGACGCCCGTGGCAGCCTAGCCATCGATGACCACCTGGCCGATGCCATCGGCGGACAGGCTCAGCAAGGTCCCGGAAGTAGAACCGAATGCCAGGGTGAAGGCGCTGGTTTCATCACTGCTGAGGATCAACACCTGCGGCAGCCCTTCGTCAGCCCCCAGGGTCGACGCATAGCCATCCACAATCAAACGCGGCCGGAGGTCCTCCGGCCATGCGCTCAACGCCGCCACCGGTTCCCAGCCGCGTGCACCGAGGCGCATCGCCCGGTAACCCTGAGCACTCAGACGCAAACCGTACTCCCGGCCTTCATGCACGGCACGCTCGCGCATCTGGCCGATCAGCTGCACTATCACCGTCGCGTCCTGGCGCACCTGACGGGCCGGACTGGCGCCGCTGACCAGGCTCACCATGCCCAGCAGAACGCCGATCACGACAATCACGATCATCAGTTCCAGCAAGGTGAATCCCCGGCAGCGTTGGCGCATCCGTCACTCGCTCCGCAGACCGATATCGGCGCCATGCCCTTCACCGCCCGTGACGCCATCGGCACCCAGGGAATACAGGTCGTAGCTGCCATCGACCGATTGCACGCCCGGGTAAAGGTATTGATAAGGGGTGTTCCACGGGTCGACCGGCATGCTCTTGAGATAACCCTGCGGGTTCCAGTTGCGGGGTGTCGGCAGGCCGGAAGGACGCTTGACCAGCGCCTCCAGGCCTTGCTGGGTCGACGGGTAATGGGCATTGTCGAGGCGATACATCTCCAGGGCCGTGGCGATGGCCTGGATGTCGATTTTGGCCGCAGTGACCTTGGCCTGATCGGGACGGCTCATGAACTGCGGCACCACGATGGCCCCCAGCACGCCGATGATGACCACCACCACCATGATTTCGATCAGGGTAAAACCGCGCTGCGCGCAGGCTCTAATGGGCTTTTGAAAACGTTGCATGGATCAATTCACCAATTGGTTGAGGCTGAGAATCGGAAGCAGGATGGCCATGACGATCAGCAGCACGACGCCGCCCATCAGGACCAGCATCGCCGGCTCGAACAGGCTCACCACCAGCGCGATGCGTGCGGCAAGGCTGCTCTCCTGTTGTTCGGCGGCGCGGGCGAGCATGCGGTCGAGCTCGCCGGCCCGTTCGCCGCTGGCGATCATGTGCAGCATCATCGGCGGGATGTCGCCGCTCAGTTCGAGGCCGCGGGTCAGGGTTCCGCCTTCGCGAACCGAGCGGGCAACATCGACCATGCGTGCGCGAATGGTCAGGTTGCCGATGACGGCGGCGGCGATCTCCAGGGCATCAACCAACGGCACCGCACTTTTACCGAGGATCGCCAGGGTGCTGGCAAAACGGGCGGCTTCCATGGCGCGCAATACTTCGCCGATCACGGGCGTATTGAGCATCCAGCGATGCCAGCGCAGGCGCCAGGCCGGTTGCCGCAGGCTCCAGCGCCACAAGCCGGACAACGTCGCCAGCGCGGCCATCAGCCACAGGAAATGATTGCGCAGGCCGCTGCTCAGCGCGATCAACCCTTGTGTCAGCCATGGCAACGGCTGGCCGCTGTCGATAAAGATTTTCACCACGTCCGGGACCACATAGCCGAGCAGAAAACCGACGATCGCCAGGCTGGCAAACATCAGGATCAACGGGTACACCAAAGCCATCTGTATCTTCTGTCGCGAGGCCTGGCGCGCCTGGGTATAGCTCGCCAGTTGTTCCAGGACATGACCCAGGTGCCCCGAGCGTTCACCGGCGGCAACAGTGGCGCGGTACAACTCGGGGAATGCCTTGGGGAATTGCCCCAGCGCCGAGGCCAATGCATGGCCTTCCATCACCCGGCTGCGGACGGCCGACAGCAGGCCGGCGACCTTGCGCCTGGCGCTCTGCTTTGCCACCGCATCGAGCGCTTCTTCCAGCGGCAGGCCGGCCTGGACCAATGTGGACAACTGTAAGGTCAGCAACGCCAGGTCCGCGGCGCCCAGACGCCCGCCACGGGGTTGCTTGCCCGTAGCGGCTGCAACCTTCACCTCGAGTAGCGTTCGTGGCCACAGACCGCGCTCGCGCAGCAGCTGACGCGCATGACGGGCGCCATCGGCTTCCAGCCGCCCCTTGCAGGTTTTGCCTTGTGCATCGTGAGCGCGATAGTCGAACGTCGGCACCTAGTCCTCCTGGGTCACGCGTAACAATTCATCGAGGCTGGTCAGGCCCTCCAGCACCCGCTGGCGACCGTCCTGAAACAGGCTGCGCGAGACCTCGCGCGTTGCCTCCACCAAGGCCTGTTCGCTGGCGCCCTGATGGATCAAGGCCGCGACGGCGGGCGTCACGCTGATCAATTCGTAGATGCCGATACGCCCGCGATAACCGTGCTGGCACTGTTCGCACCCCACGGCTCGATACAGTGGCGGCGGCGCGGCGGGGTCAAGGCCCAGGCGTTGGCAAGCCGCCGCATCGGCGCCATAGGGAACCTTGCAGTGGTCGCACAGCGTGCGTAACAGGCGTTGCGCCAGGATGCCCACCAGCGACGAAGCCAACAGGTAGGCATCGACGCCCATGTCCACCAGGCGCGTGACGGCGCCGACGGCACTGTTGGTGTGCAGGGTGGAAAGCACGAGGTGTCCGGTCAGGGAAGCCTGGACGGCAATCTCGGCGGTCTCGCGATCGCGGATTTCGCCGACCATCACCACGTCCGGGTCCTGGCGCAGGATGGCCCGCAGCCCTCGGGCAAACGTCATGTCGACCTTCGGATTGACGGGCATCTGACCGATCCCCGGCAGGTGATACTCGATGGGGTCTTCAACCGTAAGGATGTTGCGGGTCTGGTCATTCAGGCTGCTGAGCGCAGCGTACAGGCTGGTGGTCTTGCCGGAACCGGTCGGCCCCGTGACCAACAGGATCCCGTGGGGTTTGCCGAGCAGGTGACACAAAGTCTGGAGCGTATCCCCGGGCATGCCCAGTCGCTGCAGATCAAGGCGTCCGGCCTGTTTGTCGAGCAGGCGCAACACCACCCGTTCGCCGTGGGCCGAGGGCAAGGTCGAGACCCGCACATCGACTTCATGACCGGCCAGGCGCAACGCCATGCGGCCATCCTGGGGCACGCGCTTTTCCGCGATGTCCAGGCGCGCCATGACCTTGATGCGCGACACCAGCAAGGTCGCCAGTTCACGCCTGGGCCTGAGCATTTCGCGCAGTTGTCCGTCAACCCGCATGCGCACCGACAGGTACTGCTCGAAGGTTTCCAGGTGCACGTCCGAGGCCTTCTCGCGCACCGCCTCACCGAGCAGCGCGTTGATCAGCCGGATGATCGGCGCGTCGCCTTGTTGCTCCAGCAGATCGGCAGTTTGCGGCACCTGATCGACCAGACTGAGCAGGTCCAGCTCGTCGTCCAGCCCTTGGGCAACCTGTTCGACTGCGCTCTGTCCCTCGCGATAGGCCGATGCCAGCCGCGCGGCGTAGTCGTCGACAGCAACGACCTGCAAAGGCAGCTCCCGGCCACATAGCCGGCGCGCCTCGACCAGGGCGCTGGGCGGCGCATCGGCACGCAGGACCAGACGCAGGTCATCGCCGTCACGCTCCAGCAACACGCCAAAGCGCCGGGCGAAGCCAAAGGGCAACTGCTCGCAGGATGCGCTCATGGCCCTACTGCCCCTTGCCGCGCAAATCGATCACGGGCGCATCGCTGGCGGACTCGAACAAGCCCCGCGCATCGGCCGGCAACAGCAACGAATTGTTTTCCCCTGCACCCGCCTTGCTCAAGTCGCGCAGCGCGTTGTAGCGCTGCTGGCTGACCTGGGACAGATCTTCCTTGCTACGCACAATAGTCGGCCGCAGGAACACCATCAGGTTGCTTTTGGTCTGGGTGTCGCGGCTCCAGCGAAACAGTGCGCCAAGGTAAGGGATGTCGCGCAGCAGCGGCACTCCGCTTTGCTGGGTGCGCACGTTGTCGCGAATCAGGCCGCCGATCACGATGATTTCGCCGTCGTCGGCGAGGATGGTGCTTTTGAGCGCACGCTTGTTGGTAATCAGGTCCGAGGAATCGACGCCGGAGACCGATGGCGCGATGTCCGACACTTCCTGCTCGACTTCCAGGCGCAGGGTCGAGCCTTCGTTGATGTACGGCTTGATCTTCAGACTGATGCCGACGTCCTTGCGCTCGACCGTGGTAAAGGGATTGTCCGCACCATTGCTGTTGGTCGCGTAGGACCCGGTCTTGAACGGCACATTCTGGCCGACGATGATTTCAGCCTCCTGATTGTCCAGGGTCAGCAGGCTTGGCGTGGATAGCAGGTTGCTGTGGGTGTTGCTGGCCAGCGCCGAGATCAGCGCACCGAAACGATCACTGCCCAACTGCAGGATCGCCCCTTCCGGAGCGGATCTTTTGTCGTCGAACTTCAGCCCGCCGGCAATCGGAATGTCGGTGCCGGGGAAATTGATCAAGCCCCTCGCGTCACCCGTATTGAGGTTCCACTGCACGCCGACGGCCTCGGCGATATCACCGGAAATTTCCACGATGGCCGCGTGGATCAGCACCTGCGCCCGGGGCTGATCGAGCTCGCGGACGATGTTCTCAACAATCCGCACCTGAGCCGGTTCGGCAATCAGCACCAAGGCGTTCTGGCTTTCATCGGCCTTGATCATGAAGCTCGAGGAGGCAGATGTGTCCTTGGCATTGCCGACGGTGGTCGTCGCTTTTCTGCCTTGCCCCATGGATTCGAGGATTTCGGCCAACTGCTTGGCATCGCTGTGGCGCAAGCGGATGACCCTGGCATTGTCGAGGGTGGCGCTGGCCGGGGTATCGAGCCCGCGGACCAGATCGGCCAGCCGTTTACGCACTGCTGGCGGGCCGATGAGAATCAGGCGATTGGTACGGGAGTCGGCGAGTACCTGTATCGCCGAGTCAGGATTGCGCTTGCCTAGCGTGGCTTCGATCACCGGGGCAATGTCCTCCGCCCGGGCGTGACGCAGTTCAACCACCGCGTGCAGATTGTTCTGACCGGCATCCAGTTGCCCGATTACCCGGGCGATGCGTTTGACGTTGGCGGCCGTATCGGTAACGACCAGCGCGTTGGCCGAGACCGAAGGGCCCACATAGCCATTGGTCGACACCAGCGGCCGCACCAGCCCGGCAATGTCGGCGGCACTGCTGGTATTCAACTCGACGACCTGGGTGACATATTGCGAAGCCGTGGCATTTTTGGCGACGCCATTGCCGGCCCTCGTCTTGGCCTCTGTCACCGGGGTGATCAGGACACGATCGCCTTCATCGATCACGGTGAAATTGTGTGCATCGAGCACCGAGTAGAACAGGCGGCGCACGCCTTCCCGGTCCAGTGCCTTGTGCGACATGACCGTGATGCGGCCCGAGACTCTCGGATCCAGCACAACGGTGGTACCGAGGATGCCGGACATTTCTTCGACGATGTCGCGCAACTCGGCATTGTTCATCGCCAGCTGCCATTGTTCTTCCTCGCCGTGAATGACGCCCGGAAGCATGGCTGCCGACAAGATCAGCAATAAAAGTGTGGTGCGCAGAGTCTGCGCGCCGGTGTAGCTGTTCATGGGTTGAATCACTCTGACTGCCCGGACAGCGGGCGTAGATAACGCGCGGAACGAATCACCGGTTGCGCGGCGACTGCTGGATCGACTCGCTGCAGAAAACGCGCGGTAGAAGGTAAAAGCGTTAACAATTCTTCGCGCCCGTTGTTCCACAGTACGACCTGACGGGCTTCCACACGGCGCAGGACGCTGCCACCGGGAAGGCGCTCTCCCACTTGATAAAGGCGCGACGCCTGAGCATTGCCAAGCAATGCCTTGGACAAGCCCTGACTGACGACAAAACTGCCTAGCAATGTCAGCGGCTCGGCGCTGGGTTGTGGCGTGGCGTCGGTCGACAGTCCGAATACGCTGGCGACTGCTGCGGCTTGAAATGGCTCACGCGCAGTCGTCGCCGATGGCGGAGTAACGAGAGACGGAGGCAGGGCCAGTTGCTCGCGAAAATCGCGTTCCTGCCACACCAGAAAAACCGCACAGCTCACTGGCAACACGCACCAACAAATAGGCATCAGGCGCGCGCGAACGCTATGCCAGGAGAAATTCGAAGCCTTCATTTGCAACTCAATGTCCGACAGGAACATCTGGCTTCAGACGACCTTTTCAGGCCGCCTGAAGTAGTACATGGGGTGTTACAGCTTGTCCCATGCCATGTGCGAGTGCTCACCTACGCCAGGCTCAAACCCGTTCGCAGTTGGGGTGTACTGTTTGCAGTAGCCCGACGCCGGGAATGGCTTGCATTCAAAGACTTCGTCAGTCTTCGGCTGCAATACCTTGGTACCGGCTGTGTAGCCAGTGATGCCTTCAGGGAAGATGAAGTCGTATTCAACGCCCGCGCCTTCACCCGTGAGTTGGGTAGGCAGAGCATGCTGCAGCGTGGTGCGACCATCGACGGTGGTGCCGACCAATGTCAGGGTGTGTGCGCCGGGATTGCTGCGCACATCCATGGCCAGGGAGTTGTTGCCGCTATCAATCTCTTTCGAGAGGGAACCTACCGGCTTCTGGTTTTGGTCGAACAGGGTCACTTCGACGTTCATTTTGCGGTTGGTCAGGACATTGAAGTCGACGCTGGTCCGGCCTTTCGCCAACTCATACTCGGGGCGAGCCGATTCGATCACCAGTTTGGCCTCGGCGTCCGGCAACATTTTCAACTGCACTTCGTAACGGGTTACACCACTTTCTTTCTGTGCATACAGACTGTTGTTGCCCTTGACCGGCTCGATATTGCCGTTGTCATCACGGACGCCAGCGCGAATGTGTTCCTGGGACTGGTTGATTTTCTCGGCCAGCTTGAACGACCACTCCTCCGGCGATCCTTCCTGAGCATTGTTGATGTCGATTTCGACGCTGTATTTCGGTGCTTCGCCGTCTCGGGAGAATGCCCGGGCGTTGACCTTGTCACCGGCCATCAATGCGTTGGACGGGGCGATCCGGCCCACGGCAGACCAGCCACCCGGCAAGTCCGGTTCGGCCTGGATGTTGACGTCAGCCACGTTGTAAAACGCTGCGTCGGTATCACCCACGGTCCAGATTCCCAGAATCACATGGTGTCCGGTTTTGTCGCCGGGTATCTGGCAGTTCTGTTTGGCGCCGGCTACCGGTAATTGATTACCACCATCGACGAGGCAGAACGGAGCCGGTTCGAACGTTGCGCGCTTGAGCGGCTCATTCGGGTTCCAGCCGTTTTGGGTGATGAAGTATTCGTGCTTGGTGGCCGGGTGGACGGCCCGATACTGCCACTGGAAATCGATGTTGCGATCCTTGATTTCAGTGAGGTGCCAGCGGGCGGCCGTTTGAGCGTCCACAGCAGAGAACAGGGAGTGGCCACCACTGGCAATCTTGCCATCGACCGGCCCCTGTAACGGAGCACCACCCACACCGGCCGGGAAACCTTTAAAAGTTTCGCCAACACTTTGCGGTTCATATTGAGCACCACCGCAGTTGGTGTTCAAGCCTTGCTGGCACAGCAGTGCGCGCGAAGGCGGTACTTCAAGATAGCCATGAGCGGAAACAGTTTGCGAGGCTAACATCGCAGAAAAAAGGAGTACCGATGAAGTGCATGCAGTCAGTGCACTTCTCTTATCGAAAATAATGTTCATTTTATCCCCAAACGATTTGTCGAACGTAGGGCGCGTGGATTGCACCCTGTTTGCGATAACGCCCCTTGCTGCAGCGCAGAGCAGTTCGATTGAAGATATTACGGAAGTCGCAGTAACTACTATGTAGGACTAATCCTCAATAAGAGCTGGAAAACTCTACCTGTTAAAACTTCTTACACATACGACCTACAGGTAGACCGAGACAAATAATCAGCAATAAATAGATATAAAAAAGCCTGTCCGACATTCATCAAGACAGGCTTGTTAGTAGCGATGGAATCGTTACTGGTGATATTGCGCCGACAATTCATGCACGGCGCGCAAGAAGGCACCGGCATGCTCCGGATCGACTTCCGGGGTAATGCCATGGCCGAGGTTAAATACGTGCCCGCTGCCTTTGCCATAGCTGGCGAGGATGCGTCCTACTTCGCTGCGAATCGCTTCCGGCTTGGCGTAGAGCACCGTCGGGTCCATGTTGCCTTGCAGGGCGACTTTGTCGCCGACGCGCGCACGGGCATTGCCGATGTCGCATGTCCAGTCCAGGCCCAGCGCATCCGCGCCGGCATCGGCGATGCTTTCCAGCCACAGACCACCGTTCTTGGTGAACAGGATGACCGGCACCTTGCGCCCTTCGTGCTCGCGGATCAGACCGCTGACGATTTTCTTCATGTAGGCCAGGGAGAACTCCTGGTACGCCGCCGCCGACAGGTTGCCGCCCCAGGTGTCGAAGATCTGCACCGCTTGCGCACCGGCCATGATCTGGCCGTTGAGGTAGCTGGTGACCGACTGCGCGAGCTTGTCCAGCAGCAGGTGCATGGCTTGCGGGTTGTCGTAGAGCATGGCCTTGGTCTTGCGGAAG
>Ga0160472_100308_pt1 | contig 49704 bp, 48 predicted proteins | sample HID1973M_E11MG_FD_108267 | JGI IMG/M metagenome (GOLD analysis project Ga0160472, IMG submission 108267) | Enriched mosquito-associated microbial communities from UW Madison campus, WI, USA - HID1973M_E11 MG | ecosystem: Host-associated > Arthropoda: Insects > Digestive system > Unclassified ... | reverse complement strand
GGTTCCCAGCGCGGAAGGTGAACTGACTATCCTGCACGAACTCAGCCTGGAACTGAACAAGGGCGACAGCCTGGCCATCGTCGGCGCGTCCGGTTCCGGCAAATCCACCCTGCTGGGCCTGCTCGCCGGCCTCGACCTGCCGAGCAGCGGCGAAGTCACCCTCGCCGGGCAAGGCCTGAGCAATCTCGATGAAGACCAGCGCGCGCGCATCCGTGCCGAGCATGTGGGTTTCGTCTTCCAGTCCTTTCAGCTGCTCGACAGCCTCAACGCCCTGGAAAACGTCATGCTGCCCCTCGAACTCGACGGGCGAAAAGATGCCCGTGAGCGCGCCACTCAATTGCTGCAACGGGTCGGCCTGGGGCAACGCCTGACCCATTCGCCGCGCCAGCTCTCCGGCGGTGAGCAACAGCGGGTGGCGATTGCCCGGGCGTTTGCCGCCGAACCCGATGTGCTGTTTGCCGACGAACCCACCGGCAACCTCGACAGCCATACTGGCGAGCGCATCAGCGACCTGCTGTTCGAACTCAACAAGGAACGCGGCACGACCCTGGTGCTGGTGACCCACGATGAACGCCTGGCCCATCGGTGCCGGCGCCTGATCCGTCTTGAAGCCGGCCTGCTGGTCGCCCCTCTGGAGCCTTGATGGCACGCCTGCCGCTGTTGCGCCTGTTCAGTCTCGCCATTCGCCAATTACTGCGCGATGCCCGCGCCGGCGAATTACGCGTGTTGTTTTTCGCCCTGCTGGTGGCCGTGGCCGCGAGTACCGCGATCGGTTACTTCGGCGCCCGCCTCAACGGCGCCATGATGCTGCGCGCCACCGAGTTTCTCGGTGCCGACCTGCTGCTCGAAGGCAGTTCGCCGGCACGGCCGGAGCAGATCAAAAGCGGTACCGAACTGGGTCTCGAACACGCGCAAGTGGTGGAGTTCTCCAGTGTCATCGCCACCGATAACGGTATCCAGCTGTCCAGTATCAAGGCCGCCGACGACGTCTATCCCCTGCGTGGTGAGCTCAAGAGCGCGCCCGCCCCTTTCGCCGAGGAAGAGGTGGGCGGCGGACCAAAATCCGGCGAAGCCTGGGTCGAGGCGCGGCTGCTGACGGCACTGGATCTGAAGATCGGCGACAGCGTCGATGTCGGCATGAAAACCCTTAAGCTCGCGCGCGTACTGACCTACGAACCGGATCGCGCCGGCAACTTCTACAGCCTGACGCCGCGGGTGCTGATCAACCTCGCCGACCTCGATGCCACCGGCGTGGTGCAACCCGGCAGCCGGGTCAGTTACCGCGAACTGTGGCGGGGCAACGCCCAGGCGCTGGAAACCTATCGGCAACTGATCAAGCCCGGGCTCGCCGCCAACCAACGAATTCAGGATGCCCGCGATGGCAACCGGCAGATCGGTGGCGCGCTGGGCAAGGCCGAACGTTATCTGAACATGGCCAGCCTGGTTGCCGTGTTGCTGGCCGGCGTCGCGGTGGCGCTGTCAGCGACGCGCTTCGCCACCCGGCGCTTCGATGCCAGTGCGCTATTGCGTTGTCTGGGCCTGTCGCGGCGGGAAACCCTGCTGTTGTTCAGCGTGCAACTGACCGTCCTCGGCCTGCTCGCCAGCCTTGGCGGCGCGGTGATTGGCTGGCTGGCGCAGTTGGGGTTGTTCGCTTTACTGCATGACCTGTTGCCGAGCGATGTGCCGCCCGGTGGCCTGTTTCCCGCCATTGCCGGCATCGGTACCGGACTGGTGGCCCTGGCCGGCTTCGCCTTGCCGCCGCTCGCCGCGCTGGGTCGAGTGCCGCCCCTGCGGGTATTACGTCGCGACATGCTGCCGATCCCGTCCAGCACCTGGGTGGTCTATGGTGCGGCATTGGGCGCCCTCGGGCTGATCATGTGGCGCCTGAGCCTGGACCTGGTGCTGACCTTCGCCCTGCTCGGCGGCGGCGTGATTGCCGCGCTGGTGTTGGGCGGCCTGCTGTTGCTGCTGCTGAACAGCCTGCGACGCCTGCTCGCCCGCGCGCCCCTGCCCTGGCGGCTGGGCCTGGGCCAATTGCTGCGGCATCCGCTGGCGGCAGCGGGCCAGTCCCTGGCCTTCGGCCTGATTCTGCTGTCCATGGCCTTGATCGCGTTGCTGCGCGGCGAACTGCTGGACACCTGGCAGAACCAGTTGCCGAAAAACGCTCCGAACTATTTCGCCTTGAACATCCTGCCGGCGGACAAACAGGCCTTCACCGACAGACTGATTGCCGTCTCGGCGCAATCGGCGCCCCTGTACCCCGTGGTGCCGGGTCGCCTGATCAGCATCAACGGCGAGCCGGTGCAGGAAATCGTCAGCAAGGATTCGGCCGGCGACCGTGCGATCCAGCGTGACCTGAGCCTGACCTGGGCCGCGGACCTTCCCGCGGGTAACAAACTGACGGCGGGCACCTGGTGGAACGACCAGACGCCAAATGATATTCCCGGGGTGTCGGTGGAAGGCAAGGTGGCCGAAAGCCTGAAACTCAAGCTTGGCGACCAAATGGTCTTCACCGTCGGCGGGGTCAACCGCGAAGCGAAAGTCACCAGCCTGCGCGACATCAACTGGGACAACTTCCAGCCCAACTTCTTCATGATCTTCCAGCCCGGCACCTTGAAGGACCTGCCGGCGACCTACCTGACCAGTTTTTATCTGGCAGCCGGTCACGACCAGCAGATCGTCGAGCTGTCGCGAAGTTTCCCGGCGGTGACCATTCTCCAGGTCGAGGCCTTGCTCGAGCAGTTGCGCAGCATCCTCGCCCAGGTGACCCTGGCCGTCGAATACGTGCTGTTGTTCGTCTTGGCGGCGGGCATGGCGGTGTTGTTCTCCGGTCTGCAGGCGACGCTGGACGAACGCATTCGCCAGGGTGCGTTGCTGCGCGCCCTGGGCGCCGAGCGGCAGTTGCTGCTCAAGGCGCGACGCATCGAATTCGGCCTGCTCGGCGCGGTCAGCGGGTTGCTGGCGGCACTGGGCTCGGAAGTGGTGAGTCTGGTGCTCTACCGCTACGCATTTGACCTGCCCTGGCATCCGCATCCATGGCTGCTGGTGCTGCCACTGATCGGCGCTGTGCTGATCGGTGGCGCCGGGGTGTTCGGCACCCGTCGCGCCTTGAATGCCAGCCCCCTGACAGTCCTGCGCGAGGGTTGATAAACTCACCCCTTCTCCACTCAAAGAAGTCGCCATGAGCCGCTATCGCCCTCCCCGCACCGCTGGCACCGCGCTGATCACCCCGGAGGGTGAAGCGCGCATGCGTGCCGAGTTTCACGAGCTGTGGCATGTGCGCCGCCCGCAGGTGACGCAATCCGTCAGCGAAGCCGCGGCTCAGGGCGATCGTTCGGAAAACGCCGAGTACACCTACGGCAAAAAGATGCTGCGGGAGATCGACAGTCGTGTGCGCTTCCTCACCAAACGCCTGGAAGCCCTCAAGGTCGTCAGCGAAAAGCCCAGCGACCCGAACAAGGTCTACTTCGGCGCCTGGGTCACGATTGAAGACGAGGACGGCAAGGAGTCACGCTATCGCATCGTCGGGCCGGATGAGCTGGACCTCAAGCAGGGCCTGATCAGCATTGACTCGCCCCTGGCCCGCGCGCTAATCGGCAAGGCACTGGACGCCGAGGTACGGGTCCAGACGCCAACCGGCGAGCAGCACGTGTATATCGTGGCGATCGAGTATCCCTGAGGGACCCCGCGGCGAATTTCAGCGACGGGCGATCAGCCCCTGGCGGGCCACGCGGGTCAGTTGCCGGATCACTTCGGGCGCGTCTTCCAGGCTGGGCGACTGAATCACCGCCAGATCGAAACTGTCATTGGCAAAACGTGCCAGGGATTCGCCGTCTTCGACAAACTGGATGAGGAAGGCAGCCGGGCCGCCATTACGACGCGGCCAGCCATCGAGATAACGCAGCAGCGTTGGCTGATGATTGCCGCCAAGCAGGATTTTTGGATTGCGCTGGGTGAGATGTGCCGTGATCGGCGCGGGACGTACAACAGGGTTTAGTGCATTCATTGTGTCGTGTCTCTGCCTCAAAAGTCTGCATGGCAGGTGAGAGGCAACACCGAACCAGCGCTTTAGCGGTATTTCGAAGCCTGTTTCAAGCTTCTGACGGTAACTGATTGAGTTACCTGGCGCCCCGCAAGTAGCTGTTTAAATCGGCGCATGAGCAACATCCTAGAGAAGCCGGGCTGACAGTGTCAAGAATCGCGCGTAATAAAAAAGGCCTGCATAGGCAGGCCTTTAACGTCGGGCCAGAGCGGTCAGTCAGCGATGACGCCATCGGCAGAGAGCTTGCCGGCGCCTTCGATCAGCACTGCAATACTGCCGCCCAGCAAGGCCAGGGCAAACTCATAACCGTTGTTGGCCATGAACAGACCGTTGCTGATGTGCACCGTGAAGATCGCCACCAGCGACAGAATGGTCAGTCCCAGTGCCGCCGGGCGCACCAGCAGGCCGATGATCAAGGCAAGTCCGGCGAAAAACTCGGTGCCGCCTGCCAGCGTCGCCATCAGGTAGCCCGGCGCCAGGCCGATGCTTTCCATGTACTGCGCCGTTCCGGTCAGGCCATAACCGCCGAACGCACCGAACAGTTTCTGCGAGCCGTGGGCCGCGAAGATGACGCCGACAAAGATCCGCAACACGGTCAAACCGTAGCCGGCGCGGGTAAACATTACCTTGTTGATCAGTGAGCTCATGCTGTCTCATTCCTTGTAGTGGGTGATGGCCGCTATATTAATCGGTTAAATCCATGTAAAAAGCGCAAAAAACCCAAGATAACAATCAGGATATTCGATTATTTGCGCACTGCCACTTTTTGTCCCTGGGGCTCAAGCAATTCCCTCTCCCGATCGAACGCCAAGTAATACTTGTTCACGCTATTAACATAGCTGACCGGACCCATTCCCACTTGCTCCATGGCGATCCGCTCGACCTGGAAGAACCACTGATTGGGATTCAATCCGCGCCGCCGAGCCTCGGCGCGCATGCCCTGGACCCGCTCCGGGCCGATGTTGTAGGCCGCCAGTACAAAGGCCATGCGCTCACGTTCGTTGAGCTTGGGGCTGGCGAAGAACTTGCGCCGGATCATCGCCAGGTACTTGGCACCCGCCTGCACATTGCCGTCGAGTTCCTGAAAGTTATTGACGCCCACCCGCTGCGCAGCCGCCGCGGTGATCTGCATCAGGCCAGTCGGGGCCCCACCGCTACGGGCGGTCGGTTTCAGCCCGGACTCCTTGAACGCCAGCGCCGCCAGGTTCAACCAGTCCATACCCTGGGCGTCGGCATGCTTTTGCAGCACCGGACGCAGTTTTTCCAGGCGCTGCCGATCCGCCTTGGCCAGTGGATAGTGCACTTGATAGAGGCGCCGATAGATACGCAGGAAGTCGGCGTCCTGATTCGATGGTTGTTTGTAGCCACTGAGGAAGCGATCGATGCTCGCGCGCAACATCGAGGCATCACGACGCACGAACCAGAACTCCTCGCCCGGCTCGCCGATCAGCACCTGTCGATCGAAACGCAATTTCGGCAGGATCTTGCCCCAGCGTTCGGCAATCGGTTGCTCGACGATCGTCAGGTGATAGATGCCGCCCTGGACCATTTCCAGCACGTCCTCGACCGCAAGACTTGGATCGACCCACTCGATCGTCACCGGCGGCAATTTGTGCAAGGCAAGTTTCTGATTGATCTGGCTGACCGCATCCCCGGCGGCGCTACCGGCGGGCAAGGCGAGGGTTTTGCCGGAGAGTTGCTCGAGACGGGTATAGCGGCGCTCGCCCTTGATCCCGACCAGGACCAGTGGGATGTTGCTGGCAATCGGCTCGCTGGTGCTGACGGCGAAACCCGGCTGCAGATCCAGCAGTTCCCCCGGCGCAACCAGATCGCCCTCCCCACGCTGCAAGGCACCGAGCAGTTGATCCTTGGCCTTGGGGATGATCTTGAGGGAGATTTCCTGGCCGTCCCGGGCATGACCGTTGAGGTATTGCTCATAGGCGCGCAGGCGATGGTATTCGACACCGATTGGTTGCCCCTGAACTTCGCCCGAACTGTTGCGGCTCTGGTTGACCAGCACTCGCAACACTCGACTGCTGCGGATCTCCGCCAGGTCACGGACCTTGGCGGCCGGCACGGCTTGCAGCGGCCCGGGCAGACGTGCGACCGCCGGCATCGGCAGCAGCAGCGAACAGCACAGCAGTAGCAATACCGAGGGACGAATCATCCACTCTCCGGAAAGATGATGAGGCCGGTCGCATGACGAATGGCGTCATGGACAGCGACAAAAACACAGCGCCCGAAGCGCTGGAAAAGTGCGAAAGACTGGCACAATGATGGCAATCCCGCCACCCGCCTCGCCTGGCGCGGCTCAAGAGACAGCGATAACCCGTTGTAGTTCTTGGCTTTTCTTATAAATCCGCAGCTCTGATATGCTTTGCGGCCTTTGGGCCGAGGTAGCACCATGCAACTCATCGATATCGGCGTCAACCTGACCAACCCCAGTTTTGCCGACAAGCACCAGGCCGTGCTCGACCGCGCCTATGCGGCCGGCGTATGCCAACTGGTGCTGACCGGTACCAGTGTCGAGGGCAGCGAACAGGCCCTTGAGTTGTGCCAGCAACTGGATGAAAGCGCTCAGCGACTATTCGCCACCGCCGGCATTCACCCGCATTCGGCCAGTGACTGGAATGCCGACAGCGCGCGGCGTCTGCGCGACTTGCTCAAGGAGCCGAGCGTGGTGGCCGTGGGCGAATGCGGCCTGGATTTCAACCGGGATTTCTCGCCACGCCCACAGCAAGAGAAAGTGCTCGAAGAGCACCTGGCACTGGCGGTGGAGTTGCAGCTGCCGGTGTTCCTGCACGAACGTGATGCCAGCCAGCGCCTGCTGGACATCCTCCGTGACTTCCGCGATCAATTGCCGGCCGCGGTGGTGCATTGCTTCACCGGCGAGCAGAAGGCGCTGTTCAGTTATCTCGACATGGACCTGCACATTGGCATCACCGGCTGGATCTGCGACGAGCGCCGGGGCACGCATCTGCATCCGCTGGTCAAGGAGATCAAGCGCGGTCGCCTGATGCTGGAAAGCGACGCGCCGTACCTGCTGCCACGCAGCCTGCGACCGAAGCCGAAAAACGGGCGCAATGAACCGGCGTATCTGACTGAAGTGTTGCGCGAAGTGGCGCTGCATCGCGGGGAAAGCGAGGAAGACCTGGCGGCCCATACCACTGCCTGTGCACGAGCTTTCTACGATTTGCCAACCATCCTGTAGGAGCGAGCATGCTCGCGATGGTCGTCAACGATAACATTGGCTACCTGTCACCCCGCGGTGTTTGTGGTTTTTTCGCGAGCATGCTCGCTCCTACAGCGATAGGCTCGAATTCAAGATTGGCGCATGACCCTTTGGAAGCGGGCTTGCCCGCGATGGGGGCAGACCGACAACATCAATTCCAGCCATAACCGCTATCAACTCCATAGCCAGCTTTGATTCGCCGTCCGCACTGACCGGGCCTATCCTTGAAGCATGTGTTCAACACGGATCGAGGGTCAGCATCATGGGCAAACGTCACCCCAACCTGCCCGCCTGGCAATGGCGCGCATACCCGGACAATCATCAGCACCCGACCAACCTGGTGCTGCATCTGATTGCGGTGCCGCTGTTCATCGTGGCTTTCCTGCTGATCGTGTACGGTGTCTTCGGCCTGAACCTGGTGAACGTGGCCATCGGCGTGATCGTGGTGATCGCCGCCCTGCGCCTGCAACGCCACGGCCACAGTCTGGAGGCGCAAGCGTCCGAACCTTTCTCTGATCGCAAGGATGCGGTTTCGCGTCTGATGGTGGAACAGTTCCTGACCTTCCCGCGGTTTTTCCTCAGCGATGGCTGGTGGCGGGCCTGGAAGGAGCGCCACCGCCGTCACTGATCAGGCAAACACGGTCACGGTCTGGCGGCTCATGGCGATCAGGCGACCGTCCGCGCTCCACATTTTCGCCGCGGCGTGGCCATAGCCGTCGGCGGCATGCTCGGTTTCCACGAGGTATTTGCACCAGTCCAGAGTGCTCAGTTCGAGCAGCGGCTGGACGAATTCGATGGTCCAGGTCAAGGTGCTGCCCGCCGCCGGTTTCTTCAGGAAAGGCATCAGGGCCGGCGGCCACGCATCCACCAGCGCCAGAATGTGCGCCACGCCGAGCGCTTCCTCCTGATCGCCGCGCAAACGCACCCAGCCGCCCATTTGTCGCGAAGTGTTGCCGGTAAATGGCAGCCCGCCAACACTCCAGCGCATCGCCAGATGACGCATGAATTCGGGGATCACCCCTTCGATAAATGGCAATTCCTGGCAGTCTTCCCAGTGTTTCATCTCGGGCGCCGGTAGCGCCGTCACCGCCACTTCCGAAGGACGCGAGGCACCGAAGCTGCCCTGGATCAGGGTCACGACCTGCCCCTTCTGCATCACCCGGCCGAGCACCTGGCTGACCGCCTTGCCTTCGCGCAATACGTCGACTGCAAAACTGACCGGTACATCTGGCTCAACCGGGCCCACGAAGGTGATCGCCAGCGAGCGCACCGGCCGATCCGCCGGCACCCGGGCGCGCATGGCTTCGTATTGCAGAGCGGCGACCAGGCCACCAAAGCTTGCGCGCCCTTGCGCCCACGAGGCCGGAATAGACAGCTCCTGTGGCTGGCTGCGGACGGCGTCGAGCAGATCGGAAAAGCGCATGAAAACCTCAGGGACAGCGAATGGGTGAAGGGATCTTAACCAGCCGGCGCGATGGATACAGCGCCTGTTCCGGCCAAATTGACTGACAGATGAGCCCAACACCCCTTTGTAGGAGCTGCCGCAGGCTGCGATTTTTTTGATCTTTTTGATCTGTTGCATCGGCGATGAGGTAAAAGATCAAAAGATCGCAGCCTTCAGCAGCTCCTACGGACGGGGGTGGGACTCAGGATTTGAAACAATCGTCGCTGAGTTTATCGAGGACGCGGTCGGCGCGTTTTTCCGCCTTGGCCATGTTGGCCTCCCACACTGGCACACAAGGCTGCAAGTCAGCTTCCTGCTCGGACAGGGCCAACCACTGAACGCAGTCGTGCCAGTCACCCAACGCACCTTGCGCCGACTTCAAGCGCGGCATGGCCTTTTTCGGCAGGCGGTCCAGTTCTGGATAGGCATCGATGCCATACCTCACGCGCTTGATCAGCAAGCGCAGGCGATGACGGTCGTGGGCCGGGTCATGCAAGGCCTCGTCGAGCTTCTTCCATTGCTTGTCCAGCCGTTTTTCGACGCGCTGGCGCAGACCCTTGAGCAAACCCTGGCGCTCAGAGGCGCGCAGGAAACGTGGGAAGGCATCGAGAATCACCAGCAACTGTTCCAGCTCGGGACTGGATGCAACCATCGGGTATGCCTTGCCCATCTGCGCGACCCGCCGTTGCCCCGCCTCAACTTGACCGTGCTCCAGCAAGTACGCCGCCATCACCTCGCGATCACGCAAGGGCGTGGTGAGATCGCCCACCCGCGACGCCGCCACTTCGAGCTGTTCCACGCCCGGCAAGCCACGCAAAGGCCGCAACAGGCTGCGCAAGCGCCGCATGGTGGTGCGCAAGTCATGCAAGGCCTCGGGATCGGTGCGCTCACTCAAGCGCGCCTGACAAGCCAGTAATCGAACTTCCAGGCCCAGCACATGGGCTACCAATCGATTGATCATTGCTTTACTCCGTAGACGGCCAGCCCCGAACGACAAGTCGATCGCAGCGCGCTCGACCTGTCGCTTGCAGCGTAGATCCTGTGACGGGTTTCAGCCTCAGCGCCCCGCGCGGGATTCGCGGATGTAGAAACGGGCTTTCTCGGCCTTGCTGGCGCAGCCTTCGAAGCCTTCGAACTGCTGCTGGGTCTTGGCCGCGGTCAACAGCGACAGGGCTTTGGAGTAGCTCACGGTCCCGGCGAACCCTTCGGCCTTGGCCAGGTCCAGTTCGTGCCAGGCGGCATCGAGCTGGCTGCCACAGCTGTCGCGATAGGCGGTTTTACCGGCACAACCGGCGAGCGCCAGGGCGATCAAGGGCACATAAATCCAGGCTTTCATCACTTACTCCTCTACAGATGGGAAAACAGTCATGCAGTTAAGACGGTCCGACGCGTGAAAAGTGCCTCGGACCCGCCGCCAACTATAGCGTTGTCAGAACCCTCTGCCGCCATTCAGTGTCGAAAAAACGACACCTCAGGCTCCGCGTGCGACCTTGGTGATTGAAGCACGCCTTGGGTGGGCGCATTGTTGAGTCAGATCAAGCGAAGGTGGCTCATGAAAAAGCGTGTTGCACTGGTATTGGGTTCAGGGGGAGCGCGGGGGTATGCGCATATCGGTGTCATCGAAGAAATCGAACGGCGTGGTTATGACATAGCGTGTATTGCCGGCTGCTCCATGGGGGCCGTCGTCGGCGGGATCTACGCCGCCGGCAAGCTCAATGAGTATCGCGACTGGATCGAGAGCCTGGATTACCTCGATGTGTTGCGCCTGGTGGACGTGAGTTTCCGCCTCGGTGCGATCCGTGGCGAGAAGGTATTCGGGCAGATCCGCAAGATTGTCGGCGAGATCAATATCGAAGACCTGCGCATCCCTTACACGGCGGTCGCCGCCGACCTGACCAACCAGCAGGAAATCTGGTTCCAGGAGGGCTGCCTGCATCAGGCCATGCGCGCCTCGGCAGCGATCCCCAGCCTGTTCACCCCGGTGATGCAGGGCAACCGCATGCTGGTGGACGGTGGCATTCTCAACCCGTTGCCGATCGTGCCGGTGGTGTCGAGCCACTGCGACCTGATCATCGCGGTGAACCTCAACTCCACCAACCAGCGTCATTACCAATTGCCGGTGATCCAGCGCCCTGCCGCGTTCAAGTCCCGCTTCGACAGGCTCGTCAACTCCCTGGGTTCGAAGTTGCCATTTCGGCGCAAGCAGGCGGAGCAACTGCTGATACTTGAACAGGAAGCCTTGAAGGCCGAAGGCGCGGATTTCAACCCGTGGATCGAATCCGCCGAGCCCGAGGCACAGCAACCGGCGGCAGCGCCCGAAGCCGCCGGCGCGCCCCGCTCCGCCACCGGGTCGTTCATCATCGATAACGTCGGGCCGGCGTCCTTGCTGGATTTGATCAACCAGAGTTTCGAGGTGATGCAGACTTCATTGGCGCAGTACAAGATTGCCGGGTATCCGCCGGACATCCTGATCAACGTGCCCAAGCGGGTGTGCCGGTTTTTCGAGTTCTACAAAGCGCCGGAGTTGATCGCGTTGGGTCGGGAGATTGCGCGGGATACGCTGGATCGGTATGAGAAGGAGCAGAACTGAGGGGCCGAACATTCTCGGCTGAATGTGCCGGCCCCTTCGCGGGCAAGCCCGCTCCCACAGGTTCGGCGGCGTCCACATAATGTATGTTCGACACGGACACTGTGGGAGCGGGCTTGCCCGCGAAGAGGCCGGATCAAACAACACAAAAAAATCAAAGACCACCCTCCCCCAACAACCGATACCCAACCCCCGCCTCAGTCACAATGAACCGCGGCCGGGTCGGGTCATCCGCCAGCTTCTGCCGCAAATGCCCGACCACAATCCGCAGGTAATGACTGTCTTCCACATGGGTCGGCCCCCAGATGTCCTTGAGCAACTGCTGCTGGGTGATTACCCGTCCCGGATGCCGCGCCAGTTGCGCCAGCACCGCATATTCCTTGCGGGTCAGTGCGACCTCGGCACCGTCAAGCAGCACCCGGCGATAAGCCAGGTCGATGGTCAATGGACCAAAGGCCAGCGCCGCCGGCTGCGCCTCACCTGCAGGCGCCTGACGCAACAAGGCGCGGATGCGTGCAAGAAACTCCTGGATGCCGAACGGCTTGGTCACGTAATCATTGGCACCGCCATCCAGGGCTTCGACCTTCTGCCCTTCGCTCGCCCGCACCGAGAGCACCAGCACCGGTACCGTCGACCATTCGCGGAACTCGCGCAGCACCTGTTGCCCGTCCATATCAGGCAGGCCGAGGTCGAGTACCAGCAGGTCCGGTTTATTCAGCGCAGCCTGGGCCAGCCCTTCGCTGCCCGTGCCCGCTTCCAGGACCTTATAGCCCTGGGAGGCGAGGCTGATGCGCAGGAACTTGCGGATCTGCGGTTCATCGTCGATGACCAGAATGGTCGTGGCCTGGCTCATGAATTCACATCAACAAAAAGGAGTGGCAAGAGAGTAACGCAAGCACGCTCAGGCTTCACTGTCGTAACCGGGTTGCGCCTGCAACGGCAGGTGCAGGGTGATGCAGGTGCCGCGCCCGTCGATGCCATCGGCGACGCTGATGCGCCCGCCGTGGGCGCCGACCATGCCCTGGCAGATCGCCAGGCCAAGACCCGTACCCTGCCCGCCCCGATCGCCTCGCGCTGCGGTGTAGAACATGTCGAAAATCTTCGCCCGGTCTGCCTCCGGGATACCCGGGCCCTCGTCGCTCACCGAGAAAAACAACTCGTGTTCATCGGCCCCGGCGCGCAATTGCACACGTCCGTGGGACGGTGAGAAACGCGCGGCATTCTCCAGCACGTTGATCAGCGCCTGTTCGATCAGCGCGGCGTGCACGTACAGCAGCGGCAACTGCGCGGGAACGTCGGTGCTGACCTGCAGCGAAGTGAGCACCGTGCGCAGGCGATTGAGCGCGCTGCCGACGATATCCGCCGGCGCCACCCAGTCCCGCGCCAGCTTCAAGGCACCGTGCCCCAGACGGGTCATGTCGAGCAGATTCTGGATGTAGCGGTCCAGGCGTTCGGCTTCATCGCGGGTGCCTTCGAGCAGCTCGCGGCGATCCTCCAGGGGAATAGCTTCACCGAGCGCCAGCAAGCTGTCGATGCTGCCGCGCATGGAGGTCAGCGGCGTGCGCAAATCGTGGGACACTGAAGCCAGCAAGGCGCTGCGCAGTTGCTCGGTTTCGCCATGCAGGCGCGCAGCTTCGAGGTCGTCAGCCAATTGCGCCCGGGCCAACGCCTGGGCGAGGGGCTGGCTCTGCGCAGTCAACAGGCGTCGGCGCTGACCGCTCAAGGTATGCCCCTCCCGAGCGCACACGCCGAGCAATGCCAGCGGCCCGTCCTCCACCGACAACGGCCACCACCACCAGCGCCCGGAGGGTAAAGTCCCGGTGCCGGCACCGGCCGGTTGATCGTGTTGCCAGGCCCAATCGGCGGCGGCGCGCTCGGCTTCGGAAAACTCCAGCGGTCCGCCACTTTCGATCTTCCAGGCGCTTGGCCCGTCGCGATTGAGCAGGCACAGTTGCAGGTCGCTCCAGCCATTGAGGTGCTGGGCGGCGGCGTTGACCACCGCCTGGCGATCGGTGGCCGCCGTGAGTTTGCGCGACAGGTCGAGCAGCTCCGTGGTTTCTTCCTGGGTATCGCGCAGGGCCTGCAATTGCCGGCGCTGGCGTGCGGCAAGGTTGCCGGTGAGCGCTGCCATCAGGAGGAAAAACAGCAAGGTCAGCACGTCTTCTTCGCGCTGGATGCTGAAGGAAAAATTCGGTGGAATGAACAGAAAATCGTAAGTCAGGAACGACAGCGCCGCACAGGCCAGCGCCGGTCCGAGGCTGCTGCGCACCGCCACCAGCAACACCGCCGCGAGGAACACCAGCGAGATGTTCGGCAGCGGCAGGACACTGGCCACCGCCCAGGCCAGGGCACTGGCCAGCAGGGTCGCCAACACGGCCAGGGCATAGTCGAACCACACCAGCGATTGCGCTGGACGCTGACGCGGCTGACCTTGTTGATGATCACTGTCGAGGACGTTGATTTCCAGTCCCCGGGCACTGCGCAAAAGCCGCGCGGCCAGGCCGCCGCCAAACAGCCGCCGGCGCCAGCGCGGCCTTGACTGCCCGACCAGCACCAGGCTGGCGCGCCGCTCGGCGGCATGCTGGATCAGAGTCTTCGCCACCTCGCCGGCGCGCAACAACACCACTTCACCGCCCAAGCGCTCGGCCAGTTGCTGGGCACTTTGCAGGCGCAGACGCGATTGCTCGTCGCGCACGCTGCCGTTGTCGACATGCACCAGGCTCCACGGCAAATGCCGGCGCTGGGCCACGCGACTGGCATGACGCACCAGGCGCTCGGCCTGGTCGTCACCATCAACCCCCACCAGCAAGCGCCCGCGCACCGCTGGCGCCGCCTGGCCAAGCTGGCGATAACCCTGGGCCAGATCGTTATCGACCTGGGCCGCCGCGGTCTGCATCGCCAGCTCGCGCAAGGCGGTGAGGTTGGTCTGGGAGAAAAAGGCATCGATGGCCGCCCGCGCCTGCTCCGGCACGTACACCTTGCCGTCGCGCAGCCGCTCCAGCAGCTCCCGCGGCGGCAGGTCGATCAGCAGCAGTTCGTCGGCTTCCTGCAGCACCCAGTCCGGCAGGGTTTCACGGACCTGCACACCGGTGATGCCACGCACCTGATCGTTGAGGCTTTCCAGGTGCTGGACGTTGACGGTGGTGTACACGTCAATGCCCGCGGCGAGCAGTTCCTGAATGTCCTGCCAGCGCTTTTCATGACGACTGCCGGGGGCGTTGCTGTGCGCGAGTTCATCGACCAGCACCAGCTTCGGTTTGCCGGCCAGCAGTGCGTCGAGGTCCATCTCTTCGAGCTGCACGCCACGGTACTCCGAGCGCAGCAAAGGCTGCTGCGGCAGGCCCCCGAGCAGCGCCTCGGTTTCGCTGCGACCGTGGGTTTCGACCACTCCGGCAATGACCTTCACGCCCTGGCGCAATTGGCTGTGCGCGGCCTGGAGCATGGCGTAGGTCTTGCCGACACCCGGCGCGGCACCGAGAAAAACCTTCAGGCGGCCACGGCCATCCCGGGGCAGGTTTGCTAACAACGCATCGGCGCGGCCGGAGTTGCTCATTTCATCGTTGCCTTGTTCGATTGGGGGGATACAGTGGGGCGTTAAAGATCGCAGCCTTCGGCAGCTCCTACGACGATGGTGCTGTGGCGTTGATCGGCGTAGGAGCTGGCGAAGCCTGCGATCCTTTGCTTCACAGCTTCTCCAGCGCCAGATTCAACGCCAGCACATTCACTACCGGCGGTCCCACCAGCGGCCGCTCGATGTGCGCATCCAACAGGTTCTGCAACGTCGAAACCGGCAAGTTGCGCGCCGCCGCTACTCGCGCCAGTTGATAGGCAATCGCCGCCGGAGGCAAGTGTGGATCGAGGCCGCTGGCCGAAGTGGTGAGCAGCGCCAAGGGCACCGGTCCCTGGCCTGGCACCCGCCATTTTCCGGCATCGTCGATCACCCGCGTGGCCAGCGCCGGGTTGCTCGGCGCGAGGTTGCTGGCGCCGCTCGACACCGTGGCGAACGCCCCGGCCGATGGGCGTGGGTGGAACCAGGCATCACCGACAAAATCCTGGGCAATCAGCGACGAGCCGCGGACCTTGCCTTCGGCATCGCGCACCAGGCTGCCGTTGGCCTGGTCGGGGAAGGCCACTTGGGCTACGCCGGTGACAATCAGAGGGTAGGCGACGCCGGTGATCAGGCTCATCAGGAGTAGCAGGCTCAGGGCCGGGCGTATCATTGTGGACATGTCTAAATCCTCGAATTCAAAAAAAACCTGTAGGAGCGAGCATGCTCGCGAAGAACCTGAGGACGCCACGATCATCCAGACTGATCGCCTTATCGTTAGCGTCCATCGCTGGCAAGCCAGCTCCTACAGTGGGGTGTTTGCTCAAACCAGATGCAATGCCGTCAACAACATGTCGATTGCCTTGATACCCACAAACGGCACCAAAATCCCCCCCAGCCCATAAATCAGCAAATTACGCCGCAACAACGCCGCCGCACTCGCCGCCTGCACCCGCACCCCCCGCAACGCCAGCGGAATCAGCACCACAATGATCAGCGCGTTAAACACAATCGCCGACAGAATCGCACTCTGCGGACTGCTCAAATGCATGACATTCAGCACCCCGAGTTGCGGATAAATCGCCGCAAACAGCGCCGGCAAAATCGCAAAATACTTGGCCACGTCATTGGCAATGGAAAAGGTCGTCAACGCGCCGCGGGTTACCAGCAATTCCTTGCCGATCTGCACCACGTCCAGCAGCTTGGTCGGATCACTGTCGAGGTCGACCATGTTGGCCGCTTCCCGCGCCGCTTGCGTACCGTCGTTCATCGCCATGCCGACGTCCGCCTGGGCCAGCGCCGGTGCGTCGTTGGCGCCGTCGCCGCACATCGCCACCAGGCGACCGTCGTTCTGTTCGTGACGAATGCGCGCGAGTTTTTTCTCCGGGGTCGCCTCGGCCAGCACGTCATCCACCCCAGCTTCGGCGGCTATCGCAGCGGCCGTCAGCGGGTTGTCGCCGGTGACCATGACCGTGCGAATCCCCAGCTTGCGCAGTTCGGCGAAACGCTCACGGATACCGGGCTTGACCACGTCCTTGAGATGGATAGCCCCCAGCAGTTTGCCGTCGGCACACACCAGCAGCGGCGTGCCACCGCTTTGCGCGATCTGGTCGATTTCGCGGGACAGCGCCGGGGCCAGGTCGGCGCGTTTGAGGCCGACAAACGCCAGCAACGAATCCACCGCACCTTTGCGATAGACGCGGCCTTGATAGTCGACTCCCGAAAGGCGGGTTTCCGCGCTGAACGGCACAGGCGTCAGCAGATCGGTCGCGGGCTCGGGTTGCGGCTGGGTGACACGCAGGTATTCGACGATGGATTTGCCTTCCGCCGTGTCATCGGCCAGCGAGGCAAACAGTGCACCCTGCGCCAGCTCCTGCGGGGTGACACCGGGCGCGGCATACACCGCCGTGCAACGACGGTTGCCAAAGGTGATGGTGCCGGTCTTGTCCAGCAGCAGGACGTGCACGTCCCCCGCCGCTTCCACCGCGCGACCGGACTTGGCGATCACGTTCAGGCGCACCAGACGATCCATGCCGGCGATACCGATGGCCGACAGCAAACCGCCGATGGTGGTCGGAATCAGCGTGACCAATAACGCCACCAGGAACACCAGAGGCAGACTGCCATTTGCAAAGTGGGCGAAGGGTTGCAGGGTGACGACCACCAGCAGGAAGATCAGGGTCAGGCCGATCAACAGGATGTCCAGCGCCACTTCGTTCGGGGTTTTCTGGCGCTTGGCGCCTTCGACCAGAGCGATCATACGGTCGAGGGTCGACTCGCCGGGGTTGGCAGTGATCTTCACCAGCAGCCAGTCCGACACCAGCCGCGTATTGCCGGTGACGGCCGAACGGTCCCCGCCGGACTCACGAATGACCGGAGCCGATTCACCGGTAATCGCCGCTTCGTTGACCGCCGCGATGCCCTCGATCACTTCACCGTCGCCGGGGATCATCTCCCCCGCTTCGACGCGCACCACATCGCCTTTGCGCAGGCTGGCGGCAGGCACCACCTGATAGCTGCCGCCGGCGCTCTGGCGACGGGCGCTCAGACCTTCGCTACCGGCCTTGAGACTGTCGGCGCGCGCCTTGCCGCGACCTTCGGCGAGGGCCTCGGCGAAGTTGGCGAACAGCACGGTGAACCACAACCACAGCGCGATTTGCGCCGCCACGAAGGTCGGCACGGCCGTGTCGGGAATGAAGCACAGCACAGTGGTCAGGATCGCGGTCAGCTCGACCACCAGCATCACCGGTGCGCGCTGCAATTGCCGCGGGTCGAGCTTGACGAAAGCCTGGACCAGCGCCGGGCGCCACAGGGCCGAGATCGCGGTTTTCGGTTGTTCCGGCGCCTTGACGACAGCGGCTTTACTTACGGGCATATTCATCATCGAGTCCTCAGAAGCCCATGCTCAGGTGTTCAGCAATCGGGCCCAGCGCCAGGGTCGGCAGGAAGGTCAGGCCTCCCACCAGCAAAATGGTCACGGTCAACAGGGTCACGAACAGCGGGCCGTGGGTCGGAAAGCTGTTCTGGCCAACCGGCGCGGTCTTCTTCATCGCCAGGCTGCCGGCCAGGGCCAGCACCGGCAGGATGTAACCGAACCGACCGATCAACATGCCCAGACCGAGCATCAAGTTGTGGAACGGCGTATTCGCGCCGAAGCCACCGAATGCCGAACCGTTGTTGGCGCTGGCCGAGGTGTAGGCATAAAGCAACTGGCTGAAACCGTGGGCGCCGGGGTTGCTCACCGAGGCCACCGGCCCCGGCAGGCTGGCGGCGATTGCGCCGAGCACCAGCACGCCGATCGGCATGACCATCAGGGTCAGCACCAGCAGTTGCACTTCCCTGGCTTGCAGTTTCTTGCCCAGGTATTCCGGGGTGCGGCCAATCATCAGGCCAGCGAGGAACACGGCGATCAGGACGTTGAGCAACATGCCGTACAGCCCGGCACCTACGCCGCCGAAGATCACTTCGCCGACCATCATGTTGACCAGCGCAACCATGCCGCTCAGCGGGTTGAGGCTGTCGTGCATGGCGTTGACCGAACCGTTGGACGCCGCGGTGGTGGTCACCGACCACAGCACGGTGGCCGTCGTACCGAACCGCGCTTCCTTGCCTTCAAGTGGCGCAGTCTGCTCGACGGCGACATTGTTCAGCGCCGGGTTCGGTTGGTATTCAGCCCACAACGAGGTCGCGCCGCCGATCAGGAACAGCGCCAGCATGCAGGCGATGATCGCGCGACTCTGGCGCAGGTCCTTGACGTAGTGGCCAAAGGTGAAGACCAGCGCCACCGGGATCAGGATGATCGACGCCATCTCGAAAAGATTGCTCCAGGCCGTCGGGTTCTCGAACGGATGCGCCGAGTTGACGCCGAAGAACCCGCCACCGTTGGTACCCAGTTGCTTGATCGCAATCTGGCTGGCCGCCGGCCCCAGCGGGATCACCTGATCAACGCCCTGGACCGTCACCGCATTGACATACTGCGCGAAGGTTTGCGGCACACCCTGCCACACCAGGTACAACGCCAGCAGCAGGCACAGTGGCAAAAGTCCGTAGAGCGTGGCGCGGGTCATGTCGACCCAGAAATTGCCGAGGCTACGCGTCGACTTGCGCCCGATACCGCGGCACAGCGCCACCAGCACAGCCAGGCCGGTGGCAGCGCTGACAAAGTTCTGCACGGTGAGGCCGGCCATCTGGCTCAAGTAGCTCAGCGATGCTTCGCCACTGTAGGCCTGCCAGTTGGTGTTGGTCATGAAACTGACGGCGGTATTGAACGCCAGCGTCCACTCCTGCCCCGGCAAGTGCTGCGGGTTCAGCGGCAAGTGATCCTGGAATAACAGGATGGCGAACAACAGCACAAAGCCCGCAAGGTTGAAGGCGAGCAAGGCCAGCGCGTATTTCTGCCAGGTCTGTTCGGCTTGGGGGTCAACGCCAGCGATCCTGTAGCAACCCCGCTCGACCGGCCCCAGAATTGGTGTAAGCCATGTGCGCTGCCCTTCCATGACCTTGTAATAGAAGCGCCCAAGAAAGGGCGCTGGAACCAGTACCAGGGCGAAAAAACCGAGGATCAGCCAATAGTCATAACTGTGCATAGCCGCTCCTAGTTCCGGTCTGCGCGCAACAACGCAACCAACAGATAAATGAACAGCCCCACTGCCAGCAGCAGCGACACTCCGTCCAGAACGCTCATGGAAAATCTCCGTGTTACGGCGTATTGCCGCGTGTGGAGTCATTGTCGGGAGGGAGGGTGTAAAGGTGCGAGATCGAGGCCACGCGCGGGGCGTAAAAAAAGCGTAAAGAGAGAACTGGGGGCTTCGCTGCGACAATAATTTTCACTGCCACAACTGCCAATCGGACTGGACAAGCAAACTGGTTCCCAACCTTGCACTCGCTTCGGTGTGCACTTTGAGCAAGAATGTCGGCCGTCGACACCACTACTGGAGAATCCCCCATGAATGTAATCACCACCGATCTGCCCGGTGTTCTGATCATCGAGCCGAAGGTATTCGGTGATGAACGCGGCTTCTTTTACGAGAGCTTTAATGCCAAGGCTTTCGAGACTGCGACGGGGCTGGCCGTACCCTTCGTTCAGGACAATCATTCGCGATCGCAAAAAGGCGTATTGCGTGGTCTGCACTACCAGCTGGAAAATACCCAGGGCAAACTGGTCCGGGTAACCGTCGGCGAAGTTCTCGACGTTGCCGTTGATATCCGCCGCAGCTCGCCACATTTCGGCCAATGGGTTGCTGTGCGTCTGTCCGCCGAAAACCACCGCCAGCTGTGGGTCCCGGAAGGGTTCGCCCATGGTTTCGTGGTGTTGAGCGATTTCGCCGAATTCCTTTACAAGACCACCGATTACTACACCCCATCCGCCGAACGCAGCATCCGTTGGGATGACCCGGACCTGGCTATCGACTGGCAACTGGACGAGGCACCGCAGCTGTCGGCAAAAGATCAGGCCGCAGCATTTTTCAAGGAAGCTGAAGTTTTTTCTTGAAACCTGAAGTTGGCGCCTGCCTGACTGTACATTGAAGCATCGTGGGGTAACCCATTAATGCGCTCGGTAGACTCAAGTCGTGCAAAAGCGCGCCTCGAGCCCGGTCGCTTGGGACCAACCGGGAAAACAGGGATATGATCGACAGTTAGCAATGGAACTGCTGACAATCCTTGTCACTCAAAGTGATAGGCAGATCGACTGGCGAAACCTCGCCAGCCCGCTTGTCATCAAGGAGAACCCTATGCCCTGGTATGCCTGGTTGATCTTGGTTGTTGCCATCGGCTCGATTATCGGCGGTTTGATGATGCTGCGCGACACCGCCAATAAAGTCGAATTGACTGAAGAGCAACGTAAACGCGTCGCTGAACGCAATGCGGAAATGGACGCCAAGGAAGCGCAGGATCGCTGATAAAAAACCCCGCCATGACCGGCGGGGTTTGTTTTTTTCAGGGTGATTTTCCCGATCTGCCATGATGGCAATTACAACTCGCTATTTCCAATCGAGCAGTTTTCCAACCATTTCGAAGCATCTGTATGCTTTTTAGAAGTAAAAGTACAATCACCATCTAATTTTGATTGGTTAATATGACGCATTGATGTGGAGATATCAGATGCGTTACTCGCAGGACCATAAAGCCCAGACCCACCAGCGCATCATCAAGGAAGCTTCGGCAAGATTTCGACGTGACGGTATCAGTGCGACCGGCCTGCAACCATTGATGAAAGCCTTAGGCTTGACCCATGGTGGTTTTTATTCACACTTCGACTCCAAAGACGAACTGGTCGAAAAGGCCCTGCGAGAATCCGGCGCGCAAGTCGATGGCCTGTGTGCCCAACTTTTTGCCGAGGATCAGCCCCTCGATGCCTTCATCGACACGTACCTGTCGGAATGGCACCAAACTTCGCCCCACGAGGGCTGCCCCCTACCGACCATGTCTTCGGAGCTCGGCTTGCGCGGACAGCCAAGCCCGACAACCGACGCGGTGCTCAATGCGCGACTCGAGCAAATACAGAACACCCTCGGTGGCGAGAGTGCCGCTGATCGCAGCATCGTGATCATGGCCACTCTGTTGGGAGCATTGGTACTCGCGCGTAGCGTCGAAGATCCTGAGCTGGCCCAGCGCATCCTCGGCGTTACGCGTGCGCATCTGAAAAATCAGCAGGACTAGTCTTTCCAGCGTTTGAACAACACGCTGGCATTGACCCCACCGAAGCCGAAGCCGTTGGACAATGCATATTCGATTGGCATCAAACGCGCCTTGCCGTGCACGATGTCCACGCCTTCGCTCGCAGGATCCGGATTTTCAAAATTGAGCGTCGGCGGCACCACCTGATCACGAATCGCCAGCAGGGTGAAGATTGCCTCCAGCCCACCCGCAGCGCCGAGCAAATGCCCGGTCGACGATTTGGTCGAAGTCACGGCGATTTTGTTGTCTGTACCGAACACACTTTTGATCGCCGCCAACTCGCCCAGATCCCCGACTGGCGTTGAAGTGGCGTGGGCGTTGAGATGCTGCACCTCAGCGGCTTTAATGCCGGCCTGAGCCAGTGCCAGCTCCATCGCCCGTCGCGCACCGCTGCCGTCTTCAGGCCCGGCAGTCAGGTGATACGCATCAGCGCTGGTGCCATAACCGACCAATTCAGCCAAAGGTTGAGCGCCACGCGCAAGGGCATGCTCGAGTGACTCAATGACCAGCAACCCGGCGCCCTCGCCCATCACGAAACCGTCGCGACCACTGTCGAAGGGACGCGAGGCACGTTCCGGCGTGTCGTTGTAGCCGCTGGACAGGGCCCGAGCGGCGGCGAAACCGGCGAGGCTGACCCGATCAATCGCCGCCTCCGCCCCGCCGCACACAGCAATGTCCGCTTCACCCGCACGAATCATGCGCGCCGCATCGCCGATTGCCTGAACGCCAGCGGCACATGCCGTTACCGGTGCGCCCAACGGGCCTTTCAAACCATGCTGGATCGACACATGACCAGCGGCCAGATTCACCAGAAATGACGGAATGGTGAACGGCGACAAACGTCGTGGGCCGCGACTGTCCGTAGTGCGCACTGCATCGGCGATCGCACCGAAACCACCTACGCCGGAACCGATGATCGTCGCCGTACGCTCCTGACCCGCAGCGTCGGTCGGATGCCATCCTGCCTGCTCCAACGCCTGCCGCGCTGCCTCCATGGCGAATAGAATGAAGCGATCCATCTTCTTCTGTTCTTTCGGCGGCGTGGCGCGATCGGGATCGAAACCGGCTTCGACGTCCTCCGCCAGCGTTGGCACAATGCCGCCGACGCGGGTGGGCAAATCAGCGCTTACCGCTTCCGGTAGAGTGCGCAAACCAGATCGCGCGCCCAGTAACCGCTGCCAAACGACTTCGACATCACTGCCCAAAGGCGAAACCAGACCCATCCCGGTAACTACAATTCGACGCTGATTCATACCGCGCTTTCCTCTGACCAACTTGCAAGGGACTTACTTATAACGACTGGCCGCAGCACTGCGGGACAGGTTCGGCGCCATGACATGCCGGGCCGCAACGAAGGCTTGCCATTCACCCGCATCAGGCAGGGAAGGAATGGTGATTAATTCGCCCTGATCGAGACCGGCCAGTGCAGCATCGACCATCTCGCCCGCATCCATGACCATTTCTGCAGGAATGCCACTGGCGTCGATGCCGGAACGTTCCCATATTTCGGTACGGGTCACGCCAGGCAGCACGGCTTGAATCTTGACGCCAGTGCCGTCGAGTTCGGCATGCAGCGATTGAGTCAGGCTGAGCACATAGGCTTTGCTGGCGCTGTAGGTCGCATTGAAACGCTCGGGAAACAGCGCCACAACAGAGGCGATATTGATAATCGTGCCGTGTCCGGCTTTGGCAAAACTCGCTGCCGCAGCCGAAGCCAAACGAGTCACTGTGGTGACATTAAGCTGAATCAGGCGCTCGAGCTGATCCATATCGGCGTTGGCCAACAGACCATCAGCGGCAACCCCTGCATTGTTCACCAACAGGCTGATGCTTGAGTCGCTACGCAGACGCTGCTCGAGTTTGAGCACATCGTTCTTGTCCGTCAGATCCGCTTTGAGCACTTTAACCTGAATGCCGTGGGCGTCGCGCAATTGGCTAGCGGTGGTTTCCAAACGCTCCTTGTCACGAGCCACCAGCAGCAAATCGAACCCGCGGGTAGCCAACCTTTCTGCGTAAATCGCACCAATGCCGGACGACGCGCCGGTGACGAGAGCGGTACCTTGGGGCTTAACAGCATTCATGACGGTGCTCCTGAAATGCACAAAGGGAAAATGGGTTTCGATCACTGATCGCGAAATTATTATAGTCATAATTTAAACGCAATATGATAGCCATAATTTTTAGCTGTCCGACGAACGCTCGAGAAATCCCCTGCTGGATCTGCCCGCCAGAAAACAGAAAGGCCGGTCAATGACCGGCCCCTTGGCGTTGAACAATCAGCTTAGTTCACTTCCAGCTTTTCACGATTGCGATCCAGGATCGCCTTGCCGATACCTTTCACTTCGAGTAATTCATCCACCGATGCGAAAGGCCCATTTGTTTCACGATAAGCAACAATCGCTTGAGCCTTGGCTGCCCCGACACCCGACAGTTCCTTCTGCAGGGCCGCCGCATCCGCGTCATTGAGATCAAGTTTCGGATGCTCTGGGATCGCTGCCGTCTCGATGACGAGAGGCGCCTTTGAAGTCTCTGATATTGTCGCTGGCGCCGCTACGGCGGCGATCGAGACGCTGGTAAACAGAGCAAAAATCAAAGAATAGAGATAACCGGTACGCATAGTTGAAGCTCCATGACATCGAATTGAGAAGCAGCTTTTCCCAAGCTGCTCCTCAACCCTAGCTCATGATGAGTACATGTCAAAAATGCGAGCGTTACAGTATGTGAAACAATCAAGGCTCGAGGCGACGTTGCTGGTAGATCCAGTCGACGATCTCGCCGTCGGGGGTGTAGCCGGAGACGGTTTCTCGCAGGAGTTGGCGGACGCGGGTGTAATCATCCTTCTCGACAGCAACCAACAGCTCGCTCAAGCGCCCCTTCAACACATCCCAGGGCAGATGATCTTCGTTGGCAGACATAATCATCGGATGTTGCGTCGCTGCCACGTTTTCGCCGATCAGCAACTCCTCATAAAGCTTCTCACCGGGACGCAGCCCGGTGAACTCGATTGAGATGTCGCCTTGCAAATTTCTTTCCGAACGAACGCTCAGGCCGGACAGATGAATCATCTTCTCTGCCAGTTCGACAATCTTCACCGGCTCGCCCATATCCAGAACAAATACGTCCCCCCCTCTACCCATGGAGCCCGCCTGAATCACCAATTGCGCAGCTTCTGGGATGGTCATGAAATAGCGAGTGATTTTCGGGTGTGTGACCGTCAAAGGGCCACCGGATTTGATCTGACTGTGGAACAAGGGAATCACTGAGCCGGAGGAACCCAGCACGTTGCCAAAACGTACCATGGTAAACCGGGTCTTGTTGACCCTGGATACGTTGGTCTTGTCGCCGAACAGCACGGGGGCAATTTCACGGCTCAGGGCCTGAAGCGTCATTTCGGCGAGGCGCTTGGTACTCCCCATCACATTCGTAGGGCGAACAGCTTTGTCGGTGGAAATCAATACAAAGTTGGACACACCAGACTGCAACGCAGCCTGCGCGGTATTGAGTGTGCCTATGACGTTGTTAAGCACACCTTCGGCGATATTGTGCTCGACCATCGGAACGTGTTTGTAAGCGGCAGCGTGATAGACGGTATCCACATTCCAGGTTTTCATGACATCCAGAAGTTTCTCCTGCTGCCGGATGGAACCAAGAATGGGCAACAATCTAACAGGAACAGATTCGCGACAAGCTCTCTGCTCCAGCTCCAAAAGGATATTGTAAAGGTTGAATTCGCTGTGTTCGAACAACAAAAGTGTGGTCGGTTCAAGCAAGAATATCTGCCGGCAAAGCTCCGCGCCGATTGATCCGCCAGCCCCTGTGACCATCACTGTCTTGCCTTTTATACAACGTTCAAGCAGGTCTGGTTGTGCTGGAACCGAATCGCGCCCCAGGAGATCTGCGATATCCACTTCCTGGATATCTTCGACCTTTACACGGCCGCTAGCCAAATCGGAGAAGTTAGGAACGCTGCGGATGTGAAGCGGAAAATGTTCAAGGATAGTAAGAATTTCCCGACGTCGTGCCCGTGTAGATGACGGCAGTGCCAACAGGATTTCCTGCGCGCCTGATTCATCAATCATCTGTTGGATGTGTGTGGGTTTGTAGACTTGCAATCCGGCTATTGAACGATCCGCAATACTAGGATCATCATCGATAAACGCAACCGGGCGCATGACTCGGCCCATACGAAGCGCAGCGACAAGTTGATTGCCTGCCACGCCTGCACCATAAATCGCGACTTTAGTGAGACCATCGTCGCGATTGGTAAACGGTACGTGCTGGACGGCATTTAACCAGTCGCCCATAAAGTATTGACGCATGCATAAGCGCAGTCCGCCGATAATGACGAGGCTAAGCCACCAGTAGTTGAAGATGATGGAGCGTGGGACAACGGCCTGGTGGTTGCTATACCAATAGACGACAAGTGCCAGGATCAGAGACGACAAGCTGACAGCTTTGACAATCGTGACCAGAGCATCATTGCCAAAATAGCGCATGACGGCGCGATACATCCCAAAGCGAATAAATAATGGAATGGCAATGACTGGCGCGCAGGCGAAAAGCCATAAATGGATTTTGAGCGGGTTGTACATGTCGTCAATGCCCAGACGAACGATGAACGCGAGCCACAGAGCCCCCCAGACCAGCAGCACATCCGCGAAGACCTGGATCAGCCTTTTCTGCCGTCGAGGTAACCCTAGCAAGAAAGCTCTCACACTATCCATATACCTTTCCGCCACCTCAGCTTGCTCCGTTTAACTGAAAAACACCGGTCAAAAAAATGGCTGTCGCCCCAGCCAAACAAGCCGAATTCTAAGCCAATCCAATGATACAAACGACCGAAATCGCCGCCTCAGGTCAGCTACGTTTTCTTCCACTATGACTTTACGATGGATCGTTTTCAGGGCACCTCGATGACCCAGACCCAACTTGGGGCTTTCAGTTGCATCAGAAAGCCTTCTATCTCTGCGTGTTTACAAAATCTAGCGTACGTGTGCAGTCATTTCGCTGTGCAAACAACCGCCTCTAGCCTAGACTCCTGATTCTCCGCCCCATCTGCCATACCTTTTCATGATTGCCATGCGCCGGAAAACCTCTCATCCAAAACCCTTCAACGCCCAAATTGTCCAGCAGTGTCTGCAACCTGGCGTGTCAATGGCCAATGTAGCCCTGCGCCACGGTATCAATGCCAACCTGGTTCGAAAGTGGATACCCTTCTCTCACCATGGCGGCCTGCAAGACTTCAAAAAGCGAGGCGCTCTTGTGCAGCGGGCGCAGGAAGTCGTGCAATGCCGACGGGCGGGTCGCCGTATGCATCGCCTGTGAAGTCACTCTCCCCCTAAAAGCTGACGCGCGTCGACGGAAACGATGGCAGAACTGGCCGTGGCCAGCCGTTTTTTGCTGCGCTATCGCCAGCGATCCGATCCAATCCGGAATTATGCGCAACAACAGCAATCCGATGACAGAGGGGGCGAACGGATCGCGTAACGGGCATCGAGAAGTTCACTATTGAAGTCTCAGGCGAATTCAAGTCAGACTTCAAGCACATGATGATGAAGCACGGCTTCAAGAACTAGCAGGTGGTGCATCAGAACCTACTGCGCCACTTGATCTTGACACAAATCTTCGCTTTAAATTCAACATAGGGCGCTCAACATATCTCCAACTACCGTAAGCAAGAAAAAGCGTTAGAGGCAACGCGAAAATTATTACTGCAACTGGGTTAGTTAAGGCAAAAGCCGTAATCACTGACTTCTGAACAGGCCAAGCAAAAATATATGTTCCGTATGAGAGATCCCCAATCTTCTTCAAACTAAAAATCTGGGGAATTCCGATAGCGACAAATATCGTAATATAAGACACCGTCAAATATAGAACCGCAGTTTGACTAGTAGTACCTTTAGCAACATACATCGCGATAGCCATGAGAATCGTCAGCGCGCCCGAGAGTGGAATTTCCTTTCTGTAAATATAAGAAAATGAACCAATAAAGAAGAAAAGACCATAATGCAACAAAGACCAGGTCTGAACTGCTTTGAAAATGAAGGGCCCACGATTCGCATCCGAAATATTTAGGTATAGCGAGCTGTATATGGAGATCGCAATGAAGACTAGAAGGGACAGCGCCGCCATTCGCTTAGTTAATAGTCGAAACATGACCAATATTGGAAGAAATACATAAAGAGAGCATTCTATAGGTAAAGTCCAAAGAGAACCGTTTACATGGGGGTAGGTTCCACCCTCAAAGACACCCGGAAGATTATATTGTATCGGGAAGACCATAAAGTTAAGGAGATGATCAAAAGTTATTGAGCTAGTGACGTACTCTCTAAATCCAAGAGTTGTAAAAAAACCACCTATTACAATCACGTCAAACAAAGAGACCAACAGCAGAGCAGGTACAATTCTAAGCAATCTAGAAACCACATAGTCCTCTGCCGATCTTTCTAGTGCAGATTTTGTAACAAGCAACCCACTTAAAACAAAAAAAACACATACGGCGAGACTCCCGCCTCCTATCAGCCCGCCGGTTACAAATGCGACGGGATCTACCTCTGAGCCTGTCAGCGGCCAGCTGTGAGCTATAAGAACCAATATCGCAGCTAAGATTCGTATCAAGTCAATATTATTGTATTTTGACTCAAGCGCAGCTTCTATTGTTTTCATTTTAACTCACTTAACCAGACACATAAAATTGATAAGACATTGGCCTCAACCTTGCTTACGTTGCGCTAAAGCAAAAGTAGTTGATGTTTTTTTGAATGCATGACCACTCTAAAGGGATAGTGCACGCTTCCAAGGATCCGTATCGCCGTCTTGGAATGTTCGACCGGCAAACGTAACCCAAGAGCAAACCGACCGCCAACGACTTGGATGCATAGATAATAACCTATTCCCTGCTCATGGCCCAGTACGGTGGACGGACAATCCTCCCCCTCTATCGCACCTGCCCTAGCTACCCACCCCCGAAGAAGATGAGACTCAAGGCTGCTAGGAGCGCAGTCAGCGATCGCTCTCTCATAAGCGCTCCATAGACCCCATATTCAAAGTGCTGAGCCGATGTCGGATGCTTTGCTCGCGATTTCTTTCTGAAGCCACCGCCATGATTCAACCTGACGCCAAAGTCGAAAAGTCTATCTCTACCCCAAGCCTGTCGACTTGCCAAAATCCATCGATGGCCTATCCGCGCTGGTCAAACTGGATATCAAGGTTGCGGTATTCGCCCCGGTGCTTTTTGTTTTCCTCAACAAACCGCGTAGCCGCGTGAAGATCTTGTACTGGGAGCGTAACGGCTTTTGCCTTTGGCTAAAACGTCCGGAGTTTGAACGTTTCAACACATCACCCGATGTCACTGACGAGGCGATTATCCTGAGCGTGCAAGAACTCAATTGACTACTCGATGGTTTCGACCTCTGGCGTAACCGTCCTCACCAGTTTTTTGACGCCGCGATTTGTAGCCTGATTCGCTATAATCAATGGCATGAATTTCGTGCCCGACAACCTTCCTGATGAAGGCGATCGACCCAGCGACTCCGCAGATGGCACTGTGCAATGAAACGGAACACGAGGTTGATCTGGCGCACTAGAACGTTGAAGAAGGGGTCGTCATTCCCGCCAAACGCCGTAGCAAGCACAAACCAATACCTGCCGATCTGCCGCGCATCGAAGTCATCCATGAACCGCCCGAGCATGAACTGACCTGCGTCTGCGGCTGCCGAAAAAATGCCATTGGCGAGGAAATCAGCGAGCAACTTGAAATCGTGCCGATGCAGATCGGGGTGATCAAACATGCTCGTAAAGTCTACGGTTGCCGCGACTGCGAGACCACGCCGTTCAAGGCGGACAAGCCTGCTCAGTAGATTGAAAAATGCATGGCCAGCCCGAGCGTTCTGGCGATGTTGCTGACCACCAAATATATGGACGGTTTGCAGCTTCATCGATTTCAAAAAGTACTGGGCCGCCACGGCATCGACATCCCTCGCCAGACGTTGGCACGCTGATTATCCAGTGCGGTGATCACTTGCAGTCGCTACTGAATTTATAATATTCAAAGACCCAGTATCTACTCATCTTTAGTACTTATACGCAATTCTGGAGCTGATAATATTCATTTCGTTCCTGAGTAAGATATACACAAACTCAACAGAAAATGAAAGACGGGCTTTTTAGGCATATGTTTTTTAACCTCCTCGGTTATTTCAGTTGCTATTTATCTGCTTGGCATGACATGGAGTCCGGTACGCGCTTACGGGCTTGAGCCCTTCAATGGCTTCATGGATCTTTGCTTTCTAGGTACGTACCTATATGACAAGAGAAAAAAATAGGTGTTGCCTGGGCGGTATGCAACCTGTCAGTTTTTGTTGGCCCGTATCTGATCGCCCATTCTACCTTCTGGCTATCGTACACAGATGTGCCCCGCAGAACTTTTCTATGAATACGTAAAACTCCTTGTAGTGATCTTCACTTGCTCAAGAACTGTTTCAATAAAGCAGGTACCGAGGCAGAAAAGCGAATCGAGATTTCAAAATCGTTATAAATGGTCGCATCACACGTTAAAACCGATGAAATCCTGATGCATAATGCGAAGGAAAGAGCAAAGCCATCGCAACCCACACCCAACTTCACAACTTGCTGGGGAATTCGAAGCACACCTAATCTATTATCGCGACTTGATATCCAATTTAAACAAAAAAGCATAGCCACCGAGAGACTTTCGAGATCCAACACATTTGAAACAAAAGCAGACTTCTCGCTTTCGCGTCGGGACGCATCGTGAATTGTTGGCTCCAGAAAGAAGGCCGGGGCCACAGCATCGGCGATCAAGTGGTGAATTTAAATACATAAATTATGTCGCGATCACGGTCGTCACTCCTTCAAATTAAGCGGCAGCGGCAGTCGCGATCAATAATCCAACTGCAGAGGGCTATGCAATGTTTGGTAATCGAAACTCCCGCGCAGGCATAGCTCAGAGCGGAGTTTCACCCTTCCAATATCCCAAAACTGCCGGACGAACCCAGCTCGCTCCCCCGGCGTGGACTCTCCTACATTTTTACCAGCCCCTACTTTAAAACCGGCCCTACACACCGCAGCCTGAAACAAGCCGCAATCCATTGCAATGTCGATGCCCAACCTCGGAGCCCTGATGTTGTGGATGTCTAATCAAGTGGATAGAATGCGCTGATGAGTACCAACGTGGCCTCTCAAGCTTGGGAATACCTGCCCTAGGTGCTCCCATGCTTCGCGGTATGACTAGAATTGATAGGCTAGTGGTGGTGTTTTGATTCCCAAGCTCTCAGAGCAAACCCAAGGAAGACTGATAGCGTCAGCGCAAAGCGACAAGCATGTCGCTATCCTGCTTTCAACGTACAACGGAGAAGACTTTCTCTCCGAGCAGCTTGACTCGCTCATTCAGCAAACCCATACGAACTGGTCAATCTATGCTTCCGACGATGGATCGAGCGACGCAACACTCAACATCCTGCAGTCGTATCGCGAACGTATCGGCGTTGATCGAATGTATATTCTCAAAGGACCACAGCACGGCTTCGCCGCGAATTTCCTGAGTATGTTAAGACGCGAGGAAATCCAGGCGGCCTATTTCGCCTTCTGCGATCAGGATGATATCTGGGTGCCCCAGCGACTCGAAGCCGGTGTCCGCTGGATGGAGAAATTACCGGTCGAGCGTCCTCTGCTCTATTGCTCAAGCACCTCGCTGATTGATGCTCAGGGAACCTCCATTGGCGCCTCTCCCCTCTTCGGAAAACCTCCATGCTTCAAAAACGCCCTTGTGCAAAGTATCGCTGGCGGGAACACGATGCTGCTCAATGAGGCTGCACGGGATTTACTCAAGCAGACCCTGATCGACACACCAATCATTTCCCATGATTGGTGGGCCTACATCCTTGTGTCAGGCTGTGGTGGTGCTGTTGCATACAATAAAGAGCCGACAGTCCATTATCGCCAGCACGGAAAAAATATCATTGGTTCAAACTCCGAACGAAACCGCCTGTTGCGCTTCAGAAGAATGCTGTACGGAACCTTTCGCGAGTGGAACGATGCGAACCTGAAGGCCATTTCACCTTTCAAGATGCATCTCACCCAGGAAAACCTCAGAACACTGGAACTCTTCGAGCAATGTCGAAAAGCCAGCTTGCTAACCAGACTCCGCCTGATTCACCAATCTGGCGTTCATCGGCAGACGCTTGCCGACACGCTAGGCCTTGTGGCCGCAGCGATCCTTCAAAGACTATGAACCCATGACCATTTTTGTAACCGGCAGTGCTGTCTTTATTGGCGAGAACCTGATACTCGACGAGCTAGGCGCCTGTGATGAAATCGCTGCCAGCGTCGAGAAACTTACCGATGCTGGGAACTTGCAGAATTTGACAGGCCTCGAAGGTGACGCCTTGACGTCTAGTCAATTGATCGCAACGCGGGCAAACCGCAAAAGGCTTAAAGTGGCCTGCCCAGAAGAAATCACTTTCCGTCAGCAGTGGATCAGCGCCGAGCAGTTATACGCCCTCACGACTTCCGCTGACCAAGAATGGCTTTGGCCAATACCAGAAACGCCGCGAGTCGAGACCTTTTACCAATGAATGCTACCTTTATTGCAATTCCCGATGCTGCACTAATCAAACCGAACCTCTCCAGTGACACGCAGCTATCCGCCAAGGATCGGGTTGGACTACCCTCAGGCGAAGCAGAGGTGTTCGCCTGATGCAGAATTTTTCCATCTCACCCATCGAAATAATGAAAAGTGCCTGCCGGCACAAAGGGTTAATCTGGACAATGATTCGGCGCGATATCGCAGGACGATATCGCGGCTCGTCGCTTGGCTTGCTGTGGTCTTTGTTCAACCCGATCCTGATGCTGGTGATCTATACGTTCGTCTTCAGCGAAGTCTTCAAGGCACGCTGGAGTACTGAGGGGGAATCGAAAGAGCAGTTTGCGTTGATGCTTTTTGCGGGTTTGATATTTTTCAATCTATTTTCGGAATGCATCAGTCGCGCGCCCAACCTCATCCTGGGCAACGTGAACTACGTAAAGAAAGTGGTATTCCCTCTAGAAGTTCTGCCTTGGATAACGCTTGGCGCAGCGCTGTTTCATTTCTTTATCAGCTTGCTGGTCTGGCTGGCTGCCTGCCTCTTCCTGACAGGAAAACTCCATCTGACAACACTGCTGCTGCCTTTTGTCATGTTGCCCCTGCTGCTTATTACACTCGGCCTCACCTGGCTACTGGCCTCGCTGGGGGTATTCCTGCGGGATGTTGCCCAGATTGTCGGAGTGATCATTTCAGTAATGATGTTCATATCGCCGATCTTTTACCCAGTTAGCGCATTACCCGAAGCCTACCGAGGCATCCTGCAGGCGAACCCTCTAACGCCAACGATTGAAGGCGCAAGGAAGATCATGTATCTCGGTGAAATGCCCGATTGGCATCAACTCGGGATGCTAAGTCTGTTATCTCTGATCATCTGCTGGCTTGGGTTCGCCTGGTTCCAGAAAACGCGCAAGGGCTTTGCCGATGTCCTCTGAAGTTAAGCATTCCACTGAATCAAAGCAGGATCGCTCGGATATTGCGATCAAGGTCAGCAATCTCTCCAAGTGCTACCACATTTATGAGCAACCGCGAGACAGGTTGAAGCAATTTATCCTTCCTACATTAAGACGCTCCGCCCGATTGGAAACCAAGCAGTACTTTCGTGAATTCTGGGCACTGCGCGACGTATCATTCGAAATACGCAAAGGCCAGGCAGTCGGAATTATCGGACGCAACGGTAGCGGCAAGTCGACGTTGCTGCAGATGATTTGCGGAACGCTGAATCCCAGCAGCGGCAGCATCGAGACCCACGGCCGCATAGCCGCACTTCTGGAGCTTGGCGCGGGCTTCAATCCGGAGTTCACTGGACGCGAAAACGTCTACATGAATGCGTCTGTTCTCGGTCTGAAAAAAGCAGAGATCGACGCTCGCTATGACGACATCGTGTCGTTCGCCGATATCGGTGATTTTATCGAGCAACCGGTGAAGACATACTCTAGCGGTATGATCGTACGCCTCGCCTTTGCAGTGCAGGCGCAGATCGAGCCAGACATTCTTATCGTAGATGAGGCGTTGGCCGTCGGCGACGCCAAGTTCCAGGCTAAGTGCTTCGAGCGGCTGCGGCAGCTCAAGGAGAACGGCACAAGCATCCTGCTTGTCACTCACTCCACCGAGCAGATCGTTACCCATTGCACTCACGCGGTATTGCTGAACAACGGTCAAGTGGTCGAACAAGGCGATCCACGGCGTATCTCGAACCGCTACCTGGATCTGCTATTCGGAAAGGAGCGCCGAAGTAAACCAGCGGAAAACAAGGCGCTGACCTCCCCCAAAGAAAAGGAAAAGGTCACCGACTACACCAGCCCCGATTACTGCTCATTGAATGTGAGTGAGGATGCTTACAGTCAACGGCCGGGCTACAATCCGCACGAGTACCGTTGGGGCGATGGTTCCGCGCGCATTCTAGACTATTACATTGCCGCCGAAGGCGAGGCCTATCCAACGAGTTACACTGTTGGACAGGAAATTGTCCTGGTTATTTCGGTCAGTTTTATTCACCAGGTCTTTCGCCCAATTTTGGGAATTACTATCAAGACCAAGGAAGGTGTCACGGTCTTCGGTGCCAATTCCGAAACGCTGGACTTCGAAGAATTCAAGACGTCCGGCCATGCCGGCACTGTCGTACGTGTCGGAGCGCGGTTCAATTGTCGCCTTGGTTCCGGAGACTATTTCATCTCCCTTGGCGTCGCCTCACGCCAGAGCGAGGAAATAGTTCCCCACGATCGTCGATACGACTCCATTCATATTCAAGTACGCCCTGACGAAGATTTCTTCGGGCTGGTCAACCTCGATCTCAAATTATCGGCAAGCCAATGAGTAATAACAAAACAACACTACAGAGTCAGGGATACGAATTCGATGTATCGAGCCAGATCTGGTCGCGCCCGGAATTTTCCAGTATCGCGTACAACGACGGCGATGAAGTCGAAACTCGCCTGAGCCAAGTAATAGCCAATGCCGCGGATCTCTCCGTACTGTCGCTTGAGTTGCGCCAGCATTGTACAGACTGGCCCAGCCTTTACCATCTGTCCGGTACCCGAGCGAACATCCTTCGCCCATTGCAAACAGAGCTAAGCGGCGCGCGAGTATTGGAAATAGGCGCGGGCTGCGGCGCAATTACACGCTACCTCGGAGAAGCAGGCGCCCAGGTTGTCGCATTGGAGGGATCCCTGAGACGCGCGACCATTGCTCGCTCTCGCACCCGAGATCTCGAAAATGTATTGGTGGTAGCCGACCGTTTCGCGGAGTTCGATACGGACGAGCGATTCGACATCATCACGCTGATCGGTGTGCTTGAGTACGCCAATTTGTTTACGCCCGGTGAAGCCCCAGCGGTCAGCATGTTGCAACGAGTGAGAGAACTGCTCAAGCCTGGCGGAAGGCTGGTGATTGCCATCGAGAACCAGCTGGGTTTGAAGTATCTGGCTGGCTCACCAGAAGACCATGTCGGCGTTTCGATGTATGGCGTGGAAAACCTCTACCGTGGGCCCCAAGCTCAAACGTTTGGTCACGCCGCACTTCAACGGCTGTTGAAGGAAGGCGGTTACGCTAACGTCAGCACGCTCTTACCACTGCCAGACTACAAGTTTCCGACTTCGATTCTTTCAGAACGAGGTCTTGAAACAGCTGACTTCGATTCCTCAGCCTTTGCCTGGCAGAGCGTGCGCAAGGATCCACAATTTCCCCCTCATATCAACTTCCGCCAAGAACTCGCCTGGCCGGTGCTTTTTGATAATGATCTAGCCATACCACTGTCCAACTCATTCCTGTTGATTGCTGAGAATGGCCCCTGTGACATGCCTGCTCGTGATGTCCTGGCTTACCATTTCAGCACCGATCGCAAGCCAGAGTTCTGCAAGGAAACATTATTCCGTGCGCGTCCAGACGGCTCGATCAGCGTCCAATACCGCAGACTCGGCGAAGCCGGCAAGGCCGACGGTGCAAAGGTGACGCATTTCCTGCCTGAGCACGAAACGGATTACTGCCACGGAACAGTGATGTCTTGGCAATTCATTCGAACGGTCACCCGTGATGGCTGGAATATTGACCAAGTAGTCGAGTTCTTTAAAAGCTACCGTTCGGCGCTCATCGAGATCCTTGCAGAGCGAGGAAAGAACGTGGAGTCACTCTCCGACGAGGGCGACGTTCTGCTGCCCGGTGAGTTCCTTGACGTCATTCCGCAGAACCTTGTCGTTTCCTTTGATGGCCGCGCTCAGGTTATTGACCAAGAATGGCGTTCAAGCACTGAAATTTACTTCAGCCAGCTAGTCTTCCGCTCGATGCTGGCCATGTCCGGTATGGTCAGTTACTTTGGCAAGCCCGCCAGCAACCAGTTTCCAACGTGGCGCAGTCTGTTGCAGACAATTTTCCAGAAACTGCAATTGGAATGGCAATCCCATACCGAGGCCGATCTGATCGCATTCGAGGTCGAGACTCAAGAGACTGCTACCGGCACATCCTCGATAAGTTATTTCATGGATTGGCTGGCGAGCGAACCGCACAACCAGACGACAGTTCTGGAAGTGCAACAACATAATTTGCAATTGGCCGATGCTACGGCAGAGCGCGACCGACTGATCGATCAGTATCACGCCGAAACCATCCTCAAAGATGCAGAACTTGCACAGCTGAGACAGACCGTGAACGACCAACTCGTAAATAACCATCAGGTCGAAGCATCGACCAGCGAACAGCTTTTGATCCTTGAACAGCTTAAGGAAGCCGAACTCGCGAAACTAAAACTGGCCGAACACGTCATTCAACTTGAGGCGTGGAACAATGAACAGGCTCAGATCATTGAAGCAGGGAACGAACGTGAACGCAGCCATTCCCTAGTGCTTGAAGAGCGAAGCGAACGCGAACGCATCCTTTCCAGAGAGCTTGAAGATAGCAGACACCAGTTTGAGGTACTCAACTACGAAATCGCTCATCTGCGCTCTTCCAGTAGCTGGAAAGTAACCGCGCCGCTGAGGTTCGTTAGTCACCAGATCAAACGCAGCCGTCATTTGCTCCGCCTAGCGCCCACTATCATGGAGAGAAAGGGAAAGTGGAACGCCATACGCCTGGCGCTTGCTATTCTCAGGAAGGAAGGTCTTGAAGGCATCAAGTGGCGACTGCGGATGCTCGAAGGCCGCTCCCAACTCGTGCCGAGCAGCAGTGACGAAATGGGTGAGATCAAACTCGATTACGACGAGTGGATCAGACGCTACGACACGCTCGATGAACAAGGTCGAAGCAAGATTCGTTCGAGAATCAACACGTTTTCCTGGGCGCCAAAATTCTCGCTGATTATGCCAGTCTATGACCCTCCGCTGGAGTTTCTGGACGAAGCTATCCGCTCCGTGCGCGACCAACTGTACCCGCATTGGGAACTGTGCATAGCAGACGACGCATCGAAAAATGAAGCGGTGCGAGAATTACTCAAAAAGCACGCAGCCGAAGACAATCGAATTCGTCTGGTTCTACGTCGGGAAAATGGGCATATTTCCAAAGCGTCCAACAGCGCCCTGGAAATCGCTACTGGCGACTTCATCGCCATGTTCGACCATGACGATCTGATCCCCGAGCACGCTCTTTACATGTTCGCCGAGGAACTCAACAAAAACCCAACGGTGGACTTCCTGTATAGCGATCAGGACAAAGTCGATATCAGTGGTCGTCGCTACGATCCCTATTTCAAACCTGACTTCAACCCTGATCTGCTCAGATCGCAAAACTTTGTCGATCATCTGGCAGTCTTCCGCGCCAGCCTTGCACGTGGTCTCGGCGGCTGGCGTACTGCGTTCGATGGCAGTCAGGATTATGACTTCGTCCTTCGATTTACCGAACGTCTACCAGTAGAAAAAATCGCCCATATTCCTCATGTTCTCTACCACTGGCGCGCCGTTCCGGGCTCCCTTGCCATTGACGCGGGAGCGAAGAATTACGCGGCAACGCGATCACGCCAAGCGCTTGCAGAACACTTGCAGCGGATGGATATCGATGCCGAGGTCACCTCGGAATATCCACACTTGTCCATTCACCGAGTGATTTATCCACTGCCAGTCGAGCCACTGGTTACCATCGTCATTCCGACCAAGGATGGCGTGGATATCCTGCAGCAGTGCATGGATGGGATATTTAACAAAACCGATTACACCAATTTCGAAGTCATCATTGTCAACAATCAGAGTGAGAAGCCTGAGACGCAGGAGTACTTCAAGGAGCTTCTGCGCGACAAACGCGTCCGGATTATTGACTTCGATCAACCGTTCAACTATTCAAGAATCAACAACATCGCTGTCAAAGAAGCGAATGGCAGTGTGCTTGCGCTGCTGAACAATGATCTTGAAATGATCAACAGCGATTGGTTGCGCGAAATGGTCAGCCATGCCGTTCGCCCCGAAATTGGCGCGGTAGGTGCTCGCCTATTTTACCCCGATGGTTCTGTCCAGCATGCTGGCGTACTGCTGGGATACAAGGGACGCGCCGGACACATGTACCGGTACGCCCCCCGTCACTGGCTTGGCTACTGGGCGCGGGGCGTTCTCATCCAGAACTTGACCGCAGTGACCGCAGCCTGCCTAGTGCTCAGAAAGGATGTTTACGATTCCATCGGCGGCTTCGATGAAGAGAATTTCACCATTACCTTCAACGACGTTGACCTTTGCCTTCGTATTCACGAGAAAGGTTTCAGAAACCTCTATACCCCTTATGCGGAACTCTACCACCACGAATCGAAAACCCGAGGATTCATGGCATTCCAGAGCGAAGAAGACTACTTCTCCGAGCGTTGGAAGCCCTACATCCAATACGACTCGGCCTATAATCCCAACCTGTCTCTGGAAACCGAAGACTTTTCGCTCGCCTTCCCACCCAGAGCCACTCGCCCTTGGGAATCCGAAAGCGCGCGTATTTCCGCCAAACCCTTGGTTAGCATCATTACTCGCACTCACGGTGAGCGCCAAGAGTTCCTGAAAGAGTCGATCGACTCCGTACTACGGCAAACCTATCGTCCACTCCAACTAGTGATAGTCGAAGACGGAACGGACAATGCGCGCCAGGTCGTGGACGCCCTGCAACTGCCAACTGGCGTAACCGTGACCTACGAGGCCCTGCCTAAACGGGGTCGTTGTTTTGCTGGGAATCGCGGCTTGGAGTTAGCACAGGGTGAGCTCTTCGGCTTCCTGGATGATGACGACCTACTGCTCCCTGACCACGTTGAATCCTTGGTTGGACAACTGCATGCCCATCCGGAGGCAGCGGCTGCTTATTCGAGTTCATGGGAAATTCCAACCGAGGTAATCAGCCTTTCACCACTCAAGTACGTAGAGGGCAAAAAATCTCTTTTCGGTCGGGCACGTTTTTCGATAGACGCACTGTGGAACTACAATTACATAGCCATCCAGTCTCTGCTGATCAAGAAGGATCTCTTCCTGAAACACGGCGGGTTCTCCGAGGAGTTGGACTGCTTGGAAGATTGGGATTTATGGTTGCGGTATACGTCCGAACACGACTTTGTATTCTTGGACAAAGCCACCTCCGAGTTCAGGATGCCTGATAATGAAAGCGTTCTGTCCGGCCGTCGAGATCAACATCTCCAGTACCTTCCGACGCTCAGGAAGCGACAGAAAGAGCTGCTGGACAGTCATGCCGGCGCTCACAGTTATTCCCGCTTGAAGTCAGCCTTCAATACGATACAAGCCTGACCCCCCCTGCGTTACGGCAACTGCTACTCCCCCTGTCAGCTTCATAAAGCTTGGCAGGGGGAGCAAGCAAACGACCGCCGTTTAATGCGCAAATCCGATGAAATACCCGTAAATCAAAAAACCTTACTCTTGCCGCATCACACTTACTTCCATAGGTCGTGGCAGGACGGCAGTCACCTGTCTCTCCGGCCAGCTATTTAGGTAAGGAGTTACCGCTCACGACAATCCTCTGGGTAAGTAGCACGAAGCTTTGTAAGCGGCCGGCCAAGTCACCTACCGAACTCCAGCATTAAGGGCGATGGTGTCCGCGTATTTTTAAGCGGACGCGATCGCCCTTATCGCCAGGATTTCCATGCGCCAACGAAGCTCTTATCCCAAACCATTCAAAGCCCAAGTCGTCCAGGAATGCCTGCAACCCGGAGCGACGATTTCCAGCGTAGCCATCAATCACGGCATCAATGCTAACGTGATCCGCAAGTGGCTACCGAGTTACCGGGATCAATCGCCTGCAACCTTGCCGGCTTTCGTTCAGGTAAAAACGGTACCAAGGCGAGCATCAGAAGAGATGGTGTTCATCTCGCTGCCTGTGGGTGATAAATCTATCACCGTAAAATGGCCAGCCTCGGATCTGGACGGCTGCGCTTGTTTCATTCGTGGCCTGGCCCAATGATTCGCGTCGATGCCATCTGGCTCGCCACCGAGCCCATGGACATGCGCGCCGGCACCGAGACGGCATTGGCCCGGGTGGTCGCGGTGTTCGGTGCGGCGAAGCCGCACTGCGCCTACCTTTTTGCCAATCGGCGGGCCAACCGCATGAAAGTGCTGGTGCATGACGGCGTTGGTATTTGGCTGGCGGCGCGACGCTTGAACCAGGGCAAATTTCATTGGCCGGGCATCCATCGTGAGTCGGAGATCGAACTCGACCCCGAACAACTCCGGGCGCTGGTACTTGGATTATCTTGGCAACGAGTCGGTGCGGGCGGTGCAATTACATTGCTTTAAATGTTGCCTTTTAGCTGAAGCAGTCAGGCTGCTTTGGTAAAATCCACCCCATGACTTCCTTGCCCGATCTCGACCAAATGACCCACGAACAACTGCGCACACTGGCTGCGCAGTTGATGGCCAAGGTCGACACCCAAAGCAGAAAGATCCATCGTGATGAAACGATCATCGAGCAGCTCACTCACGAGATCGCCCTCCTTAAACGTCACAAGTTCGCCAGTGAGCAGATCAGCCCGGCGCAAGGCAGCTTGCTCGACGACCTGCTCAATACCGACCTCGAGGCCATCGAGGCGGAGTTAAAAGCCCTTCATCCAGCACCCGCACGGACAGAACCACGTCAGTAACCCAAGCGTGCGCCGCTGCCGCCACAGTTTCCTCGCACTGTGATCCATCACGAACCGGACGACACTCAGTGTGCTTGCGGCTGCCAGCTTCAGCGCATTGGTGAAGACGTCAGCGAAAAGCTGGACTGCACACCGGGCGTGTTTACCGCCGAACAGCACGTTCGCGGGAAATGGGCTTGCCGGCAGTGCGAAACGCTGATCCAGGCGCCAGTGCCGCCGCAAGTAATCGAAAAAGGCATCCCCACTGCCGGCCTGCTGGCCCACGTGATGGTGGCCAAGTTCGCCGACCACTTGCCGCTCTATCGACAGGAAAAGATCTTCGGCCGTGCCGGCCTGGCCATCCCGCGCTCGACACTGGCGCAGTGGGTGGGTCAAACGGGCGTGCAGCTCCAGCCCCTCGATGCGCTGCGCGAAGTGGTGCTGGCCCAGCGCGTGGTTCACGCCGATGAAACGCCGGTACAAATGCTGGCGCCCGGCGAGAAGAAACCCACCGCGCCTATGTCTGGGCCTACAGCACTACGCCGTTCTCGGCCTTGAAGGCCGTGGTCTACGACTTCAGCCCCAGCCGTGCTGGCGAACATACACGTAACTTCTTGGGCACCTGGAACGGCAAGCTCGTCTGTGATGACTTTGCCGGCTACAAAGCCAGCTTTGAGCTGGGCATCACCGAGATTGGCTGCATGGCCCATGCACGCCGCAAGTTCTTTGACTTGCATGTATCCAATAAAAACCAATTGGCGGAGCAGGCGCTTCACTCGATTGGCGGGCTTTACGAAGTCGAGCGACACGCCAAGGAAATGAGCGACGAAGACCATTGGCGATTACGCCAGGAACAGCCGTGCCCATCGCTGAAAAGCTGCATGTGTGGATGCTGGCCCAGCGTGAGCTTGTGCCCGAGGGTTCGGCCACAGCGAAGGCTCTGGATTACAGCCTCAAACGCTGGGTAGCGCTGACGCGCTACCTGGCAGATGTTGCTGTGCCCATCGACAACAACCACATCGAGAACTTGATCCGGCCGTGGGCGCTTGGACGGTCTAACTGGTTGTTTGCAGGATCGCTGCGAAGCGGCAAGCGGGCGGCCGCGATCATGAGCCTGATCCAGTCAGCGCGCATCAACGGGCATGATCCGTATGCTTATCTCAAGGATGTACTGACGCGGCTGCCGACGCAGCGGGCCAGCGAGATCGAGCAACTGCTGCCACATCAGTGGACGCCTGCCTGATCTGTGCAAGGTGTTCGCTGGCCGCTTGCAAAGCTTTATCCTAAGTGCAGGAAAAGTTTTTTTGACTTGATATGCAGTGACCGGATAACAATCCGAAATTATGGCACTGCAACTTACCGCGATGGCTGCGTATCCAGAGGGGCATTTCAAGCCACCACTGCCGGCAAGATTAGAAGAACCACCTAAGACAATGTGCTTGCGGAATGATAGCGGGCCGCCACTGGACTTGTAGTTGGAAGTGGTGACGAACGAAATATTGAGAAGAGCATAAATGGCCGGGTAGTTATGAACTGCACGCGGCCTTAATATTTCGTATCGGAGATACCGCGAAGAATTAAATCACTACTTGGCAAGACCTATATCTAAGACATTAATCATTTCAACCCTCAGACTCTGCCTGTCCCGCCCCGAACTTCCAAGCCAACCAAAAAATCGGTGCATACGCCACAGTTAAGCCGATCACCCAGGAACCACCCGTCCCCACCCACACTGCCAACGGCAGCAACCAGCCAACATTAATGGCGACGATGGATACAGTGACGACCCTATGTCCGTTGTAGTACCTTGAGGCCCGCTGGTAAGCGTGACTGCGGTGAGCTTCATATATTTTATCGCCTCGAATCAGACGCATAGCGAGAGTCCAAGTTGCATCGACGATAAATACACCCAGTAGTATCATCCAGCTCCAGAATAGTTGTGGCTCTGCCCAAGCTGCCTGTAGTGCAAGGACGCCTAATACAACCCCCAAGAAGCCGCTACCCGCATCTCCCATAAATATACGTGCAGGGGGGAAATTCCAAAAAAGAAAGCCAACGACCGCTGCCGCTAACAACAGAGGGGCCCATACGACCTCTATAACGCCTGTAAACCAATAAACCAAGCAAATAGATAGGCAGACACTAATCGCCTCAGCACTCGCCAGACCGTCGATGCCGTCCATAAAATTGTAAAGGTTTAGCATCCAGACCAGATACAGTATCCCCAAGATGTCGCCGAACCATCCCAAGTCTACTGCAACGCCAAACAGCTCAATCGGAGGAAACCCATTCAACCAATACAACGCCCATGCCGCAGCAGTGAAGTGCCCAAGCAAACGCCACCTAGCAGCAATATGCCCATGGTCATCGACGAACCCTAATACAGCAACGAGTAAGCCTGAACCGAGGAGTCCGCAAAAAACCGCCGGAGTTAACATATTAAATGCAGTGAGTAAGGGCAGAGCCAAGAGAAAGGACACCACAATCGCCACTCCCCCTCCACGCGGCGTGGGCAACGAATGGGAGCTTCGCTCGCTGGGAATATCAATCAGGCTCTTGGCCAAAGCATAACGTCGCAGCACGAATGTCAGCACCCAAGATAAAACACTTACTGCGACTAGCAGCCACCAGACGGTCATTTCGTTTGTCTTTCCTGATAATAGCCAGCAGTTTGCAACATGGCTGTGTCCATATCGAAGGGCGGCGTCCACCCTAGTACCTCACGATTTTTGCTGATATCAACTTGAAGCGATCCGCAAAGGCGCTCGACAATAGCTTGTTTACCTAGCATCGCGGCCGCAAGTCTCAATAACCACTCAGGTAGCGGCAAAAGCCGCGCAGGTTTGCCGAGCGCCTTCGACAGACGACGTAACAGTTGCGTAGTGGACAAATCCACGCCATCACTGACCAGAAAAATCTGATTGGCCGCCGCGGGGTGATCAATACAGGTAACTATAAGGCTAACCAGGTTTGCTATGGCCACCAAGCTTCGTTGATTGTGAATAGCTCCAAGCGGCATCGGAATACCCCTATCTAACCAACTCAGCATTTTCAGGAAGTTCGCTTTCGCGCCGGGCCCGTAGACCAGCGGCGGACGGATGATCACTATTTCCATGCCGGTTTCAACGCCCAGTTTTTTTAACGCAACTTCTGCTTCGTACTTGGAGACGCCATACGGATCTAACGGGTTCGGCACGTCATCGGCCTTGAATGGCTTGCCTGGTAAGCTACTTTCACCATTCACTTTGATCGAACTGATGAAAATGAAGCGTTTGACCCCTGATTCGGCTGCGTGCATTGCTAGCCGAAGAGTACCCTCCACGTTGACCTTCCGGAACTCGATCAACGGATCCACAGCACCATCATTCATAACATGCACCCTGGCAGCAGCATGAATGACGACTTGAGTTGCACTCAAAGAAGGTAAAAGTAACGGTTGGGTCAGGTCAAAGGATTCAACTGCACAAAGGCCATGCAATCGCGTCGCTCCTCGAGCAGCGGCAACGACTGTGAACATTTTGTCCACTAATAGCCTAAACACAAGCGCTTCACCTACTAATCCGCTTGCCCCTGTGACCAACACTTTGGGGGATGTCATTTAACTTTCCTCCCTATCAACGCGGAGGCCCAGCAAATACAAAAAAAGAATAATTTATCTCGTGCGCGTCGCCTGCACTTCCAACTACTAAACGACAGCTTTATCAGCTGTAAACGCCCCAACATTAGCCACGTCCGGACGAACGGGTCATCGCTAATTCCTACCAGCCGCGATATCAACTGGACTTGATTGAACCACCAGCCAGCATGAATGCTTTTATAACGGGATATCAGCGAACTAAAACCGATATTGGCTCCAACCTGATTGCTTTCGTGCTGGCGATAGTTCATTGACGGTATCGGATCGATATACCATCGATAACTATTGCTGCGAGCAAAGGCATAGCAATACCAGTCATGCAGACCCACTTCTTGCAGTTGCTGCCATTTGATAAGCGTCTGTGCTTTTATTGACGCCGTCAGCTTTTTACTCATTACGTAGGTGCAGCCGGGACCTGCCGCTTCGAAAAGAAAGTCCCATGCGACTTGAGGCTGTGCCTTATCTAGCAATCGAGTTTTGCCGCTAGCCCAGAAAGCAGTGACATTGCTCGAGTACGCATCGACTTGGCGGGACGAAAGGGCTTGGGTCGCCCGCTGTAATTTATCAGCGTGCCAGACGTCATCCTGATCGCAAAAAGCAACAAAGTCGTAGGCATCTAAATCGACATCGCGGATCAATCGAAAAAAGTTGCGGGAGGCACCACCGAATGCTCCAGCGGCCGGCAAGATGATGACCCGATGATTCACGGCAGCGTAGGCCATACACCAAGCTTCAGTTCCGTCGACAGACGGGTCGATGCTTATGTAAAGGGAGACGTCGACACCTGACTGGGCTAGAACCGAAGCCAACTGCTCCTCGATCCACTGCATACCGTTATAGGCAGCCAGCAAAACCGCAACCTTGGGATGTTTTACTGGCATGCCATTCCTGCTGCTTGCACCGATTAAACTCGTCTTTTCAGAAGGGATGATCTTTGATCAGTGGGAGGGCGAGCACAGTAACTTCTGCAGGTATTGACCGTAACCCGTTTTCTTCAGAGCCTCAGCTTGAGCGCCAAGCTGTTCGGCGGTGATCCAACCGTTGTGATAAGCAATCTCTTCCAAACAAGCAACTTTCAATCCCTGACGCTGTTCAATAGTATGTACGAAGTGACTAGCCTCGAGCAGCGAGTCGTGAGTACCAGTATCAAGCCAAGCAAAGCCACGACCGAGCATCTCGACACTAAGGGTCTTGCGCTCAAGATAGGCGCGGTTCACGTCGGTGATTTCCAACTCGCCACGTTCGGAGGGTTTGATGTTCTTGGCGATCTCGACTACGTCGTTATCGTAAAAATACAGACCGGTTACCGCATAATTGGACTTGGGATTCAGAGGTTTCTCTTCAATGCTAAGAGCACGGCCAGTAGCATCGAACTCCACCACACCAAAGCGCTCGGGATCGGAGACATGGTAGCCAAATACCGTCGCACCACTCTTCTGCTCAGTCGCCGAACGCAAGTTATCCGAAAAGTGCTGACCGTAGAAAATGTTGTCACCTAGGATCAGGCAGCAAGGATCCTTGCCAATGAATTCTTCACCGATAATGAAGGCTTGGGCCAAACCATCCGGATTAGGCTGTTCGGCGTAAGTCAGCTTGATACCGTACAGGCTGCCGTCGCCAAGCAACTTTCGAAAGCATGGCAAGTCTTCAGGTGTGGAGATAATCAGAACTTCACGCATACCCGCGAGCATCAATACCGACAGCGGATAAAAGATCATCGGCTTGTCATAGATCGGCAACATCTGCTTGGATACACCAAGCGTCAATGGGTGCAAACGAGTGCCCGAACCGCCAGCGAGGATGATGCCTTTACGATTTATCGTGGTCATTTGTTCAGAACTTCCCTAAGCATTCGAGTTACACCACTTTGCCAATCCGGCAAGTGTAGAGAAAAATTATCGCGCAGCTTTTGAGTATTCAATCGCGAATTCAAAGGCCGGCGTGCAGGTGTAGGATATGCGGACGTATCAATCGGGTTGATCGCCGTAACGGCAAGCTCTTCGCCATTATCTTTGGCGAAATCGATCACATGTGTAGCGTAACCGTGCCAAGACACTTCACCTGCAGCAGCCAAGTGATAAAGACCCGCCAACTCAGGTTGACACTGAACTCGCTGAATGGCCAAAGCTGTGACATCGGCAATCAGATCAGCCCCTGTTGGCGCCCCGATTTGATCTGCGATAACGCTCAGCGTTTCGCGATCCTTCGCCAGGCGTAGCATCGTCTTGGCGAAGTTATTACCCCGTGCGCCATAGACCCAGCTAGTTCTGAAGATCAGGTACTTACAGCCCGAAGCAATGATCGCCTGCTCGCCCGCCAGTTTGCTTGCACCATAGTGATTGACCGGAGACACCGCAGCTGTTTCCAGCCAAGGGGTTTGCCCCTCTCCATTGAATACGTAGTCAGTGGAGTAGTGAATCAACCACGCGTCCAGTGCTAGCGCCTCTTCAGCCATAACCTGACTCGCCAGGCCGTTGACACGGTCAGCCAGCTCGGTTTCTGACTCAGCCTTATCAACCGCTGTATAAGCAGCAGCATTGACTATAACGTCAGGTTTAATCTTACGAATAGACGCACGCAATCCTTCAGGATCAGACAAATTTCCGCTCAAGCCATTGGCCGAATGGCGATCCAGTCCAACCAGATCACCGAGCGGTGCGAGCGCGCGTTGCAACTCCCAACCTACTTGGCCGTTTTTTCCAAGAAGAAGAATTTTCATGCTTTATTCATGCGATCGGCGTAATTCTGGTCGATCCATTGCTGGTAGCTACCGCTCTTAACGTGATCTACCCACTCCGTGTTGGTCAGATACCATTCAACTGTCTTGCGAATACCGGTTTCGAAAGTCTCTTCCGGCGTCCATCCGAGCTCACGCTCGATCTTGCTTGCGTCGATCGCATAACGCAGGTCGTGACCTGGACGATCTTGCACGTAAGTGATCAAACTTGCGTGTGGACGGTGAGCGGAATCAGGACGCAACTCATCCAGCAGCGCACAAAGTGTGTGCACAACCTCTATGTTTTGCTTTTCGTTATGACCGCCGATGTTGTAGGTCTCCCCCAGAACACCCTCCGTGACGACTTTGTACAAAGCTCGTGCGTGATCTTCAACATACAACCAGTCGCGAATCTGATCGCCCTTCCCGTAAACCGGCAGCGGCTTGCCTTCCAGCGCATTGAGAATGATCAGTGGAATCAATTTCTCAGGGAAGTGGCAAGGGCCATAGTTATTCGAGCAGTTGGTGACCAATGTCGGCAGACCGTAAGTGCGCGCCCAGGCACGAACCAAGTGGTCGGAACTCGCCTTACTGGCCGAGTACGGCGAGCTAGGTTGATACGGTGTGGTTTCAGTGAAGAGATCTTCCGGCCCTTCTAGATCACCATACACTTCGTCAGTGGAAATATGGTGGAAGCGGAAATTGGCCTTGCGTGCATCATCCATGGCAACCCAATAGTGGCGCGAGGCCTCCAGCAGGGTGTAGGTGCCAATAATATTGGTCTGGATGAACTCGGACGGGCCAGTAATAGAACGGTCAACGTGCGATTCGGCAGCCAGATGCATGATTGCATCCGGTTGGTGCTCACGCAGGACGCGATCAATTTGCTCACGGTCGCAGATATCAACGCGCTCGAACGCATAACGCGAATTACGGCTGACTTCAGCCAAGGACTCCAGGTTACCGGCATAAGTCAACTTGTCGACGTTAACGACAGAATCAGTGGTATTGGAAATGATATGACGGATGACTGCCGAGCCGATAAACCCGGCGCCGCCGGTAACTAGAATTTTCACGCGAAACCATACCCTTGAGTTGCTGACAGTGTCACCAACGAGCACCGTCTGATCCATGGATGCAAACGCCGCCTAACATGGGGCATTTGTCAGAGTCAGTCTGAATCGATTTTGGGAATTTCCACTATCGAACAAGCGCTGCATTTTACAGCTTAATGAACGTTTTACTAATGGATATAGACAAGCAGTGAGGCTACTCGATGGACGTGACAACCCCGCTTGCTAGACGAGGCGTTTACGCGCCGCTCTGTATGAACGCCCAAGCAACCAAGCGAGCATAGGACCTATCAACATACCCACGAGAAGTGCAGCAACGACAACCAGGGAAACCGGAAGCGCCGGCCCCGACCACCCCAAAAACATCAGCTCTACCGACTGCTGGTTTTCTAGGATAAAAGCCATAATCGCCAGCACCAGCAACAAAACAAAAACACTGAGAACAATACGCTTAAGGTTTCGCACGCATGCCTCCTTGATAATTCAGAGCGAAGATCAAACCCCCTCCTCCTCGTCTTCATTCACACGATCACGCAATTCCTTGCCTGGCTTGAAATGCGGAACGAATTTCCCGTCCAGACTCACCGACTGGCCGGTTTTAGGATTGCGCCCAACGCGTGGCGCGCGGTAGTGCAAGGAGAAGCTGCCAAAACCACGGATCTCGATACGATCACCGGTGGCCAGGCATTGGGACATTTGCTCAAGCATGGTCTTGATGGCCAGCTCCACATCCTTGGATGAGAGTAGCCCTTGATGGGTGACAATTCGTTCGATCAACTCCGACTTCGTCATATTTTTCCCTTCTTTTTCAAGCAGCTAGATCAGCGCTTCAAAGGTTTTAGCATGCCCGAATGAATTTGAACAGCCCGAGTTTTACCTGACCCATACCCGAATCGAAATGCCCGATTTCAGCGCAGCGATAGCAGGATGGCAAGCCCGGCTCTCAGCGACAGATCACCAGCATCGTGCGCGTAAAATATCCCGCCGGATTGAAGCCAAAGGGGAAGTCATCCTCTTCCTTGGCGTCATCAGACCTTGCTACGACCTTGTAGCCCGCCCCCGCACATTCCTTGGCTGCGCGCTTGTTACAGCGCTCCCAATCCGAGCCAAGGCCAGAGCAATCAACCTCGATGCCGCTGACGCCACGTACCGCATGAGTCTTGGCGTTTGTCGTACAGCCCGCCAGTGTCAGTAATGCAATGATGACAATGAGCTTGTTCATTCACTTCCTTATGCCAGGCGGCCTGCCCGACGTCGTTGCCACCAGCTACAGACTAGCTGCAAATAAGCGATTGATCCGACTGAAGAAACAGACACCTGAGTGTAGCCTTTTTTTCATTTGCGGCAGAAAGCCGATGCGCGGCAAATCCCAGGCGCAAAAAAGGGCGACCGAAGTCGCCCTTTTTCTATGGTCTGACAGAACTTAGTTCTGTTTTTCCATTTGTGCACGCAACAGGTCGCCCAGAGTGGTAGGACCAGCAGCGACGTCAGCAGCAGGCTTGTCTTTCAAGCTCTGGATTGCTTCTTTCTCTTCAGCATCGTCTTTCGACTTGATGGAGAGCTGGATTACACGGCTCTTGCGGTCAACGCTGATGATCTTGGCTTCTACTTCCTGGCCTTCTTTCAGAACGTTGCG